>WNFJ01355236.1_pt2 | contig 17501 bp, 19 predicted proteins | sample 5400461 | NCBI WGS metagenome assembly WNFJ01 (sample SAMN13153349, study PRJNA577476) | soil metagenome | isolation source: 115 cm saprolite on Douglas fir-dominated hillslope | place: USA:California | collected 2013-09-17 | reverse complement strand
CTGATCGGACTGAGCGGATTGATTACACCTTCGCTCGACGAAATGGTGCATGTGGCCAAGGAGATGGAGCGAGAGGGATTTTCGGTGCCGTTGCTGATCGGCGGCGCGACGACCAGCCGCGCGCATACGGCCGTGAAGATTGCTCCGGGCTATCGCCATCCGGTGGTGCATGTGCTGGACGCCTCGCGCGCGGTGGGAGTGGTTTCCAGCTTGAGCAGTAAAGAGCGGCGGCCCGTGTTCGCACGCGAAAATTGTGAAGAGCAGGAAAAAATCCGGCAGCAATACAGCGGGCCGCGAATCGCGCCGCTCGTGTCTCTGCAAGAAGCGCGTGCGAGGAGGTGCGAGGAGAGCGCCAATTGATTGGACGAGTTATCGTCCGCCGCGTCCGCCGTCAATCGGCAGCCGGGTTTGGGATGGCGTGCCGCTTCAAAAGCTCGTGCCGCTAATCGACTGGACGCCATTCTTTCATGCTTGGGAGCTGAGGGGAATCTACCCGCGAATTTTGCAGGATCCTGTTGTGGGGCCGAGGGCGCAGGAACTTCTCGACGACGCCAAAAAGCTGCTGGACGAGATTATCGAAGGAAAGCTGCTCACGGCGCGCGCTGTGGCTGGATTTTTCCCGGCGAATAGCGTTGGAGACGATATCGAGCTTTATACCGATGAAACGCGGGCGCGGCCTCTGGCAACGTTCTTCACTTTGCGGCAGCAGATGGAGAAGCCGGATGGCGAGCCGGAATACGCGCTGGCGGACTTCATCGCTCCCAAAGAAACGGGCCTGGCGGATTATCTCGGCGCTTTTGCTGTGACGGCGGGGATTGGGGCGGCGGAACTTGCAGCGCGATACGAAAAAGCACACGACGATTACAATGCGATTATGGTCAAGGCACTGGCCGACCGGCTGGCAGAGGCGCTCGCCGAATGGATGCACAAACAGGCGCGCGATGCGTGGGGTTTTGGCCGCGAGGAGAATCTAAGGCCCGAAGATTTGCTGCGGGAGCGCTATCGCGGCATTCGCCCCGCTCCCGGTTATCCCGCATCGCCGGATCACACCGAAAAGGCTGCGCTTTTCGCGTTGCTCGATGCGGACCGCGGCGCCGGAATCACGCTTACCGAGAATTTCGCCATGCTGCCGGCTGCGTCGGTTTGCGGCTTATATTTCTCGCATCCTCGGTCGCGTTACTTTGCGGTGGGCAAAATCGGGCGCGATCAAGTGCTCGATTACCAGCGGCGCAAAGGACTGGAGCTACGCGCCGTCGAGAGATGGCTGGGCCCATATCTGAATTACGAACGCGCTGCGGACTAGCTGAGATCGACGGCGAGTGCCTGCCTTGACGCTCCCTGGGGGTTTCGCTTAGAGTCACTGATTCCCGTGCAGGGGCAATCTTCGACGATCCCGGCCTGGGCTGCTGCTCGCGCATACCTGACGGGCCTGCCGAACGGCGCCACAGAAATCTAACAGCCAGCAATGACGCGGACCTTATCCACATATCTTTTCATAAAAAGAAAGCTAACTCCGGCCTTGCTGGCAGATATCGCGCGCCATGGCATGACGGCGGTGGAAATATTCTGCGCGCGGGCGCACTTCAACTATCACTCGCCGGATATCGTGCGCGAAATTGCCGGCGCTCTGCGGGATTACAACCTCAAGCTGCATGCGCTACACGCTCCGGCGGAGCGGGACTTCAATCCCATGCACGAAAGCAGCGCGCCGCTTTCGATTTGCGATCCGGAACGCGTGCGACGCCTGGAGGCTGTGGACGAAATCAAGCGAGCCCTTGATGTCGCGGAATTCATGCCGTTCCGCTATCTGGTGCAGCACATGGGAGGCTCTCGGGATACCGCGGACGAGCGGCGATTCGACGCGGCTTTTAGCTCGCTCGAGCACCTGCATATTTTTGCGAAAGAACGCGGCGTCACGCTGGCACTGGAGAATACCCCGGGGGAATTGGCCACGCCGGCGCACCTGCGGCAATTTATTATCGATACGCGGCTCACTGATTTGCGGCTGTGCTTCGATATTGGACATGCGCACATCGGTGATGGGGTACTGGCCAGCCTCGAGCCGATGCGCGAATTCCTAGCGACCTCGCACATTCATGACAATCACGGGATAAAAGATGAACACCTGCTTCCCTATGAAGGCACCATTGAATGGAAATCGGCCCTTCCTGCTTTGCCGCCCGAGCTTCCGCTGGTGTTTGAATTAAAGGAAAAGCCCGCGTATGCGGACCCCGCTCCGAGTTCCAATGCGCTAAGCGCTGCGCGCAGCGTATTCGACCGGATGGAGCGAGCGCTCTCCTCGTCGGAAACAGAAAGCTAGAACCAAGAACCCGATGAGCGTCATCACCGTTGAAAAAGCCGGGGAGTATGAGGGGCAGGAGGTCACGCTACGCGGCTGGCTCTACAACCTCCGCGAATCCGGCAAGCTATTGTTTCCCATTTTCCGGGACGGGACGGGACTGATGCAGGGCGTGGTCTCGCAGAAAGAGCAGCCGGACGCGTTTACGGCGCTGCGCGGGCTGCCGCAGGAATCGAGCGTCGAGGTCACCGGGAGGATTCGCCGCGAGCCGCGTGCCCCTGGCGGCTATGAGATGGGCGTAACGCGCGTACAGGTAGTCCAGCGGGTGAGCGAATCGGAGCCCTATCCCATACAACTGAAAGAGCACGGCGTGGATTTTCTTCTCGATCGCAGGCACCTGTGGGTGCGTACTCCACGCCAAGCCTCCATCCTGCGCATTCGCGCCGAAGCCATACGGGCGGCGCGGGAGTTCATGGATAGCCAAGGCTACACGCTAACCGATGCGCCCATATTCACGCCAGCCGCATGTGAGGGCACGACGACCCTTTTTGAAGTGCAATACGTCGACGACGAAAAGGCTTACTTGACGCAATCGGGGCAGCTCTACGTGGAAGCTTTGGCGGCGGCCTTGGGCAAAGTTTACTGTTTCGGGCCTACCTTTCGCGCCGAGAAATCGAAAACGCGGCGGCACCTGACCGAATTTTGGATGCTCGAGCCCGAAGCCGCCTACGCTCACCTCGAAGACATGATGGCGCTCGGCGAAGGCTTGGTCAGCCACATCGTGCAATCGGTCCTACGCAATCGCTCGCGCGAGATCGAAACTCTGAAGCGCGACACTTCCAGACTCGAGCCGGTAAAGCCTCCCTTCCCCCGTATTACTTACGAGGAGGCGCTCGAAATCCTGCGGAAGCACGGCCACGATGTGAAGTGGGGCGATGACTTCGGCGGAGACGAGGAGACCACGCTCTCGCAACAATTCGACAGGCCGGTGATGATCCATCGGTATCCCGCTTCGATCAAGGCGTTCTACATGGAGCCCGATAGCGCGCGGCCGGACTTGGCGCTTGGATTCGATGTGCTGGCTTCGGAAGGCTACGGCGAGATTATCGGCGGCGGGGAACGTATCTCGAGTTACGAACTGCTGGTGAAGCGATTGCGAGAGCAAAAGCTCCCGGAAGACGCCTTCCAGTGGTATCTGGATCTGCGCCGCTATGGCAGCGTGCCGCACGCGGGTTTCGGCATGGGCCTCGAGCGCGTGGTGGCCTGGATTTGCGGAACTGAGCACGTCCGCGAGGTTATTCCCTTCCCGCGCATGATTTACCGGGTTTATCCTTAGCCGCTGTTCGCCCGCATTTCCGCCCGCCGATTTAGGCGAACAGAACATCCGTCATGGCGCAAAAGATTCGGATCATCGGCGTGCCGATGGACCTCGGCCAAAGCCGCCGCGGCGTGGATATGGGCCCTTCGGCGCTACGCGTCGCCGGCCTGCAAACCCGCCTCAAACAACTTGGGCATTCGGTGGAAGACATCGGCAACATGCCCGTAAAGCAGCCGGAGGAGCAGCCCTACGGCGAAAAGCGCGCCAAGTATCTGCATGAAATTGCGGAAACCTGTCGCGATTTGGCGGAAATGACGGAAAAGACACTGTCCGAAGGATTTTTGCCTCTTGTGCTCGGCGGTGACCACTCCATCGCCATCGGGACCTGCTCGGGCGTGTCCGATTTTTTCCGCAAGCAATCGAAGAAGATTGGCTGCTTGTGGCTGGACGCCCATGGGGATATGAACACGCCGGAATCGTCGCCTTCCGGAAACGTTCACGGGATGCCGCTCGCCTCGTTGATCGGATATGGCGCGCCCGAACTTGTGGAACTGCTCGGCTACAAGCCGAAGGTCGAGCCGCGCAACGTGGCGATTGTAGGTGTGCGCGAGCTGGACGCCAAAGAGCGGCGGCTGGTGAAAGACTCCGGCGTGCATGCCTTGACCATGCGGGACATCGATGAACGCGGGATGCGCGAGGTCATGAGCGAAGCGCTGCGCTTTGCCACGGATGACACCGAAGGGATCGCCGTGAGTGTGGACATGGACCTGATCGATCCCTCGGACGCACCCGGTGTGGGCACGCCGGTGCGCGGCGGGATCACTTATCGCGAGGCGCATCTGGCCATGGAAATGATCGCGGATAGCGAAGCCACGGCTTCGCTCGAAGTTGTGGAGATCAACCCGGTGATCGATCTGCACAACAAGACGGCATTGTTGGGAGTCGAAATGGCGCTCTCGGCGTTAGGAAAGAAAATTCTCTAGGCCTCGCAACCCGTGAGGGCTGCGAAGCGTAAAGGAAACGGGCCGAATTCATGGCAGAGAACAAGCGGTTGCGAGTGGGCGTGATTTTTGGGGGGCGTTCGGGCGAGCACGAAGTATCGCTGGCATCAGCGGCATCGGTGATTCGCGCGTTGGATCCAGAAAAATACGAGGCGCTGCCGATCGGGATTGGGAAAGACGGGCGATGGTTCATCGGCACGCCTGCGCAGAAGGTGCTACCGGAAGTGCTGCGCCAGGGTCATCGGGTGATGCTGAGCGCCGATCCCAGCGTCGGAGCTCTCTTGCCCCTTGAAGAGCGGGCGGCAGGCTCGCAGCGCGTTGACGTGATCTTTCCCGTCTTGCACGGCACGTTTGGCGAAGATGGCACAGTTCAAGGACTGCTCGATCTCGCTGGCTTGCCTTATGTCGGCTCGGGTGTGATTGGCTCTGCCGTAGGCATGGATAAGGACATGGCGAAGCGCTTGTTTCTGCAAGCGGGGCTGCCGACCGGGGATTTCGTTGCCATCTTGCGTTCGGAATGGGAGAAGGGCCGCGAGCGCGTGCTGAACACCGTGGCAAAGAAATTCCGGTTTCCTTTATTCGTCAAGCCCGCCACGCTGGGCTCTTCAGTGGGCATGACCAAAGTGCATAAGCGCCAGGAGTTGCCGGCAGCGCTCGATCTGGCCGCCGAATTCGCGCAGAAAATTCTGGTCGAACGTAATATTCGTGGCCGGGAGATCGAGGTTTCCGTACTCGGAAACGATGAACCGCGGGCGTCGGTTCCGGGCGAGATCATTCCTCATCGGGAATTTTACGACTACACCGCGAAATACCTGGAGGAGGGCACGCGCCTGGACATTCCGGCCAAACTCACGAAAACTCAGGTGCAGAGATTTCAGGACTACGCCGTGCGCGCGTTCCGCTGCCTGGAGTGCCGGGGCATGGCTCGGGTCGATTTTTTTCTCGAAAAGCCCAGCGGGCGCATCTACCTGAACGAGATCAACACCATCCCCGGCTTCACCTCCATCAGCATGTACCCGAAATTGTGGGAAGCCTCAGGAGTACCTTATCGAGAATTGATAGACCGCCTGATTCAGCTGGCGCTCGAGGAGAACCGCGAAAAGCAGCGCACGAAATATTCCATCGAATTGCCGGCAGGATCGGGCGGCGCCCTGGGTGCCTGACCCTCTCGAACATTCAGTTCTCGGCTATCAACGAAGACAGAGTGGCCGTTTAAGTCCAGTGCGGGGTTTGCTTCTACGCGTTGAGTCTGCTAGTTTTTTCTGCTTCGCGCACCACGTTTGCCTCAACGGGAGGCAGCGACAGGGAAGGATAAACGGGAATAATTTTGGCGCTCTTTGAGACCAGCGCTGAGGAACCGAACTCGAAACGGCTTCGTTATGCCGTGAGCGGCGTAGCGCTGGTCATTCTCGTTACCTTTGGCATCTGGTTCTTTTTCCTGCGCTTCATCAGCGAAAAACACACGGTTGAACATTTCATGGATGCGGTGGTGGCGCAGGATTACCAGCGGGCCTTTCAGATCTGGAAGTCGCATGGCTCATACACATACCAGGATTTCATGGCCGATTGGGCTCTCGACGGCTATTACGGACCGATCAAGAGCTATCGGATCGAATCGGCCTCGCTGCCGCCTAATGGGGGCAGCGGAGTGGTTGTAGTAGTGGAAGTGAGCCCCTTTCAGCCGTTCCCCGAAAATAACAATCCGCAAGGCGGACGGAATAAGGAAATCCGCCTGTGGGTGGAGAGAAGCGATCAGTCGCTCAGCTTTCCTTTATGAAGATTGGGGCGAGGGAGATTCTGGTCTGGCCTCGTCGCGGATCATGACGGGAAAGCCGTCGCGAATCGGATAAACGATTCGGCAGGTGGCACACCGAAGGCCCTTTTCGTCCGCGGTCAGCTTAACCGGTGTCTTGCACACCGGGCACACCAGCAAGTCGAGTAATTCCTGGCTGATCGCCATTTTCCTGTTCCCTCGGCTTTGAATTTAGCAAACGGCGACGCGGCGAGCAATTGCGTCAGAGGCCCTGCGCTCGCCGGAATTCGCGGGCAACGGCGGCGGGATCGTGCTGTTCAGCATCGACGGCGTAATTCATCTGACGCATTTGCGCATCCGAAATCTTTCCGCCCAAAACATCGAGAGTGGCGCGCAGTTCGGGGTGGTCGCGAAGAGCGCCACCTCGAAGAATGGTCACGGCCTCGTAAGGCGGGAAGAAGTGGCGGTCATCCTCCAGAATGGCCATTCCGAGGGCGATGATAAGACCGTCGGTGGAACTGCCGGCGACCACGTCCACCTGATGTTCCTTGAGCGCTCGGTAAAGCAAGCCGAGATCCATGATGCTGGGTGCGGCGGCGAATTTCAGGCCGTAGGCCCGTGACAAGCCCGGATAGCCGTCGGAACGTTCCATGAATTCGTAGCCAAACCCGGCGCGCCATTGCGAAGCATGGGGAACCAGGTCAGAAATGGCGCGGAGTTTGAGCCTTTGCGCATCTTCGCTACGAACGACGATGGCAAAAGTATTGTTGAACCCAAGCGGAGGACCAACTTCAAATCCGAAACGATTGCGGTAAGCATCCCGGACTGTGCGGTAGACCGCCTCGGTATCGTTGGAAGAAGGTTCGCCCAACACAGCGGTCAGAGCCGTACCGGTATATTCCACGTAAAAGTCCATCTGGCCGGCGAGCATGGCTTGATGGCAGATGAGTGTTCCGCCGAGATTGAGCCGGCGATCGACTCGCAAGGCTGTGTGCGCTTCGATCTGTTGCGCCAGGAGCTCGGCGAGGATGATCTGCTCGGTGAAATTTTTTGATCCGGCTACTATTGTGTTCTTCGGCGAGCGGCAGCCCGCAAGTGTGGCGACAGCCCCGCCGAGAAGCGTCAAGGCATCTCTTCTCGTGAAGGTTGCGGCCATTTCTTTATCCGAGATGGGCCCGAGCCTCTAAGGTGTGAGTCTTTGTTCCACAAGCCCGAGGATGAAGTCTACGCCAATCGCCAGTAGCGCCGCGGGAATCGCCCCGGCAAGGATTACGGCGTTGCTGACCATAGCGACCCCCCGAAAAATAAAGACGCCCAGTCCACCCGCGCCGATGGCGGCCGCGATCGTGGCGACGCCTATACAAATGATCATGGCCACGCGTACTCCGGCGAGAATTACGGCCATAGAGAGTGGAAGCTGCACATCCCAAAGGATTTGTTTCGGAGTCATGCCCATCCCGCGGGCGGACTCCAGAACGGCGGGATCGACCCCCGCAATTCCGGTATAGGTGTTGGTCAGGATCGGAAGCAGGGCATAAAGAGCCAAAGCGACGATAGCGGTTCTCGCTCCGATGCCACCCAAGAAAGGAACTGGAATCAGAAATCCAAACAGCGCCAGACTCGGAATCGTCTGAATCACATTCGCGGCACCCAGCACCCAGCGTCGTAGGTTCTGACGGCGAACCAGGGCGATGCCCAAAGGAATTCCGATAAGCACGGCCGCGAGCATCGCTGCACCAACCAGAAGCAGATGCTGCAAGGTCCGCGAGAGGATCTCTGCGCGATCATTAATCAGAAAATTCCAGAAGCTCACGTCTTCCTCCGTCGGCCACCGATCCGTGGCGAACTCCGATCCATGCTTTCGCCGGCATCGAGCGAATGGACAAAAGCCCGGGCCTCGGCATTACTGGAGTGCAAAAACTCGTCCGGTTTGTAAATACCGGCAAGACGCCCTTCGGAGAAGAGGCCAATGTGCGTGCCGATCAGGAGTGCTTCCCGCAGATCATGGGTGACGAATACGATGGCCTTTTCCAGCCTTGCCGCCAACTCGCAAAATTCGCGTTGCAGTTCGGCACGAGTCACAGGGTCCAGCGCGCCAAAGGGCTCGTCCATCAGCAGTATGGGAGGATCGGCCGCGAGGGCGCGGGCGACCCCCACGCGCTGGCGTTGGCCACCGGAAAGCTCGCTGGGCTTGCGCGCGGCGAATTTGGCTACGTCAAGGCCGACCAATTCCAGCATTTCCCGGACGCGCTCACGGACTCGCGACTCAGGCCAGGATTCCAGCCTGGGCACCATGGCTACATTTTGCTCTACCGTCCAATGGGGGAAAAGACCCACGTCCTGAATAACGTAGCCGATCCGCCTTCGGAGGCGGATGGGATCCCATTCGAGCTGAGAGCGTCCCTCCACAAAGATTTCGCCGGAAGAGGGCTCGAGCAGCCGGTTGATCAACTTGAGGGTAGTGGTTTTGCCGGTTCCGCTGCGCCCCAGCAGAACCAATGTTTCGCCCGGGGCCACCTTGAAAGTCACGCCGCTGATGATCTTACGGTTATCAAGCGAATAGCTGACATCTCGCAGTTCAACAGCCAAGCCATCGGAAGCAGGCGCAGTGCTCACGCCCGGCCCTGGACCACAGGTATACGGCTCGACGCCATGGGTGGATATGTTAGGCTGCTCCCATAGCCGTGGGCAATCACCGTCTATCGGGCGAATACGCCCTTCTACTTCGGGGGAACGGTTGCCGCGCGACCAGTTCGCTACCCGAGCATCGAATTTGGAGGGAGTAATATGGCATCTCCAGGGCGTGCCAGGGAACGCGAATCGCTACTGCTCGAGCTATCGGAAGCTCGAGCGCGAAGCGATGCTCTGTTTGATATCGTCCGTCCCGAGGCCCTTTATGAGCGCCCCATCGCCGAACGACATCGGATTGTCTTCTACTTAGGCCATCTCGAGGCTTTCGATTGGAATCTCTTCGGACGTCAACTTGGGGGGCTGAAATCGTTTGCTCCGAACTTGGACAAGCTCTTTGCTTTTGGGATCGATCCTGTAAACGGCAACCTTCCCGACGACCAGCCGGCAGACTGGCCAGCGCGCGAAGAGGTCTTTCGTTATAACGAACGCTTGCGCGCCGCGATCGACGACGAATTGCCGCCTGCCTTGGAAGAGCCCGACAGTCGCCGGCAGGCGATTTCGCAATTTCTCCACGTCGCTATCGAACATCGTCTCATGCACATCGAGACGCTCGCGTACATGCTGCATCGGATGCCCCTCAACCTCAAATGCGTCCGGCAAGGTCCGGGGGCGCCTCGCGCACCGCAGGTGCGCCCGCAAATGATCGACATTCCGGCCGGTATTGCAACGCTCGGATTGAGGCGCGAGGACGGAGTTTTCGGGTGGGATAACGAGTTCGAGGAGCATAGCGTTTTTGTCCCAGCATTTCGAATCGATACGTACAAAGTGACGAATCTCCAGTATCTCCGCTTCGTGGCGGAAGGCGGCTATCGCGAGAGGTCGTTCTGGAATGATGCGGGTTGGGAGTGGCTGCAATCGAGCGGCACGTTATATCCCGCTTTCTGGATCCGCCGAGGTAACCAATTTTTCTTTCGGACAATGTTCGACGAGGTGCCGCTGCCGCTGGATTGGCCGGTGTATGTGAGTCATGCGGAAGCGTCTGCGTACGCGCGGTGGGCACGAAAGGATTTGCCCACCGAAGCCGAGTGGCATCGCGCGGCTTACGGCACGCACAATGGCGCAGAGCGCACTTACCCCTGGGGCGACGCTCCTCCAAGCGGGGGTCTGGGGAATTTCGATTTTCAATATTGGGATCCGACTCCGGCAGCTGCGTTCCCGGCAGGCAGCAGCGCGTTTGGAGTTACGGATCTGCTGGGGAATGGCTGGGAGTGGACGCAAACGGTTTTTGCGCCATTCGATGGATTTGAGCCGTTTCCATTCTACCCAGGCTATTCGGCAAATTTCTTCGATGGCCAGCACTACGTCCTCAAGGGCGGATCGGCGCGAACCGCCGCAGGCCTGCTGCGGCGATCCTTCCGCAATTGGTTCCAACCGCGCTACCCTTTCATCTACACCGGCTTTCGTTGTGTCGAGCACTGATCCACGCTAAGTTGTGATGGAGGAAGGCATGCTCGCTCAAACCCTCGCGGAAGACTCCGTCACTGAGTTCGCGCTCGACGTGCGTTCAGGGCTGACGAAGGAGGGGCAGAAGGAAATCCCGTCGAAATACCTCTATGACGAGGTCGGTTCGGCTCTCTTCGAGGTAATTACCGTTTTGCCCGAGTATGGTCTGTTCCGCGCAGATGAGCGCCTGCTGCAGCTGAACGCCGACACGATTGCGACGGCTTTGCTGCCTGGGCGGGTCATGGTGGCCGAGCTTGGCAGCGGAAGCGGAAGAAAGACTTTGTGGATGCTCGAGGCTCTTGCCAAGCGCCAACGAACGGTATACCACCCAATTGAGATCTCACGAATGGCCTTGGAGGAATGCTCCAGGCAATTGGGCCAAGTACATCGAGTAGACATAAGGCCGGTTCCGCAACCTTACCTTGAAGGGTTGCGCTCGGTGACTGCGGAACGCAGACCGGGCGAGAAGCTGCTCGTCCTTTTTTTAGGCAGCTCGATTGGCAATTTCAACGGGCGCGCCGCGGAAGGTTTTCTTGCTGAGGTGCGGCAGGCTTTGACTGCCGGAGACGCATTGCTTCTGAGCACGGATCTCGAAAAGCCTTCTTCGCAACTTCTGCCGGCCTATGATGACCCTCTGGGTGTGACCGCCTCATTTAATCTCAACGTGTTAGCTCGTATGAATCGCGAACTGGAAGCGGATTTCGACCTTTCCTCTTTCCGGCATCTGGCTCGATTCGATGAGGCGGAGCGGCGGATTGAGATGCATCTGCTTTCGACGCGTGCCCAAACCGTAGTGATTCCGCGGGCTCAGTGCAGCATCTCTTTTGCCGAGGGCGAAACCATCTGGACGGAAAGCTCCCACAAGTATTGCCCAAGGGGGATCGTGATGATGGGGCAGCGCAGCGGATTCCGGCCCCTGAAGCAATGGCTCGACCGCGAATGGGCTTTCGCCCAGACGTTGTTTATCGCGGAGTAACTCGCTTTGCTCGGGAGGTAAGCTGCGGCTAGCCGCGATGCGAATGGAGCCCTGGCGCGCGCGCCGCTTCCACACGCAGGCTCATCTCTCCCGTCCAGGGTTTGCCGGCGGCGAGCTCCAGGGGCCACACGGCCAAGATCTGAGAGCCCTGGTACACACGCTCAAAGCCTTCCTCGGATTCCGAGATCGTCTCAATAGGAGTGATCCAAAGCTCCTTGGCACAAGGGGCTTCGATGGTCGTGGCGACGTTTTGCCACTCATCGACCACTCTCAATCGCGATCCGATCTCCGAGGCCGATATTGCTGCGGAGCAGCATCGAAATTGCCGACCGGTTGGTGTCCGTGGATGAGGAGAACGAGATTAAACTTCGCCAACTTAGAGCCCCGTAAAAGGTGGGTCTTGTCGTGATACTGCGACTTACAAAACTTGCAACGAGCCAGGCGCGAAAGCTGCGTTTGTGAGACAGCACCAAAATCGTGTGCAAAACCTCTCTTATTACTTTCCTCCAAGCCTATCTATCTTAGGCCTGGCGCTTGCGTGCATTTTTGGAATCAGGGCGAAAATTTGAGCGGCCGTACCTAAAGGGACTGCTGTAGGGTAGTCCCCCTACCTGTACCGGAATTACCCTAGTCACCGGTATTTTCTGGTTTCGGAAGGGATTAGTTTGTCCCCGCGAAAAGTTTAGGGGGCAAATTGGACGGACACCCGCCATTTAGTGCAATTGATGCCATCCGTTTGGCGTCCGATCCCATTCACTTTCAGCCGCATAACTTGCCATTCTTCCTGTTCTTTATTTTCCTGATGACTCTTGCCTTTTGTGGCTTCGGATGTGGAAGTGGGACCGGTTCGCTAGCCAAAGCGGTACAGTCAACGAACACAGCACTTTCTACGAACCCGAGCGGTAGTGCTTCACAGCCGCCAAACCCATCATCGAACACGCCAGCGAATCCAGGATCGAACTCGCCGACACCTCCGCCGTCGGCCACTGTCGCCTTCGTGAGCGTTGCACCCTCGACGGCCTCGGTCCCGGCGTGGAGAACCATTCAGTTCACGGCAAACGTACAAGGCGCCGCAGCGGATAAATCGGTAACGTGGCGCGCCTTGCTCGGGACAATTACCTCGTCCGGACTCTACACAGCACCTTCTGCTGCTGGAACGGACACTATAACGGCCGTAAGCGATGCCGATCCCACCAAATCCGGATCGACCACAATCTCGATAACGGCAGCGGCCCCACCCGATGCAGTAAGCCTCCTGAAGTTTGGGAATGCCGGCTTTGGCGGGAACGACGCCAATGTCTTTCAGACGGCCCTGAATTCCACAGCGGCGAATGGCCAAACGCTGGAGATACCGGCCGGAAACTACAACATCAGCCCACTCTCGTTTCCTGACAATTCAAGCGTGTTCGTGGATGCTGGGGTCATCGTGACCGCTAATTCCGGCTACGGTGATGGCGTGAAGATGCTCAATATCGGTTCCTCGAACGTTACGATCAGGGGAGCCGGAGCGGCTGTTTCCGTATTCCACATGCGCAAGGCGGAATACACCAGCGGCGAGTGGCGACACTGCATGGACATCGAAGGCGCCAGCAACGTCACCATCAGCGGGATTTCCTGCAACGATTCAGGCGGTGATGGGCTGTACTTGGCTAACAGCACAAACGTGACGATTGAGGATTGCATCTTCAACAACAATCGCCGGCAAGGCTCGAGCATCACCGGCAGAGTGAATCACATCTTCTATTTGCGCGACCACTTTACGAACACGAACGGCACCGCGCCGCAGAGCGGGATCGACATCGAGCCTAACGATCCGGGCGGTTTTCTGCTCGACGTCAATATTGATGATTGCTACACAGACGGCAATGCCGGCGACGGGCTGATGATCAGTCCCTGGCTGATGAATGCTACGTCAACGCCCATTAGCATCACGGTCTTGCGCCATCACTCCACAGGCAATGCTCGCTACGGCTATGTAGGCATCAACGGAGATGTTGGCCGGCCTTCCCCCTTGAGTTCCACCGACTCAACAAATGCGCCAGGCCAGATTTTGATCCAAGATTCGTTCAGCGATCAGAATGGAAGCGCCGGCGCAGCTGGCCGTTTCTATTCGGCAAACGGAGCGAATCTTATGTTTCTGAACCTCACCGTGACGAATCCGCATGTCAACGGACCCGATCAACCCTATGGCAGCAGCGGCGCCGTGGAACTAGTGCGCGGTGGTGGCGGCACAAACCTAATGGGCAACGTTCATTTCCTGAACATCCATATCGCGATTACCAACGGGAAGAGCGATCATTATTTCGACTTCGAGGACGGCTCCAGCGTTGGTATCGTGACCACGGGCAATACCCGCGTCCAGTTCATCCCGGGGTCGCTGAGCGGCGCGACGACGGTTCCACCCAACGGTTTGGTGGATGGGGCCGGAGCAAACGTGCTCGAGTAATCGCCGACTCGCCGGCGTTTATCTAAATTCCGCGCGAGACGGAAGCCGCACCCACTCGTGGCGCTGATGGATCTCCTGGCGTCTGAGCCGCGAAAAAATAGCCTCCTCGGCGCTGTCCTTGACCATTGCCAGCGCCATCCATACAATCGATGTTTATTCATGACCCCGGAAACGAAACGAGCTTTCCTCAGCCCAGTGGCTCGCCGCTGGGCTGTGAAGTTTTTGGCTTCCTTTTCCTGTGTTCCCCGGGGCCTTTTTAGGAAACGCTAGGAGAGAGATGGAAGGCGCCATTGTAGAAGGGCTGACTTTCGACGATGTTCTCCTGCTGCCGGGGAAATCCTCGGTTCTTCCGGCTGAGGCGGACACGCGCACCTGTCTGACCCGCGGACTCGCGTTGAATATTCCTATGGTTTCGGCGGCGATGGACACGGTCACGGAGGCACACCTGGCGATCGCCATGGCCCGGCAAGGGGGCCTTGGGTTCGTCCACCGCAACATGAGTATCGAACGCCAGACGGAGGAGGTGGACCGCGTCAAGCGGTCCGAGAGCGGAATGATCGTCGATCCGGTGACGATTTCGCCGGAGCATTCCGTACACCATGCTCTCGATCTCATGAACAAGTATCACGTTTCGGGCCTGCCTGTGACGCGCGGCAGCCAACTGGTGGGCATTTTGACAAATCGCGATCTGCGTTTTGAGAAAAATCTCGAGCAGCCCGTCAGCAGCGTGATGACCAAGGATAATCTCGTCACCGTGCCCGTGGGAACAACGCTCGAAGAAGCCGAGCGGCTCTTGCAGCGTCACCGCATCGAAAAGTTGCTGGTCGTTGATCAGCACTTCAACTTGAAAGGGCTGATCACCGTGAAGGACATTCAGAAGAAATTGGAGTATCCGCGGGCCACAAAGGACCAGCACGGCCGCTTGCGCGTGGGCGCCGCGATTGGTGCGACCGGCGATTTTCTGGAACGCGCCACCGAACTGGCGAAGTTCAACGTGGATGTACTGGCGCTCGATACGGCGCACGGTCATTCCACCCGTGTGATGGAGGCGATTCGCGCGGTCAAGCAACGGCTACCCAATATGCAAGTGGTGGCGGGAAATGTGGGCACGTACGAAGGCGCGCGGGACCTGATCGCTCTCGGCATTGATGGCCTCAAGGTCGGCATCGGCCCCGGATCGATCTGCACGACGCGGGTCGTCACCGGTGCCGGCGTCCCTCAGGTCACGGCCATCGTCGAGGCGGCTCGGGCCGCCAAAGGCACGGGCGTCCCGGTGATTGCCGATGGCGGCGTGAAATATTCGGGTGATGTCACTAAAGCCATTGCCGCGGGAGCGTCTGTGGTAATGATCGGGGGCCTCTTTGCGGGAACCGAAGAGGCTCCCGGAGAAACCATTCTTTATCAGGGCCGCACATTCAAGTCTTACCGTGGAATGGGCTCGCTTGGGGCTATGGAAGCGGGTTCGGCCGACCGTTACGCACAGGAGTCGGCGGATCGAGGCAAATCCGTGCCGGAAGGAGTGGAGGGCCGCGTACCCTACAAAGGCCCTCTGGGCGGCCTCGTCGATCAACTCACCGGCGGCCTGCGCAGCGGTATGGGGTATTGCGGAGCCGCTAATCTTCGCGACCTGCAGGAGCATAGCCGATTTGTTCGGATCACTTCAGCAGGCCTGCGCGAAAGTCACGTTCACGACGTCATCATCACCCGCGAGGCGCCCAACTATCAGGTGGAATAGTCCCGGATTCTCACGTTTTCGCGCGTGGCTGCTCGTCGTTGTCTGGGCGAGCCTGATTTTCACTTTTTCAACTGATACTTTCTCGAGCGAGCACACCCAAAGCGTCGTCGTCACTATCCTTCACACGTTGCTTCCGAATGTGGCTGAGGCCACGCTCTTGGCGGTGCACGATTTCCTCCGCAAATGTGCCCACGTTTGCGAGTATTTCGTTTTTGGCGTGCTGCTCTTTCGCGCCTTCAGAACGCCCAGCGACGGGTGGCGATGGCGCTGGGCCCTTCTAGCCATCCTCGGCGCGGCATTGTACGCCTCGTCCGACGAGATTCACCAGATTTTTGTGCCGAGCCGTGGCGCCTCCATTTGGGACGCGCTGCTCGATACGAGCGGAGCCAGTGTTGCGCAGTTGGTGGTGTGGATTGCGAACCGGCAAGAGCCGGCCCCGGGCATGCGCAAAGGCTTAAGGTCTCCCGCAAGGGAAAACACCGGGGGGACGACCTGAGCTACCAGAGTGCAAAAGAGAAGGCCCGCTCGCAACGCAAACGGGCCTTCTCTTTCGAATGAAGATTTCTACTAGGCTTTGGTCTCGGCTTTTTCCGGCGTTTCGTGCTCCTCGGCTTTGGCCTTTTGTTTCTCTTTCTTTTCCTTCTTCTTCAACTTAGACCCAAGCAATTCGAGAATTGCAAGCTGCGCGCCGTCTCCAATGCGGAAGCCCGCGTGAATGATGCGCGTGTATCCACCCGCGCGGTCCGCAAATCGTGGAGCAATATCCTCAAACAATTTCCGAGTTGCGACCGGCGTAAGCAGAAAAGCAGCCACCTGCCTGCGCGTATGCAGGGAGTCGCCTTTACCCAGCGTAATCATGCGTTCCACCAACGGCCGAGCGGCCTTAGCGCGGCGAATAGTTGTCGTGATGCGCTCTTTCTCGATGACGTTGGTCACCAGATTGCGCAGGGTTGCACGGCGATGCGCGGGATTGCGGCCCAGCTTTGCTCCTGAATTAAGGTGTCTCATGTCGAATCGGCCGCAGGACTATAGCCCGGCGGTCTCCTCGGGAGTCGGCGGAGCCGTCTGGCTCGGCAGTGGCGGCCAGATGATTCGCCCGTGCTCATCAAACTTCATTCCCAGTCCCAAACCCATCCGGGTGAGAATTTCCTTGATTTCGTTGAGTGATTTGCGGCCAAAGTTCTTGGTCTTCAGCATCTCGTTTTCCGATTTCTGAACGAGTTCGCGAATGGTCTGAATATTCGCGTTCTTGAGGCAATTGTAGGACCGCACGGAAAGCTCGAGTTCTTCGACCGAACGATCCAGGTGTTCCAGGCGAGGATCATTGTAAGACTCGACGGACTCTTCCGGCAGCTCCGTGGGTTCCTCGAAGTTAATGAAGATGCTCATGTGATCCTTGATGAGCTTGGCGGCCAGGCCAATGGCGTCCTGAGGCGTGATGGCGCCGTTGGTCCATACTTCCAGCATCAAGCGATCGTAATCGGTCATCTGTCCAAGACGCGCGGCTTCCACGGAGTAGTTCACTTTGCGCACAGGCGAATGCACGGAGTCCACAGGGATATAGCCGATCGGCAGATCCTCATCGAAATTGCGATCCGCTCCCATGTAGCCGCGGCCATTCTTGACGCGCATTTCCAGCTGTAACTTGCCGCCTTCGCTCACAGTGGAGATGTATACGCTCTTGTCCAGCACCGCGAAGTCGGCGTCCTCTTCGATCATGGCCGAAGTCACAACTCCCGCAGCCTCCGCGTTCAGCGTGATCGTCTTGGGCTGGTCGTTATTGAGCTTGAGAGGCACCTGTTTGAGATTCAGGATGATATCCGTGGCATCTTCCACGAC
>WNFJ01511121.1_pt1 | contig 17502 bp, 16 predicted proteins | sample 5400461 | NCBI WGS metagenome assembly WNFJ01 (sample SAMN13153349, study PRJNA577476) | soil metagenome | isolation source: 115 cm saprolite on Douglas fir-dominated hillslope | place: USA:California | collected 2013-09-17 | reverse complement strand
TCAGGAACAGTATTGCCAAGCTGGGGCGCAGCATGCTGCGCCCCTACAAAACCTTCCTCCGTGATGGGGCCGAAGCGGAGAGAATCGAGAACGGCGATAGGACGGGCGCCCATGGTGAAAATGTCGCGCAGGATGCCGCCGACGCCGGTAGTCGCTCCCTGGAAGGGCTCAACGTAACTGGGATGATTGTGCGATTCGATTTTGAACGCAGCGACGAGGCCATCGCCGATGTCCACGACGCCAGCGTTTTCGCCAGGACCTTGCACGACGAGTTTGCCGCGCGTGGGCAGGCGCTTCAGGTGGACTTTGCTCGATTTGTAGGAGCAGTGCTCGCTCCACATCACGCTGAAGATGCCCAGCTCGGTGATGTTGGGGTCGCGGCCAAGAATTTTCTTCACGCAGGCGTATTCTTCGGCGGTGAGGCCGTGCTCCGCGGCGATTTCCGGCGTTACTCTGATTTCGGTGCTAGCAGTGGCCATATTTCAATGCTGCGAGAAGAATTGGAAAAAGTTCACGCCGTTGCCTTGGCGGCACCGACCAACGCCTCGACCATGGAGCGGAAAATGACCAACCCGTCACTGGAACCCAGCGCGGATTCGACAGCGCGTTCGGGATGGGGCATGAGTCCGGCGACGTTGCGCTCGCGGTTGCACATCCCGGCGATGTTGCGGACGGCGCCGTTGGGATTGCCGGCGCTGTCGTCGGAACCATCCGGCGTGGTGTAACGGAAAATGACTTGATGATTTTTTTCGAGGTCCGCGAGCGTGGCTTCGTCGCAATGGTAATTGCCATCGGAGTGCGCGATGGGCATCTTGAGGATCTGGCCCTTCTGCGCGGCGTTGGTGAATGGCGTGTCCGTTTGCTCGACGCGAATGTAGACGTGGCGGCAGATGAAGCGCAAGCCGCTGTTGCGCATCATGGCGCCGGGGAGCAGGCCCGCTTCGCACAGAATCTGGAAGCCGTTGCAGATGCCCAGGACCATGCCGCCGCTGTTGGCAAATTTCTCGACGGACTTCATCACCGGGGAAAACCGCGCGATGGCGCCGGTGCGCAGATAGTCGCCGTAGGAAAATCCGCCTGGCAGGATGATGGCATCGCAATTCGCCAGGTTTTCGGATTGGTGCCAGATGAATTCGACGGGCTTTTTGAGGACGTTCCCAATGGCGTAAAAAGCGTCGTGGTCGCAATTGGACCCGGGAAAAACGACGACTCCAAATTTCATGTGGTGCCAGCCCCCTGTGGGATCGCGGGAACTCCTATTTTAGCACACGCCCGTGAGTTCAGGCTGGAGAGGATAAAACCAGAATAAAGATAACGCAGAGACGCAGAGCCCGGAGAAATCGCGGAAACGGAAAGGACCGCCGCGTTCGCCCAGGGCAGACGTTGGCCGTTACAACGAGCGGCCCGCAGGCCCGGAAGCGGGCGGCGCGGACGACGCATCCGGAGCGGATTTGGGCAAAGCGTGCACCGCGCTGTCGAGGCCCAACACGTTTACCAGGCTGGAGTTGGAGGGCACGATGTATTTCGTGTTCTGCGCGAGCGTGTTGTTCAGAACTTCGAGGCGGCGCATTGTCTCGGCGCGCTCCTTGAAATAGGTCTCGGCAGCGGTGGAGACGAGCTTGATGGCTTCGGCCTCGGCGTTGGCGCGGGTAACGCGAGCCTGCGCGTCGCCTTCGGCCTTCAAAATTTCCGACTGCTTCTTGCCTTCGGCTTGCAGAATCTGGCTCTGCTTGATGCCTTCGGCTTCGAGAATGGCGGCGCGCTTTTCGCGTTCCGCTTTCATCTGGCGGGACATGGCGTCGGTGATGTCCCGCGGCGGCTCGATCTTCTGCACCTCGACGCGCGTGACTTTGACGCCCCAGTTGTTGGTGGCCTCATCGAGGACTTCGCGCAAATTGGTATTGATCATGTCGCGGGCGACGAGCGTTTCGTCCAGCGTGCGGTCGCCGATCAGGTTACGGAGATTCGTTTGCGCTAAAGTCGTGCACGCGTACCCGAAATCCTGGACTTCATATTGCGATTTCACCGGGTCGATCACTTTGTAATAAACGACGGCGTCGACTTCCACGGTCACGTTGTCCTTGGTGATGAGTTTCTGCGGCGGGACGGTGATCACCTGCTCGCGCATGTCCACGCGCTCGATGTCATCCACGAAGGGCACGATGAAGGTCAGGCCGGACGGCGCCATGCCGTGATACTTCCCCAGGCGTGTGATCAATCCTTTTTCGTATTGCTTCACCGTGCGCGCGCCCTTGGCCAGCGCCACCAAACCGAGCAGCAGAAAAGCGAAGATTGCGACCATGACCAATCCGCCGATAGCATCAATACCCATAACTGTTCACCTCACCCTGAGCGTCACACCTTCGACCGATTGCACCACTACCACCGCGCCCGCATCTTTGGCGGCTTCATCACCACCCGTCAACTCCGCTCTCCAAATCTCCGCGCCCACTTTTACCATTCCGGGCTCGCGAACGGCGATGCGCTTGGTGACCACGCCAGTTTTCCCCACCACGGCATCCACGTTGCTGGCCTGATCCTTCACCGTCAGCTTCTTTTTCAGCCAGCCTCGAAACACCGCCAGGTACAGAAACGCGAGCGCGCCTGCCGCCAGCAAACCAATCTTCGCCGGGCCGATGAGAAGTCCAATCACACCGCCGAACGCCAGAGAGGCGCCCAGCAGCGCGAGATCGAATCCCGTTAGAGCGCCGAGCGCCAACTCGATAATCACGCAAATGATGCCCGCAATCACCAACAGCCAATTGACCCAATTGCTCACAGGTAGGCTCCATCCACTTCATGTACCGCGGACGATAGCATCCGTTCAGTTGGTATTCAATGATTCAAGTTGTGGAGCGACAGCAGGGACAGCGGCGGAATGCTGCCGCAATGGCGCGAATGATGCGCTGGAATTCGTTCGTGTCCTTACCTGCGCCTTTTCGAGGTTCGGCGAGATTTTCTTTTCGATGAGGCGCTCTTTGGTTTTTCCGCGGCTGCCAGATCGCGGCGTTTCTTCGCGGCCCATCCTGGCTTGTTTACTTGCCGGCCGCGCGCAATGCCAAGTCCTTGAGCTGGAACATTCTCAGTGATCGTCGAGCCGGCGGCGATGTAAGCTCCATCACCGATGCGGACGGGAGCGACAAGGACCGAATCGCTGCCAATGAAGACGCCTTTTCCGATGTTGGTCGGATACTTGTGAAATCCATCGTAGTTGCAAGTAATGGTGCCGGCTCCGATGTTGCTTTTCGGACCCACCTTAGCGTCACCCAGGTAGGTCAAGTGCGGTACTTTCGCTCCTTCACCAATGACAGCTTTTTTTGTTTCCACGAAGTTTCCGACGCGTGCTCCTCGTTTCATGTGAGTGCCGATGCGCAGGCGCGCGAATGGACCGACCGTAACGCTATTCTCCAGACGGCTCGCGACGACCAAGGAATGCGGTTCGACAGTCACTTCGTCGCCAAGAATAGCGTCGGTCAAAACGCTTCCCGTTCGAATGGTGCAACGCGCGCCGATTTTCGTTTTGCCCAGCAGCTGTACAGTGGGCTCGATGACGGTGTCTTCGCCCACCACGACGTCCGGATCAATCAAGACAGTTTCCGGAAGCTGAATCGTCACGCCCGCGTCCATCAGAGCGTTGCGCTTCCATTCGCGGAAAACACGGTCGACGTCGGCCAAATTCGCGCGGGTATTGCACCCCAGAACTTCGCGCGAGTCGCCGACCACTTGTGCCAGCACGGTTTCGCCCTTGGCGTTCATCGCTGCGATGGCGTCGGTTAAATAGAGTTCACGGTGTTTGTTGTTGGGTTTGACCCGCGCCAGGGCGGGCCACAGCTTTTCGAGCGTGAAGCAGTAGATGGCGGAGTTGATTTCATTGATGTCGCGCTGTTCGTCAGTGAGCTGCGATTCTTCTACGATGCCGGAGACGGCTGTTTCTGATTTGCGGATGACGCGGCCGTAACCGGAGGGATCGGCGAGCACGGCTGAGAGAATTGTTGCTGCGGCGTTTCCGTTGCGATGAGCGCTGATAAGCTCCTTCAGAGTCTCCGTGCGCACTAGCGGAGCGTCTCCTGGGAGCACCACCGCAAATTTTGCGCGGCCAAGCGAGCGCTTCGCCACCAGCATGGCATGGCCGGTGCCATGCTGCGGGTGTTGCAAGACTGTGATGGCTTCGAGAGGTTCAACTACGGCGGCGACCTGCTCCGCCTGGTGGCCAACAACCACGACAGTCTCGCGTGCTTTTAGCGGTGCGCTCGCGCGAACCACATGCTCCACCAGCGTACGTCCGCCGGCACGGTGCAATACCTTGGCAAGACCGGACTTGAGCCGTGTGCCCTTACCTGCAGCCAAGATCACAACGGTTAGATCGTTATTGGACATGGTTTGTGTTCATTCTGCGGGAGCAGCGGTTATTTCGCAACGGAGGGTTGTTTGTGAGGTCGCGAATGGCTAATCGGCGGCGGGGGCGGGAGAAAGGGCGGCCAAGTAGGCGCCGCTCTCGGGCCGGATGGCCTCCCCGGTGGTGATGGCCCAGAGCGAGGGGTCAGCGAGCAGCCGGCTAACGAGCTGGGTATGAAGGGCGTGGCCGGCTTTGTGGGCTTCGACGCGGGCAAGAAGGGGCAAGCCTGCAAGAGCCAGATCGCCGATCAGGTCCAGTGCTTTGTGGCGACCGAACTCGTCGGGAAAGCGCAGCGGGCCGTTCATAACACCGTCGTTGGTCAGAACGATGGCGTTCTCGAGCGAGCCACCGCGAATAAGGCCCATAGCCTTTAGCGGCTCGATGTCGCGTTCGAAACAGAAAGTCCTGGCACGCGCCAACAGATGCCGGAAAGTATCCGGCCCGACCAACATTTCCACTTCCTGCTGGCCTACCAGCGGGTGCGGAAAATCCACGTAGCAGCGCACGCGAAACTCATCGGCCGGATAGATGCCGATGCGGCGATCCCCTTCGATGACCTCCAGCGGCTTTAGAATTTTCATGTAGCGCCGCTTCCGGCGCAATTTGCGAACGCCGGAGCGCTCCAGCATCTGCATGAAAGGCTCTGCCGAGCCGTCCAGAATCGGCACTTCGATCGAGTCAACGTCGATATAAATGTTGTCGATGCCACACGAATAGATGGCGGCAAGCAAATGTTCAGTGGTGGAGAGCAGGACACCTTGTTTCATGAGGCTCGTGGCATAACTGACGCGAGCGACGTTGTGCCCCTGCGCTTCGATAGGGAAGTTGTCTAAGTCAACGCGACGAAAGACGATGCCAGTCTCGGGCCCGTACACACCGGTGTGGAGGCCCACACCCTCGGCGCTTGAAACTCGAGCAATGGTAGTTTGGAACATGCCCCCGAGCCATTCTAGCATGTTGTCTGCCAACGTTTCTCCGGCTTGTGCTTTATTATCAACATCTTAAGGGAATACATAGGGGCTAATAACTGGTGGATGTGGTATTTGTACAACGTTTGGCGATTTCGGCGTGTCTCATTGTGGGAAGCCTTCGCCATCATTTGATTTGTGAGGCTTCCTTTTTGATTAGCGACACGTCCCAATCCTTGACGGTGGTATAATGTTTCGTCGTTTTCTTGTGGAAGGGTGGGGCATGAATCAAGGGTCTCGCATTGGCATTCTTTGCGCATCGGTAGCCATCTTTTGTTACGCAGGCATAGGCCACCTCCTGGGGCGCACACAGGACGACAAAGCCTACAAGTCGCTCACGGTGTACGGGGAAGTTCTGCAGAAAATCCAGCAGGATTACGTTGACGACCCGAACATGCGGACGGTCACGGCCGGCTCCTTGCACGGCATGCTGGAATCCCTCGACCCTCAATCCAGCTACCTCACGCCACGCGAATACGATGAGTACAAGAAGAAGCTCGCCAATGCCGGCACGGCTGAGACAGGTCTGACGCTCAGCAAGCGCTACGGCTACATCATCGTACTCTCCGTGCTGCCGGATAGCCCAGGCACGAAAGCGGGGATTCGCAGCAGTGACATTTTCGAATCCATCAGCGGATTTACGACTCGCGATATGTCCGTTGGCCAGGCTCTGAATCTTCTCAATGGCCAACCGGGCTCGGGTGTCAAGGTTGGGGTGATTCGCCGGGGCAAGGCCACGCCTGAAGAAGTGGATGTGGTACGCGAGAAGCTCGCTACGCCGAAGATCGTCGCCCAGAAGGCCGATCCCGACATTCTTGTTCTGCGCATCCCGTCACTCGATGCCGGGCGCGCGGATGAAGTTCGCAATCGTCTTCTCGATGCGGAAAAGCAGGGAATGCGCAAGGTCATCCTTGATGTGCGGGAGTGCGGCCGCGGGCAGGTCTCCGAGGCCATCTCGATCGCGCGGCTTTTCGTTACTTCGGGGATGTTGACAACACTTCGCGGCCAGACGGTCTCGGCACAGGTCTTTTCGGCCGAGCCAAAGCAGGTAATTTGGAAGAATCCCGTCTCCGTCTTGATCGATGCCACAACCTCCGGAGCGGCGGAAGTTCTCGCCTCCGCCATCGTTGCGAACCATCGCGGCGATGTCGTGGCGGAGCGTACTTTCGGCCTGGCGGCCGAACAAAAGCTCATCACGCTGGATGATGGCGCGGCACTCATCCTCACGGTCGCGAACTATTACAATCCCGGCGGCAAATCCATCATGGAAGAAGGCGTCACGCCCACGGAAATCGTGCGCGCCGTTCCGGAGGATGAATCGGATTCGGCCGATGAGGAACCAGCACCCGAGCCCCACCAGAAAGAACCCGGCCTCGGGCCGCGCCCGCTTTCTCCGGAAGACCCCATCTTCCACCGCGCGCTCGACTTGTTGAAGAGTCCCGGGAAAAAGGCTGCCTAGTTTTTCCGTGACCCGGCAGCCTGACTCGGTTCAAGCAATCCTGCGTTGCTTTCGATTCAAGATAAACAGTTCAATGCGCTTGGCGTTAGTGGGCGCATGCCTCCTTCTTTTGGTGTTCGTGAGCGGCTGCAAAAAGAAGCGAGAGAGCCGCCTCACACCAGCGCAAGTCCACCAAATCACACGCGATCTGGCGGCCGCGGCCTCTTCGGCAGCACCTGAAGGAACCTCCATCAAGCTCCGGCAAGGAGCTTCCAGCCAGCCACCTGGAAGCACGGATTCCCTGCGCATTGTCTTGAAAAACGATTCATTGCCAGACGCGAACCGTGCCGCAGTTGCGAAGCTCCTTCAGAGCCTCAATGCCGCCGAGACACGAAATCATCTGACGCAGGACTCTCCCAGCCAAACCGGGGATCTCCTGCGCTTCCAGCTTCGACATTCCGGCGTGCCGGTACTTGACATTGAAATCGTGGCTCGCACGACACCCAAGTCCGGCAACGGATCCAAGGACTCCGGCGGAAAAACTGCGGAAGCGCGGCTGGCGATCATTATCGACGATCTTGGCAGCGACCGCGCTGCAGCCGAAGCTGTCTTTGCGCTGGGTTACCCACTGACCGTTTCCGTTTTACCCAATCACGAGCACTCGCTGGACATCGCCAGGGAAGCGCATCGCCGTGGATTCCAGGTCATGCTCCACCTGCCAATGCAATCGGTCGCGAACGAAACCCCTGAAGCGCGGGAGTTGCGTCCCGGCATGCCGGCGGCCGAAGTCGCCGCGCTCGTCGATCAATTCCTGCAAAATGTTCCGGACGCCGCCGGAGTCAACAATCATCAAGGTTCGCAGGCGACCGCCGATTCCACGCTGATGGACGAACTGATGCCCGTGCTGCGCGACCATCACCTTTTCTACGTGGACAGCCGCACAACCGCCGCGACAGTGGCATACGACACGGCGCAAGAGTTTGGAGTTCCCTCGGCCTCACGCAACGTCCCTTTCCTGGACGACGTCGCCGAAGTGGCCGCAGTACGCAGACAGCTCGAATTGGCGCTGCGAGGCGCGCGTGAAAAGGGCGAGGCGGTGGCCATCGGCCATCCGCACGCCGCGACGCTTCAGGCCCTCCGCGAAGTTCTGCCGCACGCGCAAGCGCAAGGCGTCCGCCTGACGCTCGTTTCCGAACTCGTCCACTAATTCGCCAGGTTTGCTTGATTCGGAGCGGGCTCTGTTTGCGTCGCTGGGAAAAGCACATGAATCGCGAGGGCAAAAATCCCCATGGTCAGGAAGCTGAAGACGCTGCCTTCGGGGCCAACCGTGCCGCCCGTGAGCCATCTGGCGCCGTGGAGGGATGCATTGGAGAGGTGTCCCTCGAAGACGATGCCGCTATTCGGCACCGAGTAAAGGAATGTCTCGCCGAAATCAAAGCTGGCGTGCCACCCGACAACCAGCCAGAGATTGCCGGTTCGCCGAAGGGCGAAGGCGAAAATGAGTCCGATCGCTACAACGCCAGCTGCCCCCACCCAACCTTCGCCGGGATTCCCTAAATGAACGGCCCCGAACGAGCACGAAAGCACAATAGCTGCGGGCCAGAAACCGATGCTCTCCGCGAGCGTGTATTGCGTGTATCCTCGAAACAAGAATTCCTCAAACAAGCCTACAAAAATAAAGAAGACCGCCCACAGCATTCCCCAGCGCAGCAGCTCCTTGCCCCCGAGGGCAAGACCGCCAAAGGAATACCCGCCAAAAGCGGCGATCAAACCAATTAATGCTGACACCTCGACCATGCCGATGAGGCAGCCCTGCCAGAACAATTTCCCGAAAGCCCCTCTCAGCGGCAGGCCATAAGCGCCCGGGGAACGGCCCTCGATTCGAGACATGATCAGGGCGGCGCCAAAAACGACCATGAAAGAGAACACTTCGTAGGTGAACGAATAGCCGAAAGAAAAAACACCGCGTGAGTGAATAAAATGCTGCAGAACGAATCCACCGCCGAATCCGAGTACAGCCACGAAACCTGCATAAATCAGCAGGCGCCAGCCGCCGCGCAATCCTTTTTCGTTTAAAAAGATCTTATTGAGAATTCCTTCGGGTGGTGGACCCTGAAAAGGGGAAGTGGAAGAGGTGTTAGCTACAGGTTCGATTTCCAACAGCCACCTCGATAGCCGTACATTACGGCGCGACATCCGAATGTTTCGCTGTAAGCAGCTTTGACTCTTAGCTGAGACGGATTATCGAAGGGAAAAAGTCTCAGGGCAGGTAAAATTTTTCTCACGCTCTAGTTTGATTGTACATGACAATGCTTTGATTATTGGAAAAGACTAGGGCCAAAGGTCAAAATTTCCGTGAATCTGACTAAATTATTGTCCGATGCGAATCTCCGCGGCTCCAAGAATCCGCCGGCTCTTTTTTTCCTGCACGAAAAGCACCGCCCTGAGGTTCTCTCGCTTCCATTCTTTCTGGAGCGGAACCCTTGCATCTCCAGCAAAGGAAGTCTCGGCGTCACCCTTCGCTTCGCCGATTTTGCGCATGGAGCGAACAACGGCAGCATGGTATAAATCATGGCCGGCGTTCTCCCCGCGTTTCACGGCGGAATGCAACCCCGTCTCAGTAATGGCTAGCCACACTTCCGCCGGATCAGCTTTTGCAGTGCCTCCCAGTTTGCCCACCTTCACGGAAAAGTCCCCTTTACCCGTTTCGCTTGTGCTGCCCAGAACCAGAGTCACCGGGGTTTTTGTTTTGCCTGCGGCTTCGAGGATCGCCTGTCGGGCTTTCTGTACGTTGCTGCCAGTAAACTCCACCGTTCCGTCCACAACCATCTGCGGCGTGTAAGGGTTGCGGTTCGCAAGGACTCCTGCATAAACGTTTTGACGGGCCGTCCAGTCGCGCGAAGAAAACGGGTCCACCCAACCCTGGCCGTCCCAATAATCGACGTGCTCCTCCAGCGTGATCAGCTGCGCATTCTCGTAAAACTGCTGCTCGGTCAATCGAGCCAACAATGCATCCGCTGGAGGACAGCTCGAGCAACCTTCGGACGTAAACAGCTCAACCACCACAGGGGTGCGCGCCACTCCCGGTGAGCTCGAAGACGCTTGTGCACGAGGTCGAATGAATGCACTAGAGGTTAAGATAGCCAAGGAAATCAACGCAAATCCCGCAAGGGTCTGTTTCATTGGTGCCATTCTCCCGTTACCCGGCATATCTGATCACTTTACTCGCAGATGGTTACAGCAAAAAGAGCGGAAAAAGGGCTATTCTCTGAATAACCGTTATGATAGCTTTAACTGGTTATTCTGTCCCTAGCTCTTCTCCTTTTTTCACGACATTCTGGAGGCTTTGCGATGTCTCTCTCCCCCTCATCCATCCACCTGCTCGGGGGGCGGCTCTCCATCGATTTTGTCAACGCGGCACCCCCAAATGCTGAATTGTCCTGGGATCGGCTTATTGGCTTTCTGGAATCGACAAACATTGTTTCTCCTGAGCGAGGCGCACAGCTTTTGATTCTTCCCCAATCCGACCCGCAGGCTTCGGATGCGCTGCTTTTAAAGGCCCGGAAGCTCGGCTGGATGTTGCGCAAAGTGTTCGCGTCCATGCTCCGACGGCAAAAATTAGCATGGGAATGGATTGAGCCGATAAACGAAATCCTGCGCATCACCGAAGGACACGATGAACTGGTCCCTCAGGGGGGCGACTGGAAAATCGAATTCATCGCCCGGGAGGGCGGTCTGGACTGGTTGCTTGCGGCTGTAGCGCGATCGGGGGCTGAAATCATCGCCGAGGGAGCCCGTGCGCGCCTTCGTCTTTGCGCTAATCCCCACTGCGGTCTCTTCTTCTACGACAATTCCCGTACACGCCAGCGCCGCTGGTGCTCCATGGCAGTTTGCGGGAACCGCAGCAAAGTAGCCGCCTTTGCGCGCAAGCACACCTCGGCCCGCAGCGCCACGTAGCGTTCCCGATTTCACCAAAGCGAGTCCTTAGAGGCTTCGTCCATTTCTATTTCACGTACCTCGGCGATTCCCCTTTTGACCAGGGATCGTAGCTATGCGCGAACACCAGGCGGTCCGCCAGCGGCGGATGAGAATAAAGCCAGAAGGTGATAAACGGCGGCGGATTGGGATCAGACAAATCGAGTTCACCGAGAACCTGAAACGCGTGCGCGGCGACCTCCTCCGAATTCGGAACCAGCCCGTGGATGACTTCCAATCCGTAAACGTCCGCGGCATGTTCCTGCATCCGGCTGTAGCCGCTGATAACCGGCGAGGATACAAGAAGCAGAACATGCAAAAGCAAGAGCAACACCGCAAGGGAAGCCCAATCTTCTTGCCCGTGCAGCTTCCAGTCCTTGGCCCAGCGATCCAGCGCCCAATGCAACCCTCGAAAAAGAAAATAGAGCGCCAGCAATAACCCAAGCGAACCCAGGATAAAACCCTGCCGAACGTGTCCGAGGACGTAGTGACCGAGTTCATGTCCTACAATGAATAGAGACTCGTCATTGGAAGTCTTTTGAAGCGTGGTATCCCAGATCACCACGCGCTTCGACGCCCCCAGGCCCGTCACATAAGCGTTGATGGCGTTCGTTTTCCGGCTCGCTACCATCAGAAACATGCGGTCCGGCGGAATGGGAACGCCCGCATGCTTGGTAAGTTTCTCGATGGAAGCGACCAGGTCCGGGTGTTCCTTGCTCAGTGGCTCAAACTGATTGAACAGCGGATCGATCACCAATGGGGTCACCACGATCAGCCCCAGGAGGATCAGCACCGCCGGAAACCAGAAATACAGCCACCATCGCCGCGGACTCCGCCGCATCACGGCAAACAAGATCAGGACCAGAACGATTCCCAGCGCGGTGTCTAACAGCACTCCCTTGGTCCAATCCCAGAACCACGAGCCCCAGCCCTGAACGGATTGCTCGTAGTGCAAGGAAAGCGCATGCCAGTACAGCCGCACGGGGAGTTTCAGAACGCCAATGGTCAGGAAAAGAAGCGGGACGAATATCAATCCTTGCATCCATTTTTTGTCGCTGGCGTTTTCAGCGATGTTGCGAAACTTCGCAGCAAAACCCAGGCGGAGCAATAGGAAAAGGAAAAGTCCACCAAGAAAATAAGAGACGAAGTAGAGTGTGTAACCCGCCCGCGAGTACGCTACGGCCTTCTCACAGCGCTCGCGCGACAGTATGTATTGTTCCGTCCTTTTCGTTTCAGTGGGATTCGCTTCCGAAGGGGAAGTCTGCTGGGAACCTATTTGTGTCGCGGCGGCTTGTGCCTTAGGCGTCTCCGGATACGCGAGTGGCGCTGGCCTTGCAGAACCACGCGAAGCTAGTGCGAAGCACAGAGTCACGGTGAGAATCAGCGGGAAACGATGAAGCCACGTCCACCGTTTCATAAGACCACCTCGCGTATTTCTCACCACTGGTTCGCGTGTGGTTCCCGACAAGGCCACTAGGCGCCCGGAGTATTCCGCACCTTCATTCGAGCTGCAAGCTATCATCTCATTGATTTAGACGGGGGAAACAAAGCAGCGTTTTCGCTTCTCGGACGGTGTGCAAGCCTACGGACCGCTCTTCGGATGCGCCGTTTTCAGACAATAGTTGCGCACACCGCCGCTCGTCGCAAGCCCGAAGTGCACGATGGAGGTCCAGCGTTCCAGTTTGTGGTGGCCGTAGCGATGGAACAAATACGACGCTCCGATGGAAACACCGGTTCCCGCCGCCTCGATCGCCGCAAACGCCGCGTGATTGTCAACAATTTCATTGGTTAGCAGGATTTCCTGGTCGCCGCGCCGCCTCAGATTCAACGTTGAAAAATAGTCCAACGTGCGCGCCGCGCCAACTCCAACAAACAACCAATCGTTCTCTTTGTCCCAGAAGTGGTGCTCTAACTTCGGCAATGCCACCGGCTGCTTACCCGAGATTGACGAGTCCACGGCGGCGGGTGACTCCGTTTTCGGTCTCGATGGCTCCTGTGCGCGAATTCTGCTCGCACCCAGGACAGCCATCAGAACTAAAGGCGCAATCCTCCGCTGCTTCAGCACTCTCTTCTTGCTCCGCGCACTGCCGGCAAAAAGCCGTTTCTTTTCGCCAACGAGTATATCCGTTGCGAAGGAATATTGCTGCCTACAAGGTAGTCTGATAGACACCCAACCTCTGCTTGGGATTGTTATTCCGGTCTGGCCAGCGTATCTTGAGAATTGACCCAGCTCGGATTCTTGTGAGGAGTAGAACTATGCTGCGCTGCATCACTTTGCGCCTTACCGTGCCGCTGGTCCTGGCGGCAACGCTGCTTCCCGCCGCTGCCTTTGCTCAACCGCAGGATTCTCAGTCCGTCGCAGAAGCCGCCCGCCGCGCCCGCGCGCAGAAGAAGAACACCGAAAAGCCACCCAAGGTAATCACTGACGAAACTCTGGATGTAAAAAAAGGAGACGTGCAGAACGCTACCGCTGAACAGCCCAAAATGCCCGGCACTCCAGATACACAGGCACAGCCCGCCGCCGGCGCGGCAAGCGTGCAGGGTGGAGCGCCTTCTGACGCGTCCACTGCGCAACCTTCCAAAAGTGCATCCGAAGACGCGCGCGCGGCTCTAAAGGAGCGCGTCGCTTTGAAAGAGAAGATCAAGGAAGCGCAGAGCGACCTCGATCTTCAGCAGCGCGAATATCAGTTGGATCAGGAGTCTTACTACTCTACTCCCGACTATGCTAAGAACAGCTCGGGAAAAGAGAAGCTAGATGCGATGAAGCAGCAGATCACCGATAAGCAGCAAGAACTCGATAAATTGAAGGCCCGCCTGGCGGCCCTGCCCGCGGCACAGGAAAGTCCTGCGACTCCGCCCAAGCCTTAGTTTAGGAACCTGCTTCTACACTTTGGTTTTTTCGTTCGCTTAGTCACAGGAGCAAGAGAAAACTCATTCTCTTGTCACTCGAGACTCGGAATCAACGGCTGAAGACCCCACACCTGGCGGCGCCTTTTGACGACAAGGGAGCAAAAAACATCGTTCTTTTCCTACTTAAAACTTAGAACTGACAACTGAAAACTTGTTGGCGGTGCTCAAACCTAATCAATCCCGTGAATCCGCAGGCTCACAAGCTGATCGATGGTCAGGTTTTTCATCCCGCGCGATTGCAGCCCGGTGATGAAGTCCGGGGTCACTCCATGTATGCGCATGGCGATCAGTTGGTCCGGTTCCGGATGCGAGTATCCCAGCTTCTGAAGCTGGCCGATAAAGTCCGGTGAGACGCCATGAATCCGAAACGCGATCAGCTTGTCCAGATCCACGTGATCGTAGCCTTCCTTCTTCAGTTCCGCGACCCACTCCGGTGTCGCCCCGTGAATTCTCATGGCGATGAGCTTGTCCGCATCCGGCTGGTAGCCTGCCTGTTTAAGGCTGGCAATCATTTCCGGCGTGACTCCATGTATTCGGAAGGCAATCAGCTTGTCAGGGTCGGTAATATTCAGCCCCGACGAGCGAATCCCCGAAATAAACTCCGGCGTCACGCCATGAATGCGAAAAGCGATCAGCTTGTCGCTGTCGGAAACGTTCACACCCGCTGAACGAATGCCCGCGATGAACTCCGGTGTCACGCCATGAATCTTGAACGCGATGAGTTTGTCCGTGTCCAGTCCCTGCAGATTTTGTGCCTTAATTTCCTGGGCGAATTTCAGGCTGACATCGTGGATGGCCATCGCCCATTGTTTGTCGCCGTCGATTCTTTCGAAACCAAGCGACTTCATCTCCCGCGCATACTTCCCGTCAGCTAGGAAATGAAAAAGTCCCGCGCCCTCGCCATCCCTCAGAAAACCCTCGCATTCGAATTTTCCCGCGTCCCGCGCGATCGTGAAATGAACTTCTTGTCGCCCGGGTTTGGAAAAATCCAGACCCGTGAAATCGCTCGCCGGCCAGTCTGAACTGGTGTGAAAGTGATGCCCGGCCCGCGAATCCATTAAGGAAAACTCCACCTTTCCTGGTACATCCGAGCGCCGGATAGTCCAGTCGCCGCTCTGCGTCTCACTTCCAACGAGGTTCGCCACACCCAGGATCACGCCTGCGATTACAAGCATAAGACCGATGCTTCGTTTCAGATTCATGGGACCTGCTCCTCTCCGTATTTCCCGAAACTCAGAAAATGTCCGCCTGCTTCAGTGAGATCAACTTGTTGAGCGTCAAATTCTGAAACCCGTGCTTCCGCGCCTTCTCGATGAACTCCGGCGTTATCCCCTGCACTTTCGCGCCGATCAGCTGGTCGCAATCCAGGTCCTTGAATCCCGCCGCTTGTATCGACTTCACATATTCCGGCGTGATTCCTTGCACTTTCATCCCAATCAGCTCATCGGTGTTTGGTTTAAGCCCGATGGCCCGCATTTCCTTCACGTAATTCGGCGTCACGCCCTGCACCTTCAGTCCAATCAGTTCATCGGCGCCCGGCTGCAGCCCGAGGTCATGGAATTCTTTCAGGTATTGCGGCGTCACTCCCTGTACTTTCATTCCAATCACTTCATCAATGTCAATTTTTGGATAGAGACCCCGCACCTCGCGAATATAATCCGGAGTGATCCCCTGGACCTTCATACCGATCAGTTCGTCGACCTTCGGGTTGGAATAGAACGTCCGCATCTCCCGAACGTATTCCGGTGTGATGCCCTGCACTTTCATGCCGATCAGTTGATCCGCATCCGGGTGCAATCCAAGATCGCGCATCCCCTTGATGTATTCCGGCGTCACTCCTTGAATTTTTAGCGCAATGAGTTCGTCCACGTCGGTAGTCTTGATGCCCGCCGCAGCCATCGCGTCTATAAACGATTGCTTCTTGCCGTCACCTGCCCCTTGCGGCGTTTGCGCCGACTCTGGCTGTGGTTTTGCCGCCGGCGGGCTCTGCGGTGCGGGCTCAGGCATGGGCGCAAGCTGGCCTGGCGCGACTGGAGCTTTACGCTCTTTCGCCGCGGCCGGCTCCGGCTTTACGATGATGACGCTGCCGTTTTCTTGCAGCTCTTTTGCAGAGCTACTGGTTCCCAGCGACGCATGCGCCACGCCAAGAAATGCGTTCCCGGCCAGTAACGCCCCAGCCAGGCAAACAAAACTTGCTCCCAGTCCCGCCAGACGATTCCTCCCTGTAACTCCGTTCAGACCGAGCAGCCGAACCACACGTTCCGCCAGCGGACCGCGATTGGCCGCCATCATCAATGCTGGCGCGGTACGCCACTCCTCCATCAGCGTGAGCGCCCGCGCGTAGTTGACGGCGTCGCCGCAAACGGCAATCGCTTCATCGTCGCAGCAGTTCTCGCGTTCGGCGCGGATCCGTTGGCTAACCCACCATACGGCCGGGTGGTAGAACAGCAGCGTTTCCGTCGCGATCTGGAACAGATTCACGAAGCAATCGAACCGGCGAATATGCGCCAGCTCATGCGCCATGACCGCTTCGATCTGCTCTTCGGTCAAGCCCGTCAGCGCTCGCATCGGCAGCAGCACGACGGGACGGAACCATCCCACCACCGCTGGAGCGTCCAGCCGGTAGCACTCGCAATACCGAATCACGCGGTCCAGACCCATTTTCCGTTGTAGCGCCAGAAATTTTTCATGCAGCTCCCGCCCGACAGGCTTGATCTCCTTGCGCCGCATCCTCTCGATCAAAAACAATCCGCCCGCGGTTCTCAGGCTAAGTATAAGGACGCCCAAGAACCATGCTTCCACTAGCCATAGCATGCCCATCGACTGCTCAGCACGCGGCGCCAAGGCAGGGGCGCGGGAGCCTGACAGCGCGGTCGCGTTTTGGGTGGACGTTCCCGCCCACGTCGAAGCTCCTTCTGCCCCAGTCCGCACGGCCGGAATTGTTCCATCGGCGAAGCCACCATCAAGACGAGCACGCTCACCGCCACTGCATAGCGCGCCGATGCGCTTCGGCAAACCGCTGCCGCTACGGCAAACAAGGCTGCCAACCCCGCTCCTTGCCACACGAAGTGCAGCAAAGTCCAGCCTAGCGTCCGCAGCATTTCCGGCGATATCCAGTTCGCGAAGTGTGTCATCGCGTTCTCCCCTCATATTCGTCCAAAAGGCGTCGCAGCTCCTCCAGCTCCTTCTTGGACGTGCGCCGGCCCTCCAGCGCATGGATCATCAGTTCGCTTGCCGAGCCCTGGAATACCCTCTGTAAGACGTCGCCCACGAGCTGCCGCTTCGTCTCCGTCGCTGGCTGGCATGCCTCATAAACGTGAGCACGCTGGTTTTCGTTTCTGCGTACGCTGCCTTTGACGGTCATGATTTGGAGCAGTTTCAGGACGGTGGTGTAGCCGAGGTCCTTCTTTTCGCGCAGCTCTGCATGGCCCTCCCGCACCGTCGAGGGCCCGCGCTTCCACAACACTCGCAGGATTTCCAGCTCAGAAGTCGTTGGCTTTTGCGGACGTTCGTTCGTCATGCGCAGAGCTTAATACGAAGGTTTTCGTATTGTCAACGAAAATCTTCGTACTTCTTACCCGGCACGCTTTTGCGGAGTCTTTCCGCGATGAACGGGACACTTTGGTTTTTGTTTACTTCGGTTCCAGGACCAGTGGCAAGCCATTCTTAGGATTGCCAATAATCACGACCTTGGCGTTCGTGCTCAACGCCAGTTTTTCTGTCGCTTCAATGCCTTTCCATTCGAGCAACTGGGTGCTGATGCCTGTGGCCACGATCTTCTGGAAGTCCGCGATGCCTTGGGCCTCGATGCGCTT
>WNFJ01001905.1_pt1 | contig 17505 bp, 15 predicted proteins | sample 5400461 | NCBI WGS metagenome assembly WNFJ01 (sample SAMN13153349, study PRJNA577476) | soil metagenome | isolation source: 115 cm saprolite on Douglas fir-dominated hillslope | place: USA:California | collected 2013-09-17 | reverse complement strand
GCGGGCGCTGGTTCCGCGCCCAGGCGTACGCGCGCATGTTCGTCGACATCCTGCTGATCAGCGTGGGCCTCTACAGCGCGGGCGGGCTCGGCGCGGCGCAGTACCTCGGCATCTACCTCATCGTCACGATCTACACCGGCATCGTGTTCTCGAGCGCCGCCTGCGTGGTGGCGACGGTGACGGCGACGGCGAGCTACGTCGCGATCGTGATGCTGCAGCAGCTCGGGCTCCTCGGCATGCCGCCGACCCGGATGCCGAACTGGTCGGCGGTCGCCGCGTTCAACCTGATCGTCCTCAACATCGGCGGCATGCTCACCGCGGTGCTGGCCCGGGCCCTGCGCGAGAGCCGCCGCCGGCTGCGCGCGACGTACCGGGATCTCGAGCGGTTCATCGAGGCGATCCCCGACGCCATGTACGTGCTCGACCGTGACGGCCGGCTGACCCTCTGGAACGGGCGGCTCGAGGCCGCGACCGGGCTCGCGGCGCGCGAGCTCGCCGGCAGGCCGCTCGTCGAGCTGCTCGCCGAGGACGGCCGCGACGCGATGCGCGAGGCGCTGGCCCGCGGCGTCGCGCACGGGCGGTTCGAGGTGGAGGCTCGGCTCCGCGGCGCCAACGGCGCGCCGGTCCCGTATCAGTGGACGGGCGCGGCGCTGACCGACGAGCGTGGCCAGGTGAGCGGGCTCGGCGGTGTGGGCCGGGACGTCACCGAGCGGAACCGCGCGACGGAGGCGCTGCACCAGCGCGAGAACGAGATGCGGCAGCTCCAGCGGATCGAGGCGGTCGGCCGGCTCGCGGGCGGCGTCGCGCACGACTTCAACAACCTCCTCACGGTCATCATCGGGCGCTGCCAGATGCTCCTCCGGCGCCACCGGCCCGAGGAGCCCGAGTACGAGGACCTCGACCTGGTCGAGGGCACCGCCCGGCGCGCGGCGAACCTGACGCGCCAGCTCCTGGCGTTCAGCCGCAAGCAGACGCTCGCGCCGCGGGTCCTGAACCTCAACGCGGTCGTCACCACGGTCACCGCCATGCTCCGGCGCCTCATCGGCGAGAACATCGAGCTCGCCGTCGCGCTCGATCCCCGGCTCGGCCAGGTCCGGGCCGATCCCGGACAGCTCGAGCAGGTGATCGTCAATCTCGCCGTGAACGCGCGGGACGCGATGCCCTTCGGCGGCCGGCTGACCGTCGAGACGGGCAACGTCGAGCTGGACGACGCGTTCGTTCGGGTCCGCCCCGGCTCGACCGCGGGAAACCACGTGCGGCTCCGGGTCACCGACACCGGCGTCGGCATGGACGAGGAGACGCGCGAGCGCGTCTTCGAGCCGTTCTTCACGACGAAGGGGCCCGACCAGGGCACGGGGCTCGGGCTGTCCACGGTCTACGGCATCGTCAAGCAGCACGACGGGTACGTCGCGGTGGAGAGCGCGCCCGGGCGCGGGGCGGCGTTCACGATCTACCTGCCGCGGATCGACGCGCCCGCCGATGTGATGCGCGACAGCGCCGCGCCGGGCGCCCTGCCGGGCGGTGACGCGACGATCCTGGTCGTCGAGGACGAGGACGAGGTCCGGCGCCTGGTGCGCCAGGTCCTGGGCGGTCTCGGCTACGAGGTGCTCACGGCGCGCGACGGGGCCGAGGCGCTCGAGCTCGGCCGGCGCTTCCGCGGCCCGATCCATCTCCTGCTGACCGACCTCGTCATGCCCGGCCTCACCGGCCGCGAGCTGGCCGACCGCCTGCGGGCGGCGCGGCCCGGCGTGAAGACGCTCTTCATGTCGGGCTACGCCGAGCAGGCCGTCGACCCCGACGACCTGCTCGAGAAGCCCTTCGCGCCGGACGCCCTCGCCCGCCGGGTGGCCGCGGCGCTCCACCCGACCGCGATCAGAGTCGCAGACTCTTCAACACCTGCTCCCGCGCGAACAGGGTGACGATCGGCGCGGAACCGATCGTCCTCTCACCGCGACACGCGCCCTCACGGTTCCCGGGACCGCGCGTGGGCATCGAACGGCCCCGACACGCGCAGGACCTCGTTGGTCTGGAACGCGCTGCGCCGGATCACGACGACGAAGAGGTCGCCGGCGATCCCCGCCCGACGCGTCTCCGGCGTGACCGGCGCCCACGCGAGGCCGCGGGGCGCGTCGCCGTCGGTGAAGCTCGCGAGCTCGATCCTCCTCGCCGCGGCGTCCAGGACGAAGAGCGTGGCCGCGCGCCGGTCGGCGACGACGATCCAGCCCGCCGGGCTCGCGGCGATCGCGGTGGGGACGGGGCCCCGCAGGACGACGCCCAGCGCGCCCCCAGGCCCGACCCTCAGGAGCTCGCCGGTCCCCTGCTGCCACGGCGCCTCCGCGGTGCCGTCGGCTGCGATCCAGACGTGATCGCCCTCGCCCGTGGCGACGAGCCGCGGCCGGCTGACCGCGACCCAGCGCGGGTCGAGGACGCGGCCGGCGGGATCGAGCTTCACGACGGCGCCCCGCGCCCGGTCCGCGACGTAGACGTTGCCCGCGGCGTCCACCGCCGCGCCCTCGGGCTGCGTCAGGAGCGGCGGGGCGCCGGCGGGCGGGGTGCCGCCCGCGAACAGCTCCGCGCGCCCATCGAGCATCCGGTAGAGGGCGCCGAGCTTGCGGTCACGATCGTAGGTCGTGACGAGGAGCTCGCGGCCGGCGCGCACCGCGCCCACCTGCGCGTTGAGGAGGGGCGGGCCGTGGAAGAAGCGCGCCTCGGTCCGCGGCGTGAGGCGCGCGCCGCCCACCGGGATCCGGTAGATCGGCCAGAGGTCGTCCGCCTCGCCGCCGAAGTAGCGGCGGCCGGTGCGCGCGAGATAGAGGTTGCCGGTCTCGTCGAGCGCGAGCGTGGACATGGACGGCAGGCCGGCGAGGCCGCCGCCCGCGCTCACGTCGAAGCCCTCGCCCGTGACGTAGACCTGCGCGGTGAAGCCCGGCGGGAGCTGCATCTCCGCGAGCGCGGGCGCGGGGACCAGGGCGAGCGCGGCCAGCGCGAGGGCGCGCCTCATACCGCGACGCCCCAGAGCGTCCTCGTGAGGAGGCCGATCGCGTAGGTGACGACGACGGCGGCGGTGATGATCACGAGGTTCGTGAGGATCCGGCGCCTGACGTCCATGCCGGAGAGGAACGCGAGGAGCGAGGAAATGATGATGATCATCACGCCCCCGGTGAGGATCGACGGCATCGCGGTCGCCGCGCCGAAGGCCACCGGCAGCACCGGGACCAGCGCGCCCACGAAGTAGCTCGCGCCGACGACGACCGCCGACCCGAGCGACGTCGCGCCCGTCTCCTCCACGTCCCCGCCCTCGCCGAGGAACCGGCGGCGCGCGGCCTCGACCCGCTCCACCTCCTGCTCGGAGCTCGAGGCGACGTAGGCGCCGGCGCCCATCGAGAGCGCCCCCGCCACGGCCACCGTGGAGCCCGCGATCAGCACGGTCGCCGCGTCGCCGAACGCGCCGAAGAACCCGCTCACCGCGCCCAGGATCTCCACGAGGCCGTCGTTCAGGCCGAGGAAGATGTCGCGGACGCGCCGCGGGCTGATCCGCCGCTCCCCCTCGCCCATCACCACCGCGTCCTCGTGCTTGAACTCGTCCTCGAGGACCTCGTGGACGGCGCCGCCGAGCGGCCCGCCCTCGTAGCGGCGCCAGACGGTGAGGTACTTGCGCACGCCGTGGACCTCGATCGCCTCGAGGACGAGGTGGATCGCCGGCGCGCCGAAGAGGCGGCACACGCCGACCAGGAGGGCGAGCTTCAGGCGGCGGCCGAGGTCGAGCTTCGCCGGGGCCAGGTCGAAGAAGTCCTGCCAGAACTTGACGTGCCGTGTCTCGACCGCGATCAGCTCGTCGAGCGTCCGCCGGAGGTCGCCGCGCGCGGTGTCGCGCAGCGCCGTGTACAGCGAGAGGTCGAACACCTCGTCGAGGACGAGCCGGCGCGCGAGCTTCGCGTCGGCCGTCACCAGCTCCCCGGGACCGGCTCGACGATGTGCAGGCCCGTGTTGGCCCGGTCGACGAGGTAGACGAAGCCGCGCTCGTCCACCTCGACGTTGTTCGTCTGGATCGCCGTCTTGCAGCGGTCGCGGCCGCCGACCTTGACGCAGCGCGGGTCGGTGTTCGCCGTGGTCGCCGGGATGAAGAAGCCGGCCTCACGCGGGTGGAACGGGTCCCGGATATCCACGGCGCGCACGCCGGCGTTGAAGTACGCGAGGAACACGAGCTTGCCGTAGTAGACCGCCGCGAACGACTCGTTGGACGAGTGCGGGCCGAAGCGGCCGCCGCGGTTGCAGAAGTCGCCGGGCGCCGCGGGCACCTGGAAGGTGGCGACGGAGAAGGGCCTGGACGGCGTCGTCACGTCCACGAGGAACGTGAGCTGGCGCGCCTCCTGGCACTCGTTCCGGAGCGACTCCGACACGAGCACGACGAAGTCGCGCAGCGCGCCGCGCGCGTTGCCGGCGAAGTCGCGCACGGCCACGCCCAGGACGGGGAAGCTCGTGTGGCCGCCCCAGTCGGGCGCCATGTCAAGCCGGCCGATCTGCGGGTACAGGAGGTTCTCGCGCGTGGGCGCGAACGGGTCGGGTGCCTGGGGGTCTCCCGTGAGGAGCTTCGCGCGGTCCACGATCTGGAGCACGCCCTTCGCCCCGGTGCCATAGGCGAAGTAGACGCGGCCCCGGAAGGCGATGGGCCCGTGGACGCCCTCGGGCGCCTCGCCCGTCGCGCCCGGCTCCTGGCCCGGCAGCCCGAAGTCGCGGATGAAGCGCGGGCGGCGCGGATCGGCGAGGTCGAAGATCTTCGTCATCCGGTTCGTGCGCCAGCCCTGCGGGCGACCGTCGGAGACGAGGTAGGCGATGCCGGTGTCGCACTCCCACCAGTTCTTGTGCGTCTCGCCGAGGCCGCTGACCACCGTCGTCAGGAGCGACGGCCGGTCGGGGTCGCTCACGTCCCAGACCTCGTGCGCGAGCTTGCCGAGGGTGCGCAGGAGGTACGTCTTCGCCGGATCGCCCTTCGGGAGCGTCCGGCCGTCGCACACGCGCACCATCGCGGCGCCGCCCGCCTCGGCCTCGCCCGGCGCGCCCGGGATGTGATGGAGGTACCGCGGGTTCCGCGGGTCCGTCACGTCCACGATCGACGTCCCGTTCAGCTCGTCGCGGCCCGTGAGCGGATTGGGCTTGAGCCCGCCGTGATGGCCGACGTAGGCGATCCAGCGCTCGCCCTGCCTCACGGCGAGGGGCTGGTAGGCCGAGCGGGCCTGGAGGTCGTGGGTGCCGACGAGCCGCATGTTCCGGCTCTCCGCGGTCGGCGCCTGCGCGGCGCCCGGCGCGACCGCGGCGAGCAGCAGGCATCCGGCGAGGGTCGCGCGGCCCGGCGCCGTCATTCGACGACGCGATCGGCGCGCACGAGCAGCGACGGCGGGAGCGTGAGCCCGAGCGCCTTCGCGGTCTTCACGTTGATCACGAGCTCGAACTTCGTAGGCTCCTCGACGGGAAGATCGGCGGGCCGGGCGCCTCTCAGGATCTTGTCGATGTAGACGCCCGCCCGGCGCGCGAGGTCCGCGGCGTTGGTCCCGTAAGACATGAGGCCGCCCGCGTCTACGGCCTGCTGCACGATGCCCTCGAACACCGCCGGGAGCCGGTGCGTCAGCGTGAACTCCACGAGGCGCGGCAGGTCACGGTCGGTGATGGGACCGAAGAGCACGACGAGGCCGCCCGGCCGCTCGCGGCGTATCGCGGCGAACGCGGCGGCGAAGTCCTGGGGCCCCTCGGCCCGGAGCGACTGGATCGTCACGCCGAGCGTCGGCGCCGCGACCTCGATCTCCTTGAACCCCAGCGCCATGGACCTGAACGTCGCGTTCCAGAGCACCGCGACGCGGCTGAGCTTCGGGACCGCCTCCTGGAGAAGCTGGACGCGCTTGGCGCTGAGCTCGGCGAAGTTGACGCCGAGTCCCGTGACGTTCCCACCCGGCCGCGCGAGGCTCGCGACGAGCCCGGTCGCGACCGGGTCGGCGGCCTGGAGCATCACGATGGGGATCGTGCTCGTCGCCGCCTTGGCCACGAGCGTGGACTGCGTGGCCGTCGTGACGATCACGTCCACCTTCAGCGCCACCAGCTCCGCGGCGAGCTCTGGAAGGCGCTCCGGTCGGCCGCCGGCACCGCGGAACTCGATCAGGACGTCGCGCCCGACGACCCAGCCGTGCTCGCGCAGCCCCTCGACCAGCGCCCGGTCGATCGCGCGGGTCTCCGGATCGAACTTCGACCCGAGCCCGGTGAGGACGCCGATCCGCATCGGTCGTCTGGTCGACTGCGCGTCCGTGGCGCGCGGCGCGAGCACGAGACCCAGCGTGGCGCCGAGGAGGAAGGCGCGGCGGCTCGTCGGACGGCCCTGCGGCATCGCGGCCGGACTATAGCACAGCGTCCGGCGCCGGGGCCGCGTCCTCGCCGCGTGGCTCGTCGAGCCGCCGCGGGAAGCGCTCCTCGAGCATGACGTAGAGGGTCGGGATGAGCACGAGCGTGAAGAACGTCGAGACGAGGAGGCCGCCGATCACCGCGATCGCCAGCGGCTGGTTCGCCTCGGTGCCGACGCCGAGCGCGAGGGCCATCGGCAGGAGCCCGACCACCGTCGCGAGGACCGTCATGAGGATGGGCCGGAGGCGGATGCGTCCGGCGCGCGGGACCGCGACGAGGAGCGGCTCGCCGCGCCGCCGGCGCTCGTTGATGTACTCGACGAGGAGCACGCCGTTCGAGACCACGATGCCGACCATCATGATGATCCCCATGAAGGACGTCGTCGAGAGCGTCGTGTTCGTGAGGTAGAGCGCCCAGAAGACGCCGATGAGCCCCATCGGCACCGAGAACATGATCGTGAACGGGTCCTTGAGCGACCTGAACTGGGACGCGAGCACCATGTAGACGAGAATGACGGCGAGGATCGAGGTGAAGTAGAGGCTCGAGAAGGACTCGCGCTGCTGCTCGGTCTGGCCGCCGAGGCGGATCGTGAAGCCCGCGGGCAGCGGCAGCGCGCGGAACTGGGCCTCGAGGTCGGCCGAGATCGAGCCGAGGTCGCGCCCCACCGCGTTGGCCGCCATGCGCACGAGCCGCTGCTGGTACTTCCGCTCGATCTCCGCGGGACCCGCTCCCGGCTTGATCTCGGCGAGCGTGGACAGGAGCACGGGGCGGCCGTCGGCGGTGGTCACGAACAGGCGCCCGAGGTCGTCGGGCGTCCGGCGGTACGGCTCGTCGAGCTGGACGACGACGTTGTACTGGTTGCCCGTGCGCGGGTCGGTGAAGAGGGACGGGTTGATGCTGACGTTGGAGTTCAGGGAGAAGAGCGCGGCGCGCGCGATGTCGAGCTGGGAGAGGCGGGCGAACGCGGCCTTCTCGCGGTCCACGGTGATCACGAACTCCGGGTAGTTCGGGTCGCGGCTGATCGTGACGTCGCTGACGCCCTCGGTGCCCTGCATGATGCGGGCGACCTCCTGCGACACGAGGTTCGCCGTGGCGAGGTCGTAGCCGAGGACCTCCACCTCGAGCGCCGTCTCGGCGCCGAAGTTGATGGTCCGGGCGACCAGCCCGCCGGTGACGAACCGGTACGTCGTCCCCGGGAACCGCCCCGCGAACCGGGGCCGCAGCGCTTCCACGATCTCGCGGTCGCTCCGCGCCCGCTTGTCGGCCGACGCGAGGTAGGCCTGGACCGTCGCGCTGTGCGGCCCGGTGTTCGGCGTGAAGATCGCCGACTGCCCCTGCGGGATGCCGACGTTCGACACGATCGAGACCAGCTCGCCGGGGCGCAGCGCCGCGTGGATGATCGACTCCATCTCCTTCGCGATCCGCTCGGTCTCCTCCACCCGCGTGCCGATCGGCGCCTTGAGGTCGACCCGGAACTGCGCCTCGTCGGACGGCGGGAAGAACTCGGTGCCGATCAGCGGCCGGAGGCCGAAGACGGGCGCGGCGACGAGGAAGAGGCTGCCGACGAACGCCACGGCGACGGACCCGACGACGAGGGCCCGGTGGCCGAGCGCCCACTCGATGAGCCGCTGGTAGAGCGTCTCCATGCCCTCGAAGAAGCGGACGGAGACGCGGAACACCCGGTCCGTGACCCGCCGCGAGAGGGGATCGATCGGCCGCTCGGGCTGGAGCACGCGCAGGGCGAGCAGCGGGGTCACGGTCCGCGAGACCAGGAACGAGGCGAAGAGCGAGATCGAGATCGTGAAGGTGAGCGGGATGAACAGGAGCTTGATCTGGCCCTCGAGGAAGACCGTCGGCACGAACACGATGATCGTCGTGATCGTCGCCGAGAAGATCGGCATCGCGACCTCGCGCGCCGCGTCGAGGACGGCCTTCCGCCGCGGCGTGCCCGGGATGTTCAGGTGCCGGTTGATGTTCTCGAGCTCGACGATGGAGTCGTCCACGAGCCGGCCGACGGCGAGGGCCAGGCCGCCGAGGGTGAAGACGTTGAGCGTCTGGCCCAGGAAGTACATGCAGATGAACGACAGCAGGATCGAGAGCGGGATCGCGATGGAGATGATCAGCGTCGAGGTCAGCGAGCGCAGAAGACGAGGATCACGAGGAAGGCCAGCGTCGAGCCCTGGAGCGCCTCGTGCCAGAGGCTCTCGATCGCCTGGCGGATGTAGATCGACTGGTCCAGGGTCACGCCGATCTTCACGCCCGGCGGCACGCCGATGAGCTTCGGCAGGAGCATCCGCACCTGGTCCACCACCGCGATCGTGTTGGCGCCGGGCTGCTTGTTGACGTTCAGCACGACGCCGCGCTCGGCGTCGATGCGCACGATCGAGGTCTGCGTCTCGTAGGAGTCGTCCACGCGCCCGATGTCCTTGATGTGGATGGGCGTCAGGTTCGGGCCGACGTTCCGGACGACGATGTCCTCCATCGGCTGGACGAGCTTGAACTGGTTGTTCGTGTAGAGGTTATAGTCCCGCCGGCCCGACTTCATGTCGCCGGCGGGCAGGAGGAAGTTCGCGTCGTTCACCACCCGCACGACGTCGAGGATCGAGAGCCCCTTGGCGTAGAGCTGGTCGCGGTTCAGGTTCACCGTGATCTGGCGGACCCGCCCGCCGTCCACCGAGGCCGACGCCACGCCGCCCAGGCGCTCGAGCTGGGGCTCGATCGTGTTGTACGCGAGGTCGTAGAGCTGCCGCTCGTCGAGCCCGCCGCCGGACGCCGTGACCAGCACGACCGGCAGATTCGAGAGGTCGAACCGCACGATGAACGGCTGCTTGATGCCGGTCGGCAGCGAGTTGAGGATCTGCTGGATCCGCTGGATCACCTCGGTCTGGCCGTTGTTCACGTCGGCGCCCCAGTTCATCCAGACGCGCACCGTCGAGAGGCCCTGGCGCGACTTGGACTCCACGAACTTCACGTCGCTGACGGCGCTGACGGCCTTCTCGATCGGGTACGTCACCGTGCGCTCGATGTCGAGCACGCCGGCGCCGGTGTAGATCGTCCCGATGTTGATGATCGGCAGGTTGATGTTCGGGAAGAGATCGACCGGCAGGCGGCCGAGCGCGACCAGGCCTGAGGATGGCGGCGCCGACCGACGCCATCAGCACGGCGATCGCGTTCCGCAGCGCGACGAGCGTGAGCCACATGTCAGGCGGGGCGGGCCCGAGGCACGGCGGAGGTGCTGGGCTCGGCCATGGTCGTCGGCGCCACGCCGGGCGAGCGTACCGCCGAGTCTCCGGGGGGTCAAGAACGCCCCACGCAGAAAAAGCTCGTGAAAAGCGGGGCCGCCGGGCTATCAAGGTCCTCATGACCAGGCGCGTCCCGGCCGCGGCCCTCGCCCTCCTGCTCGCCGCCTGCGGCGACGTCTGGGCCGGGCCCCCGACGGAGACCCTCCGCGACGCGTTCGCGGCGGTGAACTATTTGCTCCAGGACCTGCAACTCCAGGAGAACTCCGACGAACGGCTGGCCGAGATCCGCGGCGTCGTCGGCGACCACTTCGACCTCCGGGAGGCGGCGCGCCTGGCCCTCGGGCGCGAGTGGGAGACGAGGACGCCGGCGGAGCGCGACGAGTTCGTGCAGCTCTACGCGGATCTCCTGAGGCACGCCTATTTCTCCGGGATCGCGGCGCGCGCCCGGGTGCAGGGCGGCCTGGTCGTCAACTACCGCGACGAGACCATCGAGGGCGACCGCGCGGCCGTCGTGACGACGGTCGTCGGTCGCGACGGCGGCGAGATCCCGGTCGAGTACCGGATGCGGAAGGACGGCGACCGCTGGCTGGTGTACGACGTCGTGATCGCCGGCGTGAGCCTCGCGGCGAACTATCGCGCGCAGTTCGCCCGGGTCATCCGGAGCTCGTCATACCCCGAGCTCGTCGCGCAGGTGAGGGCGAAGACCGCCGAGGTGCCGGGCGTCCCGGTCGCCGCCGAGCCCGCCGTCCAGGAGGCCGGGCCCCCGGCCCCGGTCCCGCGGCTCGAGGTCGAGCGCGAGCCGGCGCCCGCCGCGCCCGAGCCGCCGGCGAGCCCGCCGCCGGCGCCGCCCGCGCGCGTAGTCACGTCGTTCTACTGGATCCAGGTCGGCGCCTTCAGGAACGCGGAGACAGCGGTGCGGCTCGCGACCCGCCTGCTGCTGCAGGACCTCCCGGTCTCGCTCGACGCGGTCGCCGTCCCCGCCGGTCAGCCGGGGACGCTGGCGCGCGTGCGCGTCGGCCCGTTCGGCGACGAGGCCGGGGCGGCGGCGACGCTCCGCAGCCTCCGGACGCCGGGCGCCCACCCGTTCATCGCGCGCGAATCCGACTAGCCTTTTGCCCGCGCGGCCGTGTCGCGTCCCTCCGGACGAGCGCCGGATAGACGATGTCGTCGCCGTGCTCGAACATCCACCGCATCTCGTCCTCGCTCATGGCCTCGGGCTTCGTCCCCTTGGCTGCGCACAGGAGCTCGACGAGGATCTGGCGCTTCACCTCGGACGCGTAGGTGGTCACGCGGTGGTAGCACTCGGACACGGTGCGGCCGAGCACCGTGATGCCGTGACGCTTCATCACGAGGCAGTTGGTGCCCTGGATGAAGGTCGGGTGGATCACGCAGCCGACGTCCGGCCGCAATCGCAGGATCTCGCGGTTCATCTGGTGGCCGACGCTGGTGGCCCGGGCGCCGTGGAGGACACGTCCGTCGGGGTGCTTCGGATGCTCGACGCGGATCACCATGCCGCCGAGCGTGCTCTGCACGTAGCCGCGCGCGGCCAGCATGTGGGCGGAGCGGACGTACGTCTCCCCGATCTTGCGGTCGAAGACGACGGAGGGATCGGGAGCGTGCTCGTTGACGGCGTAGCGCGCGGGATCGGTCATGGCGTCCGTCCCGGCCCGAATTGGCTGCATCGTAGCACGCGCTCCGGCTCAGGCCGGCGGATCGAGGGCGCGCGGGCCGACGCCCCCCGTCGGACGGAGCGCCAGCGTCACACCGTGACGCGGCCGAAGCGTGATGCCCGGCTCGGGCTCGACGCGCCCGCCGGGTGCTGCCGTGAGCTCGTACCGCTGCGCCACCATCGCGACGATGATCTGCATCTCGATCAGCGCCAGCGCGCTCCCGATGCACGCGCGCGGTCCGCCGCCGAACGGGAAGTAGGCGAAGCGCGCGCGGCCGGCCGAGCGTTCGGGCGCGAACCGTCCGGGATCGAAGCGCTCCGGATCGTCCCAGAAGAGGGGGTGGCGGTGCGTGACGAACGGGCTGAGGAGCACGATCGCGCCCGCGGGAATGCGGTAGCCGCCGAGGTCGAGATGGTCCGCGGTCGTCCGGGCCGTCACCCACGTGGGCGGGTAGAGGCGAAGCGCCTCTTCGATCACCATCCGCGTATGCGGGAGGGCGGAGAGATCCTCGGCGCCCGGCGTCCGCGTCGCGAGCACCGCGTGGACTTCCTCGCCGAGCCGCCGCCGCGTTCCCGGATCCTGCGACAGCAGGTGCCAGACCCAGGCGAGGCCGGCCGCGGTCGTCGTGTGCCCGGCGACGAAGAGCGCCTTGACCTCGTCGCGGAGCTCCGCCGGGCTCAGCGCGCCGCCGCGCTCCTCGCCCCGCGCCTCCAGCAGCACCGACAAGAGGCCGCCGTCGGCGTGACCGCCGCGACGGCCCTCGGCCACGCGGCGCGACACGAACGCGTCGAGCGTCGCGAGCGCGCGCGCGTAGCGGGGCGCGCGCGTGACGGTGAAGCGTTCGAGCCAGCCGAGAGGGCTCCAGAGCCCGCGGTTCACGTGCTCGACTGCGAGGGTGAGCGCCTGCCCGACCTCACGAGCCTCGTGCTCCGGCACGTCGCCGAACACGAGGCGGAGGAGGATCGCGCGGGTCACCTCCGTCATCTCGGCGAACGCGTCGAGCGGGGCGTCCGGCTCGGCGCGGCCTCGCCAGCGCTCGAGCATCGCGCCGGCGACCTCGACGATCGCGGGAACGGCGGCCGTCAGCCGCTGGGGCTGGAAGGCCGGCCGCATCAGCCGGCGCCGCCGGCGCCACTCGTCGCCGTCCACCGTCGTCAGGCTGTCGCCGAAGAGCGGCCTGATCCGCCCGGCCGACGGGTGCTTGCGCAGGAGGCCGCTCGTCTCCTGCAGCACGTGCCCGACGAGGTCGGGGTGGCTCACGAGATAGACGCGATGGGTGCCGAGCGGCAGCGCGACGACGTCGCCGTACGTCCGCGCGCTCTCGAGAAAGAACCGCAGGGGATCCCGCCGCGCGCGGGGGAAGACGCCCACGAGCGGGTAGGCGCGCGGGCCCGGAGGCGCTCCGGGGGCGACCGCGGCCGCGCGCGTCATCGGGAGGCCGCCGCGCGGGGCGCGGCGTCAGTCCCGCGGGCCCCGGGCGGCGGAGGGGCGTAGGCGTGGACGACGAACCAGTCGACCGCGTCGCCGAGGGCCCGCTCGATCGGCGTCTGGGGAATGCCGAGCTCTCTCACCGCCTTCGCGGCGTCGAAGTACATGTGCTTCCGCGCCATCCGCACGCCGGTGAGCGGCACGCGCGGCGGCTTCCCCGTGAGCCGCGCCACACCCTCCAGGCAGAGCGCGACGAGCCAGATCAGGGAGTACGGGACGCGAACGCGCGGCGCGGGCAGCCCCGTGATCCGCGCGAGCATCGCGAAGATCTCGGCGAGGGAGCAGTTCCGATGGCCGAGGATGTACTTCTCGCCCACGCGTCCCTTCTGCGCGGCGAGGATGTGCCCGCGGGCCACGTCTGCCACGTGGACGAGGTTCAGCCCGGTGTCGAGCGTTCCGAACATCCGTCCCTCGAGGAAGTCCACCACCATCTGCCCCGTCGGCGTCGGCTTCACGTCCCACGGCCCGATGGGGTTCGACGGGTTGACGATCACGACGGGCAGGCCGCGCGCGGCGTACTCCTCGGCGATCCGCTCCGCGAGGAACTTGGAGCGCTTGTACGCGCCGATCATGTCGCCGAGGCCCACGGGCGTCGTCTCCGTCCCGGACCGCATATCTTTTGGTATCCCGAGCGCGCCGACGCTCGAGGTGTGGACCACGCGCTCGACGCGCGCCGCCGCGCACGCCTCCAGGACGTTGCGGGTGCCGTCCACGTTGGCGCGATAGAGCGTGGCGGGATCCGGGACCCAGAGGCGGTAGTCGGCGGCGACGTGGTAGACGACGCGGCAGCCCGCGACGGCGCGCCTCAGCGAGGCCGGATCGCCGAGGTCGCCCGACACGACGTCCACCGCGCATCCCGCGAGGGCCTTCCGGTCGCTCCCCTCGCGCGCGAGCACGCGGACGCCGTATCCGTCGGCGAGGAGGGCCCGCACGACGTTCGCGCCCACGAAACCGGTTCCGCCGGTGACCAGGACATCCATACCGCGGGCGAGCGCGCCCTGAATCCGTAGGGTACCATCGGGGAACCATGGCGCCGGCTCCGCGCGTCTCCCTCCGCGCGCTCTTGCTGGGCACGGGGCCGCGCTTCGCGCGCGATGCGCTCGGCCCGGTGCTCGTCTTCTACCTCGGCTGGCGCCTGGTGGGGCTCACGGCCGGGATCCTCGGCGCCACGGCCCTGGCGCTCGGCGTCTACGTGTGGGAGCGCAGGCAGGACCGCTCGGGCCTCGGCGCGGCGCTCGGCTTCGGCATCGCGCTCACCCAGGCGGTCGTCGGGCTCCTGTCCGGCAGCGCCATCGCGTACTTCGCCCCGCCGGTCGTCATCAACGCGATCTACGGGCTCGCCTTCATCGTGTCCGTGCTCGTCCGCCGGCCGCTGGCCGGCGTGTTCGCCCAGGAGACCTACCCCTTCCCGCCGGAGGTCAGGGCCTCGGCGACGTTCCGCCGCGTCTTCTCGAGGGTCTCGCTCGTGTGGGGCGTCTACCTCCTGCTGCGTAGCGCCCTCCGGCTCCAGGCGCTCGCGTGGGGCAACGTGGAGCTCTTCCTCGCGATCAGCGTCGCGACGGGATTACCCCTGACGGCGGCGCTCATGACGTGGTCCGTCTGGTACGGCCTGCGCGGGTTCAGGCGCAGCGAGGAGTGGGGCTGGGCCCTCCGGGGCTGATCGAAAAGGCTACTCAGCGCCCGTCGCCTTTGCTAGGATCGTTGTCTACCATGTCGCTCTGCCAGCCGAGCCCTCTTCCCGCGGACGGCCGTTGAGCTCATCGCCGACCCCGCTATTTCCGGAAGCGTCGCGCGTCTCGCCCACCGCGAAGGTGGGCGCGAAGACGGTGAAACACCGCCACGAGGCGGCCGCGGTCCCGGACCTCGTCGACAGCATCATCCAGCAGGGGCTCGCGCGGCGGGCGAGCGACATCCACCTGGAGTCCGCCGAGAAGGGCCTGCTCGTCCGCTTCCGCGTGGACGGCATGCTCCAGGACGTGTGCGAGCTGCCGGCGGAGTCCCGGGCTGCCGTCATCGCGCGGATCAAGATCATGAGCGGCATGGACATCACCGAGCACCGCCTGCCGCAGGACGGCCGCATCAAGATCCGCGAGAAGGTCCGCTCCGTAGATATCCGGATCTCGTCGCTGCCCTCGCTCTACGGCGAGAAGATCGTGATGCGCCTGCTCGACCTGGACAACACGGCGCTGCCGCTCACCTCCACGGGGCTCGCCGAGGACAACCTGAAGGAGATGGCCCGCCTGATCCGTCGCCCCCAGGGCGTCATCTTCGTCACGGGACCGACGGGCAGCGGCAAGACCTCGACGCTCTACGCCTGCCTGAACGACATCGTGTCCGAGACGATCAACATCGTGACGATCGAGGACCCCATCGAGTACGAGATGCCGCGCGCGACCCAGATCGGGGTGAACGACCGCATCGGGCTCACGTTCGCCAGCTGCCTGCGCTCGGTCCTGCGTCAGGATCCCGACGTCATCCTCGTCGGGGAGGTCCGCGACGTCGAGACGGCCCGGATCGCCATGCAGGCGTCGCTGACGGGGCACCTGGTCTTCGCCACGCTGCACACCAACGACGCGATCGGGGCGATCACGCGGTTGCTCGACATGGAGGTCCCGCCGTACCTCATCGCGTCCTCCGTGAACGGCATCCTCGCCCAGCGTCTCGTCCGCGTCCTGTGCCCGGTCTGCAAGCAGCGCGTCGATCCGGACGGCGCGGTGCGGGAGCAGCTCCGGTTCGACGCCGCCGTGAAGTTCTCGCGCGCGCCGGGCTGCGAGTTCTGCCGCGGCGCCGGGATCGCGGGCCGCACCGGCATCTTCGAGCTCGTGACCGTCACGACGAACATGCGCCAGCTCATCACGAGCCGCGGGACCGAGGCGGCGCTCCGCGAGGCGACGCGGTCGGTGGGCTCGCGGTCGCTCTTCCAGGACGGGCTGCGGAAGGTCCTCAGCCACGCGGTCGCGTACGAGGAGCTCCTGCGGGTGGCCGAGCCCGACGAGGCGCCGTCAGCGTGACGCCGCGGGCCGCCCCGCGCGTGGAGGCGAACAGCGTCTTCATCGTCGAGGACGAGGCGCCCATCCGGGGTGTCCTGACGGAGGCGCTGGAGCAGAACGGCTACCGCGCGGTGGGATTCGGCGACGGCGCCAGCGCGCTGAAGCGGCTCCAGGACACGCTCCCGGACCTCATCCTCCTCGACATGCGCATGCCGGAGATGGACGGGTTCGAGTTCCTCAAGCGGCTCCGCGCCAACTCCGCCAGCGCCGGCGTCCCCGTGATCATCGTGTCGGGCCTCGGCGAGGACCTGCTGAAGGCGATCGACGCGCGGGCGGCCGAGAAGCTCGGCGTCGCCGGCATCTTCGCGAAGCCGTTCGACCTCCCGACCCTGCTCCGCTACGTGCAGGGGACGATCGCGCGGAACCGGGACGCCGCCAAGCGGACCGCGTCCTGACCGACCGCCGGCCCCGGGCGCCCGCCCGAGGTCAGGGAGCGAGAATCCGATAGCCCCGCGCGTCGCTCTGGCCGCCGTCCCTGTAATGGACGACGCGCGTGGGCGAGGCGTGGGTCCCGAGCAGGCGCAGCACCCGGTCGCCCACCACGCGGAAGCTGTGCGGGGTCTCGGGCGGGAGCGCCAGCGTGTCGCCCTTCTCGAGGACGACCGCGCGGTCCTCCTGGCCCTCGATCCAGGCTTCGGCGGTCCCGTCGAGGATGTGCAGGATCTCGACGTACGGGTGGGAGTGCATCGGGGCGACGTACCCGGGCTGCGCGGTCTGGATCCCGGTGCGGAGCGGCGTCGTGCCCGCGTCGTCGCCGATGATCGGCTGGTAGTGGGACAGCGAGCCGAAGCTGACGCGCTCCGCGTCGGCGAGCCGGACGACCGTGGGTTCCTTCATGGCGCCGTCCCCCCTCAGCTGCGGTACGTCGAATCGACGCGATCGAGCCGCCGGAGCAGCCCGGGCCAGACGAGCCGGCCCCGGCTGCCGCGCGGCCGCCCCGCCGTCATGACCTGGGCGTAGGCGCTCTCGATGATCTCCTTGGGCACCGGGATCAGCTCCCCGCCCCCCGCCTGCGCGCGCACCTGGATCGCGCACGACGCTTCCAGGTAGTACATGGCGACGAACGCGTCGGCGACCGTCTCGCCCACGGTCAGGAGGCCGTGGTTGCGCAGGATCAGCGACGTGTTGTCGCCGAGGTCCGCGACGAGCCGCGGCTTCTCGTCGTCCCGCAGCGCCGGGCCCTCGAAGTCGTGGTACCCGAGGCTCGCGAGCACGGAGATCGCGTGCTGCGAGATGGGCAAGAGCCCCGCCCGCTGCGCCGACACGGCGACGCCGTTGAGGGTGTGGGTGTGGAGCACGCACCGGGCGTCGTGCCGCGCGGCGTGGATGGCGCTGTGAATGACGAAGCCCGCGGGGTTCACCGGAAACGGCGAGTCCGCCACCTTGTTGCCCTGAAGATCGATCTTGACCAGGCTCGACGCGGTGATCTCGTCGAAGAACACGCCGTACGGGTTGATGAGGAACTGGTCCTCGCTGCCCGGCACCCGCGCCGTGATGTGCGTGAAGACCAGGTCCTCCCAGCCGTAGCGCGCCACGAGCCGGTAGCAGGCGGCCAGATCCACGCGCACGGCCCACTCGTCGGGCGGGACCCTGTCACGGAGCGACGGAACGTCGAGCGTCGAGGCGGTCATCGTGGCTCCTCCCTTGTGGCCCAGACAGTATCACACC
>WNFJ01126555.1_pt1 | contig 17511 bp, 18 predicted proteins | sample 5400461 | NCBI WGS metagenome assembly WNFJ01 (sample SAMN13153349, study PRJNA577476) | soil metagenome | isolation source: 115 cm saprolite on Douglas fir-dominated hillslope | place: USA:California | collected 2013-09-17 | reverse complement strand
ACCACGCCGGGCTTTACGCTGGGCGTCGGCGGCGAGTATCAGCCGTCATCGTGGCAGCTCGCGGGGCACCCGGTCTCGCTGTTCGCGCAGTATCAGCATACGTGGTGGGATAACGCCAACTTCAACACGCCGACGTCGTCGCCAGCCTTTAACTACGCCTTCCGGCGTGAGGACGACACGATCAAGCTCGGCGTGAATTTCTATTTCGGCGCAGGGCCAGCTGCACCGGTTGGTTCGCCGATGTTCGTGAAGGCGCTGCCGGCGAAGTGATAAGCGGAGCCGCATTCTCAGTTGTCATCCTCCGCGAAAGCGGGGGATCCAGTACGCCGCGGATTCACGGCTCAATCACAACCGTCTCTGGAATACTGGGTCGCCCGGTCAAGCCGGGCGATGACAGTTGACTGTGCGGCTACGACGGACAACCCCGCTATTTTGCCCGACGGGCAAATCAGCTGCGTTGCTGATTTTCTGTCTAGCCCCATTTGCAAAAATATTTCTGTTTTTCCGAAATGCAAATCAACCTATATGATTCGCATCCCGTCCCACACAGAGGGGCGTTTCGCGATCGTCACGGACGTAGGGGCGGGATGCGGTGGACGCTGATGGTGCTAAAGACGAGAGCGCTTGAAGCGGACGGCGAAGACGTGTGGTCCTGACACCCCGACGCTGGTGTCAAGTCGGTGGAAGCAATTCCGCCGGCGACGGTGGCAAAAGAGCCCGGTCGCCGAGGAGAGCACGAAATAAGCCGTAAACCATTGCGCGGGGAGTGCCGGGTGATTCCGGTGTGACCTGACTAACGCGTGTGCGTTCTACCACTACCATTGCACACGCGGCTATCGGGCGCATCGGGCGCCCGGCATTCCCTGCGCCCTCTTTGGGCGGAAACGACCCTCACAACTCGGGCGCTTCATGCCGCGGGAACGTGGCCGCGCGTCGGCATTCCGTGTCACGGGATTGGTCCCGCCAATTTCGATCCCCTGAACGCTTGCCAAGGCGGCGCCGACAGGCGAGAAAACCGCTTGCAACGAAGAAACGCCAGCGGAGCGACATATTGAGTATCAAGGGCAAGGCCTATATCGCCGGGATTTACGAGCATCCGACCCGGCACGCACCGGATAAATCCACCGCACAGCTCCATGCCGAAGTCGCCAAGGGCGCCATTGAGGACGCCGGGCTGACGAAAGCCGATATCGACGGCTATTTCTGCGCCGGCGATGCGCCGGGCGGCGCCTGGCCGATGGTCGATTATCTAGGCTTGAAGGTGCGCCACATCGATTCCACCGAGACCGGCGGCTGTTCCTACCTGATCCATCTCGGCCATGCCGCCGAAGCGATCGCAGCCGGCAAATGCTCGATCGCGCTGATTACGCTCGCGGGCAAGCCGCGCACTGGCCCGATGCCGCCGCGCGCCGCCGGCGCCGAGGCCGATTTCGAGGCAGCTTACGGCGCGACTACTCACAACGCCTACGGCATGTGTGCCATGCGCCACATGCACGACTACGGCACCACCAGCGAGCAACTGGCCTGGATCAAGGTCGCAGCCTCCCATCACGCGCAGTACAATCCGCATGCGATGCTGAAGGAGGTCGTCACCGTCGAGGACGTCCTCAATTCGCCGATGATCTCCGATCCGCTGCATCGGCTGGATTGCTGCGTCATCACTGACGGTGGCGGCGCGCTGATCGTGACCACAGAGGATATCGCCAAAAGCCTGAAGAAACCCTTGGTGCGCATGATCGGGCATGGCGAAGCGATGAAGGGACCGCGCGGCGGCAAGGATCTCGATCTCACTTACTCCGCCGGCGTCTGGTCCGGCCCGCGCGCGTTCGAAGAGGCCGGCGTCACACCGAAGGATATCAAATACGCTTCGATCTACGACAGTTTTACCATCACGGTATTGATGCAGATCGAGGATCTCGGCTTTTGCAAAAAAGGCGAGGGCGGCAAGTTCGTCGCCGACGGCAATCTGATTTCCGGCGTCGGCAAATTGCCGTTCAACACCGATGGCGGTGGTCTCTGCAGCAATCACCCCGTCAACCGCGGCGGCATGACAAAAATCATCGAGGCGGTACGGCAATTGCGCGGCGAAGCGCATCCAAAAGTGCAGGTGAAGAATTGCGATCTCGCGGTCGCGCACGGCACCGGCGGTCTGCTTGGGGTACGCCACGCGGCTTCGACCGCCATTCTGGAGCGCGTGTGATGACGGAGCCAAAAAAATATCCGGCGCCGGTGACGAATCCCGAAACCGCAGCGTTCTGGGAAGCGGCCAAACAAGGCAAATTCCTGATCAAGCGCTGCACTGCGTGCGGCGAGCCGCATTATTTTCCGCGCTCGATCTGTCCGTTCTGCTTTTCCGACAAGACGGTGTGGGAGGAGAGCTCGGGCGAGGCCACGATTTATACCTTCAGCCTGATGCGCAAATCGGCGAGCGGACCCTACGCGATCGGTTATGTGACGTTGAAGGAAGGTCCGTCGCTGCAAACCAATTTCGTCGACTGCGATCTGGAAAAATTGAAGATCGGCCAGAAGGTCAAGGTGGTGTTCAAGCCGACCGACGGCGCGCCGTTGCCGTTCTTTACGCCGGTGTGAGTTACGTTCTTACCTTCTCCCCTTGTGGGAGAAGGTGGCAGCCGAAGGCTGCCGGGTGAGGGGTTCTATCCGCGGAGAGCTGTCTATCCGTGGAGGCAACCCCTCACCGCAGTGAGTTTGTGGTTGGCGTCGGTGTAGCCCTCTCCCACAAGGGGAGAGGGCGCAGCAATGGGTACCCTCTCCCCTTGTGGGAGAGGGCGCAGCAACGGGCGCTGCGAAAGAAAGAGAAGTTCGGGAGAAGATGACAAAATGCCGATCAAGTACGACGAGCTGATGGCGCTGAAAAATTTGGGGCAGAAATACGCCTACAGCGATCGCGAGGTGATGCTGTACGCCTATGGCATCGGGATGGGCGCCGATCCGATGGATGAGAAGGAGCTCGCCTTCGTCAATGAGGCCGTAGCCACGCCGCGCGCCCTAAAAGTGGTCCCGACATTTGCTTCGGTCGCGGCATGGGGCGCCGGGCCCGGCGAAATGAATCTCAATCGGGTGATGGTGGTCGACGGCGAGCGCGACATCACCTTCCATCGGCCGCTTGCGGTGGCCGCGCATATCACGGCCGACTCCAGCGTGCTCGACGTTTTCGACAAGGGCAAGGAGAAGGGCGCGGTGATCCGGCACAAGACCGTGCTCAAAAACGAAAAGGGCGAGGAACTGGCGACCCTGGTCGCCTCGCGCTTTGCGCGCGGCGATGGTGGCTTTGGTGGTCCGTCGGAAGGCCAGCCCGAGCCGCACAAGGTGCCGACCCGCGGACCCGACAAGACCATTGATATCTCCACGCGCCCGGATCAGGCGCTGGTCTATCGGCTCTGCGGCGATCGCAACCCGCTGCATTCCGATCCCGAATTCGCAAAGCGCGCCGGCTTTGCAAAACCGATCCTGCACGGCATGTGCACCTACGGCATCACCTGCCGCGGCATTTTGCAGACCTATGCGGATTACGATCCGTCTGCCTTCAAACAGCACGTCGCGCGGTTCTCCTCGCCGGTCTATCCCGGCGAGACCGTGACGATGGATTTGTGGAAAGACGGCAATTTGATTTCATTCGAGGCGAAGGTGAAGGCGCGCAACGTCGCCGTCATCAAGAGCGGCAAGACGGTGCTGGGATAGAGCGGCGAGGGCGGTGCTGGGTTAAGATGTTGCGGCGGTGCGCTCCCTCGCCCCGCACTTCGCGGGGAGAGGGTTGGGGTGAGGGGAATCTCCGCATCGGGGCTCGTGGATAGTCCCCTCACCCGAAGGCTTCGCCCGTAGCCGAGGCATCGCCTCGGCGTTTGCTAAGAACGGCCGCCGGAGGCGGCCTTTGCTCTCTCCGCAAGAGCGGGGCGAGGTAAGGAAGAGCGATAAAAGGAGCAAAACACCATGGGATTACTCGACGGCAAGGTGGCGCTGATCACCGGCGCGGGCGGCGGGCTTGGTGAGGCCTACGCAAAACTGTTCGCGCGCGAGGGCGCTTCAGTCGTGGTCAACGACCTCGGCGGACCCCGCGACGGGTCCGGCGCCGATGTCTCGATGGCGCAAAAGGTGGTCAACGCAATCAAGGCCGAGGGCGGCCGTGCGGTCGCCAACGGCGCCGACATCTCGACCCTGGCGGGCGGGCAATCGGTGTTCGACGACGCGATCAAACATTTCGGCCGCGCTGATATCCTGGTCAACAACGCCGGCATCCTGCTCGACCAGACTTTTGCCAAGGCGACTGAGGCCGCTTGGGACAAGGTGTTGAAGGTGCATCTGAAGGGCACGTTCTGCACCACCCAGCCGGTGTTCCGCTGGATGCGGGACAATGGCGGCGGTGTCATCGTCAATACGTCCTCGACCTCCGGCCTGATCGGTAATTTCGGCCAGACCAATTACGGCGCGGCCAAGGGCGGTATCTGGGGATTGTCGAACGTGCTCGCGATCGAAGGCCGCAAGTACAACATCCGGGTCTGGACATTGGCGCCGGGCGCGTTGACCCGCATGACCGCAGACCTGCCGCGCTATAAGGAAAACCCTGGGGCCGCGCTCGGACCGGACGGTATCGCGCCGGCCGTGCTATACATGGTCAGCGATTTGTCGGGCGACCAGACCGGCAAGGTTTTGGGCGTCTCCGGTCCCCGCGGCGTGCGCGAGATGCGGATGATGGAAATGGAAGGCTGGAAACCGCCCCATGCGGGATGGCAGGCACAAGATATCGTCGAACACGCCAAGGAGATCTTCTTCTCCGAAGAGCAGATCAAGATGGGCGCAAGAAGGTTTTAGAACGTAACCGTCATTCCGGGGCGCGCGAAGCGCGAACCCGGAATCTCGAGATTCCGGGTTCGATGCTACGCATCGCCTCGGAATGACGAAAGAGGATAGAGGCACAAATGACAAAACTCACCGCCAACGCCGCAGGCACCTTTGCCATCGCGCCGACGCCGTTCCACGACGACGGCCGCATCGACGAGAAATCGATCGACCGGCTGACGGATTTTTATGCCGAGGTCGGCTGTGACGGTGTCACCGTGCTCGGCATCCTGGGCGAGGCGCCGAAGCTCGATGCCGCGGAGGCAGAGCAGGTGGCGATCCGCTTCGTCAAACGCGCCAAGAACATGCAGATCATCGTCGGCGTCTCGGCGCCGGGATTTGCCACCATGCGCGCGCTGGCGCGCGCCTCGATGGATGCCGGCGCCGCCGGAGTGATGATCGCGCCGCCGCCGCATTTGCGCACCGACGATCAGATCATCGGCTACTTCAAGCAGGCGGTGGAAGCGATCGGCGACGACGTTCCCTGGGTGCTGCAGGATTATCCGCTGACCTTGTCGGTGGTGTTCACGCCCGCGGTGATCCGCAAGATCGTGATGGATAATCCGTCCTGCGTGATGCTCAAGCACGAAGACTGGCCGGGACTGGAAAAAATATCCGCGCTCCGCGCCTTCCAGAAAGACGGCTCGCTGCGGCCGCTATCGATCCTGACCGGCAATGGCGGATTGTTCCTCGATTTCGAGATGGAGCGCGGCGCCGACGGCGCGATGACCGGCTACGCCTTCCCGGAATTGCTGATCGACGTGGTGAAATTGTCGAAGGCTGGCAAGCGCGACGCCGCGCATGATCTGTTCGACGCGCATTTGCCGCTGATCCGCTACGAGCAGCAGCCGGGTGCGGGGTTGGCGGTGCGCAAATACGTCCTGCAGAAGCGCGGCGTGATTGCTTCGAGCGCGCAACGCAAGCCGGGTTCGAACATCACGGCCGCCGCAAGGCTTGAGGTGGATTACCTGCTGTCACGGGTGGTGCGGGTCGATCGCCGCGCCAACCTGCAACCGCAATCAAGTGCTGCGGGTTGACACATGGCTGAAACCGTTGTCCCGCGTCCGGCGTCAACCATCCTGTTGCTGCGCGACAGTGCCGCCATCAAGGGCGAAATAGAAGTTTTCATGATGGTGCGCCATTATGAGATCGACTTTAGCTCCGGCGCGCTGGTGTTTCCCGGCGGCAGCGTCGACAAGAGCGACAACGAGATCATCGCCCGACCCGAACTCTACTCGGGCGGCGAGGGGCTCAATGCGACCAATTTAAGTTTCCGCATCGCCGCGATCCGCGAGACCTTTGAGGAAAGCGGTATTTTGCTCGCGCGTCTCCGCGGATCGAACAGCTTGATCGACGCCAAGCGGGCCGGCGAGATCGAAGCTGCCAATCGTGCCGCGCTGTGCGAAGGCAAGACGACGTTCCCAGAGGTGCTCAGTGACAACGGGCTAAAGCTGGCGCTCGACGAGCTCGTACCCTATGCGCACTGGATCACGCCGGAGGGCATGCCAAAACGGTTCGACACCTGGTTCTTCCTTGCCGCAGCACCCCCGGAGCAGCTCGGCGCCCATGACGGCAGGGAATCCACCGATTCGATCTGGGTGTCGCCGCGCGAGGCTTTGGCGGGCGGCGAGAGCGGCCGCTTCAAATTGCCGTTTCCGACCACGCGCAATTTGATTAGGCTCGGCAGACAGAACAGCGTGAAGGCCGCGCTCGACGACATGAGAGGCAAGCCGATCGTCACGGTGATGCCCGTGATGACGAAGCTCAACGGCGGCCGCCAGCTCCGTATCCCGCGGGAAGCCGGCTACGACGGCGAGGTTTTTGAAGTCGGCGCGGTGTGACGCAAGCCCCCAACAGTAGCGCGCTGATCTCTCGTTCGTCATGCCCGGCCTTGTGCCGGGCATCCACGTCTTTAAGCCCGGTGGTAAAGCGAGACGTGGATGGCCGGGACAAACCCGGCCATGGCGCTGATAGAATCGTATCTTACACCAACACTTCGATATTTACCGAAGTATATCGATTCATGACCATGTAGTGTCCGGTCTCGAAGCCTCGGGAACCGGAACGATGCAGATGGAACATACTTCTTCGCAAAACCCCAACATAGCCGTCGAGCTTGCGCTGCTCTTGCTGCTGGCGACGCTGTGGGGCGCGTCCTATACCTTCATCAAGCTCGGCGTCGCAACTATCCCACCGATCACGTTGATCGCGGCGCGCACCTCGATTGCGGGATTGCTGCTGCTTGTGATCATGCGGGCGCGCGGGCTGCGGCTGCCGAAGGATGCCGCGGCCTGGCGGCGCTTTTTGTTTCAGGCCTGCCTCAACAGCGTGATCCCGTGGACGCTGATCGCCTGGGGCGAGCGCTCGCTCGACGCGGGCCTTGCGACTATTCTCAATTCCACATCGCCGATCTTCACGTTTTTCTTGGCGTTCGCGATCACGGGAGCGCAGGCGCTGAGTGCGCGAAAACTGTTGGGCGTTCTCGCCGGGATGGCTGGCATCTGCCTGATCGTGGGCGTGCAGGCGTTGAATGGGTTAGGCGAGCAGCTTGCCGCGCAACTCGCCGTGGTGGCGGCAACGGTTTGCTATGCCGGCGGCGCCATCTTCAGCCGCGGTTTCAAGGGCCTCGATCCGATAGCGCCGGCCGCCGGATCGCTAATCTGTGGCGCGGCGATCCTGATACCCGTTAGCCTCGTCGTGGACCGGCCGTGGAGCCTTGCGTCCTCGATGAGTTCGCTGCTGGCGCTGCTCGCGCTCGCGGTATTCTCGACCGCGTTCGCCTTTGTCATCTATTTTCGACTGATCCAGACACTGGGCTCGGTCGGCACCACGGCGCAAGCGTATTTGCGGGTGCCGATCGGCGTCGCGCTTGGCGTCGTGTTTCTCGGCGAAAGCCTGTCCTCGACGGCATGGATCGGTCTTGCCTGCGTCGTGACCGGCGTGGCCGCGATGACGATACCGGGCCGGAGGCCGACGTTGGTCAACGCGTCGTCCTGAAGGGTGCGCTGCTGATCCGGGGTCCACGCTGGGGACGGCATGGGTCCCGGCTCTCCGGAGCAGCGTGAAGGACGCTGGACCGCGTCCGGGACACGGACATACCCGCGCCCCGCGGGCATTGGCGGCTGCCGGGCATGCTCCCCTTGGGGCGGATTCCATCGTATAAAAGCGGACCGCCCGGAGCCGGTCCCGAACCCCATGCCCTTTGCCGCAATCGTCCAACGGATACGGTCATTCTCGCTTTCGATCGGGCAGTTGACCTTTGCCAGCTTCGCCCTGCTGCTGGCGATGATCGTGATGACGAGCGTCGCCAGTGTCGTCTCGATCCGGCACTTCGGCGCGACCTTCGCCGAGTTGCAGCGGCTGCAGAGCCTTGGCGATGTCGCCGAGGAGATCGATCGGCGCTTGAACGAGCTGCGGCTCGCGGCCCGCGATTTCGTCACCGATCCGGACGCCCGGCCCGAACGCGTCGGCGAGGCCGCATCGGCTTTGAGCGCGCTCCTGAAGAAAACGCGGCTGGAGCTCGCCCCCGAGCAGCAGGACATGATCGACGGCGTTTCGCAGCGGCTCGTGAACTACCGGGAAGGCATCGAGCGGGTCACCGCGTTGATTGCGCGCCGCGCCGAACTCGTCGCGGCCTTGCCGCCGGTGCGCGACCGGTTCGAGCAGGCGATCGCCGAAGTGCCCGACCGCGAAACCGCGCGAAGTCTGTTTCGGACGCAGAACCAGGTCGCCGAGGCGCTGCTGGCGCACGATCCGGCGGCCGCCGAGCAGTCCGCCCAGCGCATGCGGGCGCTTGCGATCAGCGCGCCGGCGCTTCGCAGCGCGGTCGATGCCTATGCCGACGCGATCATCGCGGTCTCGGGAACGGAGGCCCAGATCGCCGAGATCGACAAGGACGTCCTGGGCACCGAAGGCCGGCAGATCGGACGGGTGACCGAATTATTGCGCGACGTCAGTGCCAGCAGGGGCCGGCTATTGGGTATCGATTTCGGCAAGACCCTTGCCCATGACAGATGGCAAAGCATCATCCTCGGAATTTTGGGGGTGTTGATCGGGCTGGTCGCAGCGCTGTTCGTGGTGCGCCGTACCGTCCGTCCGCTCAAGGCGATCGCAGGCGCGATCCGCTCGCTCGCCGCCGGCAAAAAGGACGCGTCGATCCCGGCGACCGATGTCAACAACGAGATCGGCGATATTGCGCGTGCCGCCGAAGTGTTCCGCCGCACCCTGGTCGACGCCGACGCCGCGCGCGAAGCGGCGGTGCATGCACTCGCCGAGCAGCGCCTTGCCGAGGAAAGCTACCGAAAACTGTTCGAGGGCTCGGTCGACGGCATCTACGTGACGACGCCGGGCGGCGCGCTGCTCAACGCCAATCCGGCGCTGGCGCAAATGATGGGATACGAGACGCCGCAGGATCTGATCAACGGTATCGGCGATATCGCCGATACCGTCTACGTTCATCCGGCGGCGCGCGCCGAATACCAGTTGCTGATGGCGCGCGATGGGATGGTGCGCGAGTTCGAGTATCAGGTACGCGCGCGCGACGGCACCATCCTCTGGCTCTCCGACAGCGCCTCCGCCGTGCGCGACGAGGCCGGCGAGGTCATCCGTTACGAAGGAACGGTGCGCGACATCACTGATCAGAGGCGGGCCGAAGATGCGATCGCCGAGGGCCGGCGGTTGTTGCAACAGGTGATCGATACCGTGCCCGCGGTCATCAATGTCAAGGACAAGCAGCTCCACTACGTCCTGATGAACCGCTACATGGCCGGCATCTTCGGCGTCGAGCCGATGGACGCGATCGGCCGCACCACGAGCGATCTGATGTCGCGCTATGGCGCGCAAAAGACCGACGAGAATGACAAACGCGTGCTGGCGTCGAGCAGGGGCCTCGGGTTCTACGAAGAGGAATATCTGGATTCGCAAGGCAATTTGCGGCAATGGCTGGTCAACAAGCAGCCGCTGCTCGACGCCAACGGCGAGATCGAAAACATCGTTACCGTCGCGCTCGATATCGGCGAGCGCAAGCGCGGCGAATTGGAAATGCGCAAAGCCAAGGATTCCGCCGAGGCCGCGCTGCGCAATTTGCGGGAAACCCAGAATTCGCTGATCGAGGCGGAAAAACTTGCAGCGCTGGGGCGGCTGGTGGCAGGCGTCGCCCATGAGGTCAATAATCCCGTCGGCATCAGCCTGACGGTTGCCTCTTCGCTGGAGCGCAAGACGGCGTTGTTCGCAGCCGAAGTCGCGCGCGGCGATCTTCGCCGATCGAGCCTCAATGACTTTCTTGAGACCAGCCGCGATGCGTCCTCGCAGCTCGTCGCCAATCTCAATCGCGCCGCCGAATTGATCACTTCGTTCAAGCAGGTCGCCGCCGACCGCAATTACTCGGACCAACGAATCTTCGACCTCGGCGACTTAACCGAGCAGGTCGTGATGAGCCTGCGGCCGGGTTTGAGAAAGCACAATCTGGCGCTCACAGTCGACTGCCAGCCCAATCTCACCATGAACAGCTATCCCGGTCCCTACGGCCAGGTGCTGACCAATTTGTTTCTCAACGCGGTGGCGCACGCCTTTCCCGACGGCAAGCCCGGCGCGGTCGATATCCAGGTGCGGGCGTCCGGCAAGGACAATGTCGAGATCATTTTCTCCGACAATGGGTGCGGCATGAGCCTCGACGTCCGGCGCCGCGCTTTCGATCCGTTCTTCACGACCCGCCGCGATCAAGGCGGCACCGGGCTCGGTCTGCATATCGTCTACAACATCGTGACCAACCGCCTGGGCGGCCGGCTCGACCTCGATTCTTCGCCCGGCGGCGGCACGCGGATCCAAATGATCCTGCCCCGGGTTGCGCCGCTGGAGCAGGCCGCGGAGTAGCAGCTTCCGTTTCCTTCGCGTCGCGACCGCAAAAAAAAAGCCTGATGCACGGGACCCACGCGCGGTCATTCTCGGATCCCTGGATATCGACGAGCCCTCCTGCCTATCATCGGAGATCTTCGTCTTGGCGGCCACTACCAGTTTGAAGGAAATGCCGGCGGGACGATCAGGCGCTGTGAGCCGCCGCGTCTGCTTGCGGTTACCTGGGAGATGGGGGGATCGCCGAGCTGGCTCACGATTTCGCTGGCGGAAGATCCGGCCGGGCACGCGCCTGGAGCTCGAACCGGTGGATCAGAGCGCGGCTGCCGCCTGGTCGGCATCCGATGAAAGCAAGGATTTCGTTCGCCGAAGCAGTGAAGATTGGTGTAGAGCCTCGATCGTAGCCGGCACGGATGAGGTGGCGGCAAGGGCGCCGGCCGCGCGAACAACAGCGTTCTATAGCGGGGGGTGAGACGATAGCCAATGCACGCATTCGATGTTCTCGGGGACCCGGTCCGCCGCCGCATATTGGAGCTGCTTGCGGCGGGAGAGCATTCCTCGGGCGACATCGTTCTCGTCGTGCAGCGCGAATTCGCCATCACGCAATCTGCCGTGTCGCAGCAGCTTCGAGTGCTTCGTGAGAGCGGATTCGCATCCGTGCGGGTCGATGGGCCGCGCCGCATCTATTCTGTCGAGCCCGGTCCGCTGCGCGACATCGACGACTGGCTCAACAGATTCAGAATGTTTTGGGCACCTCGCCTCGACGCGCTGGCCACCGAGATTGCGCGAGGGAAGCGGAAACGGCGCAAATAGGATGTACCCAGCGGACTAACAGGTCAGCTAATGGCGTTCATCGCACCAAGCTTGCGACGGCGCGCGGGCTAATCGGTCTCCGCGAGCTTGCGCAGCGTCGCCTTGAAAATCTGGCTGGCCTTGCCGACCAGCGCCGTCCCGTCCATCACAGCTGCCGTATCGGTGAAGGTGCCGGAGACGCCGATGCCGACCGGGCTCGGCCCGCCGAACAGCGGGTTGGCATCGGGACTGGAGGTATGGCGCTGGACCAACACCTCGCCCTTGAAGGTGTCGCCCTTCGACGTATAGCTGCCGGTGTAAAACAGATAGGCATCGCCGCCGAGGATTTTGCCGTCCCGAAACACGATCACGCCGCTGCCCTTGCCTGTACGACCATCCTGCAGGCTGACGTGGATCGAATACAGACCGTTCTTCATGACGCGTCCGGTTGCGACTTCCGTCACGGCGGAGTCGGTCCCAAATTATGCCAAAGCGCCGCATAGAGCGTCAACGCGACAGGTTGACCGCGGGCGTCATGGCCGGCGCAACCTCGCCGAATCGAGGCATTCCGCATGATGCGCGCAATGGCATCCGGTCGGTGGCAGGAAATTTTTCCTGACCCATCGTTTGCGCCCGTCTGATTCGCGCAACCGGCATCGATCCCGGAATTAACACCGTATTCACACGGAAAGCCGCGAATCACTCTCTGTCATAATGTTGGCCCGCGAAATGCATGGCAATCGTCGCACTTGCCGGTGGGTGCTGGAGCAGGAGAAAAGTGAGCAACTGGATCGATTCCGGCGGCAACAGGCCGCCTTTATGCACTGATGACAAAGATTTGGAAAATTCGGATTGGGAAACTTCGGATCGCCGACGCAAAAGGCGTTTCAGAAGGAGGCGTTTGAGAACACCGCTGACGCTCGGTCTTGCCGCGCTAATACTGGCACTGGCTTCCCATTCCGGGCATGCGCGTGATCCTGACGGGCGCTATGCCAATTCGCCCCTCAAGCAATGGTTTGACACTCTCAAAAGCGGCAAGGGTCCGTGCTGTTCAGATGCCGACGGCAGTGCGGTCAGCGATGTCGATTGGGAATCCGCCAACGGGCATTATCGCGTGCGGCTTGACGGCGATTGGATAGACGTGCCCGACGAAGCTGTCATCACCGAACCTAACCGCGTCGGCCGAACCATGGTATGGCCGCTGCGGGGCTATCTCGGGGTGTCGATCCGTTGCTTCATGCCGGGCAGCATGACCTAAAGCCTCGGGTTCTGATTGAATCAGAACCGAGGCTTTAGTCTTTTGCCTTGACGCGTTTTCTTTGCGCGAACCGGTGCCCACTTCGCACGAAAACGTGCTGGCCGCCGCGTCCGTCCGCGCTTTGTGAAACGCGTTGCCGGCGCAATCGGCGGCAGCAGGATCGTGCACGGCCACGCCGCTGGGCTCGCGGCCGTTTTTCCTCAGGCATATTTCTTGTCGCGTTCCAACAGCTCGATCGAGATGCCCTGTGGCCCGCGGATGAAGCAGATGCGCACGCCCGGCCTGATCGTCGTCGGCTCTCTGGTGAACTCCACGCCCTTGGCCTTGATCTCGGCGGCCACGGCGTCGATGTCTTTCACCGTCAGCCCGAAATGATCGAGCCCCTGATAGGGCGTCAGCGGCGGGCTGTTGACGCCGTCGCCCGCCGTGACCGGCGCGATGAACACATTGGCGCCGCCGAGCTTGACATCGATCCGCCCGGGGCCGCGGATGATCACGCCGCCCAAAATATTTTCAAGCCAGGCCGCGGTCGCCTCCGGATCGGGACTGCGCAAGTGGACATGGTCCCAGGTGACTATCGGCATCGTCGTTCTCCCCTTGGCTTGCTGCGCGCCGCTTGCCGCGACGCCTTGCCTGGCCGCAGCCCGAGCCGCGGCAGGTGAATTTTAGCGGTCGCATTCCAGCGTGGCCATCCCCCTTAACCGATCGCCGCCGCATCCAATAATGTTACATTTCGATGCAACCATTTCCGATTTCGCTGATTGAAGGGAAAGCGGTGGAACCCGTTTAACGGCTGCGCGGCTTTGTTACGGTGCGGTGCAGCAGGCAACATGCGTTTCGCCCGATCGATGGCATGACAATGAACATTGGGCTCAGTGGCATCGAATTGACCGGGCTCGCCGGACCAGGCGGCAGCTTCTCAGGTCGACCGGAGAAATCAGCGGTCAAATACTTCAAGCTAGGGTTTATCTGGCTCGCGGCAGTCGTCATTGCCAGTCTGGCAGCCTGGATACTGCTGTATGGTTACGCCGGCAACAGCGCGGAAAGCGAACCGGCGCGCGTGGCAACCGCTGCGACCGAGCCGGCGCCAGCGCCAACCCTTGTCACGACTGTTACGCAGGACGGCTCCACGTTCGACCCGGCGACGGCGGAGGCGGTCACGCCCGCTCAAACCGCGCCGGTTGATGGGCTTAAGATTTCATCGCAGTCTTGGCGAAGGGGCGGGCTGGGGTCGAAGGCCCTGGTCACCTTCACGCTGCGCAATGCCAACGATTATGCGGTTAAGGACATCGAGCTTTTCTGCTCTTTTGCGCGCAGGGACGGCAGCCACCTGACCGACCGCACGCGGGTGATCCATGACGTCGTCAATATGAAGAGCCGCAAAACCTTCGCCCGCATGCATGTCGGCTTCATCAATATCAACGCCGACCGTGCGAAATGCTCGCTGGTTGCAGCCAGTCATATCTAGTCTAGCGCCGGATTGGGGGGCTGCAGAGGGCGATAACGAAGCGGTAACTTCGCCGTTATACCGGCCCGGCAGCCCTAGGAACCAATCGCGTCATCCCTAGTTAAAGAATCATCCGCCAGCAGCCCCGGCGCGGATGGAGCGACCCTGAAAATGCCCCTGGCGCGATACTTCATGTATGTCGGCGGAGTCCTGCTCGCGCTGCTGCTTGTCGTGAATGCTGCTTTGCCGACATTGCCGGTTGCGGACAAGACGGATACCGAGAAGCCCGTGATACGGATTCATTCCGATCGGAAATGGCCGGAACCCGTCATCTTCGATACCAGCCACCCGACCGTCGCGCCTGTGCAGATTGCGAAGGGGGAAGCCGCCGCACCGGCCCCGGCAACAGTCGCCGACGTCTCGGCGAATGCGCGGATGAGCGAGGCGTTCGCGCAGTTGCAGCCTTCCGATCTGAAGCAGGTGGAACAGCCGCAACTGAAAAAGCCGGACGCAAAGCCGCAACCCAAGCGCAGGATCGTAAAGAGGCGCGCTGCTCCTCCCGTCGGCCCGCCGACCATGCTGGTTGCACAACAGCCGCGATTCGGATTCGGATTATTTGACAGCGGCCCGTGGCACAGCACGTGGTAGGCTAGTTTGCCAGACGCGTTGCGTCAGCGCCAAGTCCGGTTTCTATTTCCGGCGTTTCGCTTCTTCGCCCGTATCAGATGCCGCCAGGCAGTTCGATGCCGGCTTCCCTCAAGTCGCGAAGGAATTTCCGCACCAGGATCATGTTGGTTCTTTGCAGCTCGTGATTGTTGCCGAACTTGAATTGATTGGCCTCGGTCACGATCAGTCCCTGGTCCGTCTCGCGTAAAATGCCTTCTTTCTTCAATCGATCGGCGCGTCGCCGCACCGTTTCGATCGGCAGATCAAAGAAGCGGGAGAGAGCGGCACGGGAAACGCCCTGCTTGATCTCGTCCGGCTCAACGGCTTCGACGCTGCCGAACCGGCGATCCAGTTCGGGGTTCTTCATGACCTTGAGCACGTTCGCGTTCAGGATCGCATGAATGATGAGCAAATCCAGATGATCGAAGTCGTAATGGCGGAACATCTCGCTGGCTGCGCACAGCATATAGGCAAGGGAATGGCGCGAGACGGTTCGGATCAGATCCGAGGCGGCTTCTTGATCTTTGCTTGTGCTAACCATCTGAAAAATCCCATTTCTGCGAATGGTTTGGGTCCAACGCTCCATGTCCCGGAGCAGCGCCGCTTGCCTTCACGCGGTTGGCTTCCCGCTATTTCGGGGTGATTGGGGTTTTGCTGCCGCACGCATCGGGCCCTACCCAATATGGGTATGGCGACGGTCTCACAGCGTCAATAGCGACTTGTTAGCGGCGTGATTTTCTCCGATAGATCATTGAGTTGCTGCGTGCGCAATTGGCATCCGCAAGTCCAAGCGCGGACGCCGATACCAGTCCCGCTCTAATTTACTTAATGGCTTGCGATTCGCGATCGGCGTTCGAACGGTTGAACCACATGACATTCCTCATCGAAGCGACAAAAGACGATCACCACACCGCCGACATCCGTTCCAGCGTCATCGATGCGGTGATACTGGCCCGTAAGCTTGCAGCCGATGGTTTTGCGGTTTCGATCAGCACGCCGGCCGGGCGTCAATACGGTGCCGATCAGTTCAAGCTTTTGCTGACGAGCGAAAGTTTGAATTCACAAGGAGTAGCCGGCGAGGGATGAGCGGCGCTAACGTGCAACCCGCCGCCGGCTGCCTGAACGAAATCCCGCGGGAAACTTTCTCAGCAGCCGCGGCAGATGCTCTTGATCTTGCTGTTCAAGAGCTTGTCCTCTTCATCCGACGCCGCCTTGCTATAGGCGTCGTCGCCGTGACGGCGATCGCCGGCAAATGACCCCCCGTGCATGCCGTGGCCACCGAAGCCGTGGCGACCGAACCCCCCGCCAAATCCATGAGCGCCGCGCGCATCGGCCGGGAGCGTCAAGATTGTCAGAAATGCCAGCACCATGATTGCGGCAACCGCGGCGGATTGTGCTCGCCGAGCTGTTTCAAACAATTCTTGCCGTTCGCTCATCCGGCTGTCTTGGCGTGCCTCGAGGGCGGAATCGGGGCAAGCGGATCACAAGAATCTGTTCAGGCGGTAGCCCCGCGGCGAAGGCGGGTCGGCCAGCCGACGCGAACCAGCGTTTCGTCCGGATCGGAAAGGGCGAACTCGTACATGCCCCACGGCTTGTCCTCCGGTGCGCTCTTCCCGATAATTTCATCCCGGAATTCGGCGGCAAGGGTGTCCACGTCTTCCAGGTAAAGATAGAGGCCGAACGGGTTTTTGCCGGGCACGAGCCAACCTTCCACCGCATCCGTCAAATGAAGATATCCGCCCCTGCCGTTGGACAGCAGGCGGTAGGTGTCCGGCTCTCCTGGCGGTGGCCGGTAGCTATCGGAGCGGGCAAAGCCGAGGCGATTATAAAAGCGCTCCGACGCATCGAAATCGTTGCAGGGCAGGATAGTGGTCAGAACGCCTGATGGTGCAAAACTGGTCATCGGGCCACTCCTGTTTTGAACTCTCAAGGGGGCGCGTACCGTCGCAGCTTCGTGCGGAAAAACGGCGGCTTTGGGATGCCTGATCTGGCGCCGAATGGCGGGTCGCTCTTGCCCCGGACAAAATAGAGTACGAGTTCGTTGGTTCCCGGAAGCGCTTGAGTCGAGGGCGACTGCGGACTGACCTCTACGACGTGGCCGCCGCATCCTTGCGAAGACGAGGGTGGCGCCAGCTTTCGGTCGGGCAGGCCAGCTCCTCGTCGCCGATTTCCGCGATCGCGCTTGCGACCTCTCGTTTTGCCGCATCATCCAGTTCAACGATGGGCAGGCGGGTGTTCGGCGACATCAAGCCGAGCAGGCACAAGGCATATTTCAGCGCTGCCGGGCTCTCTTTGGTCAGGGATGCCGTCAACGGCACCAGTCGATTTTGCAAATACCGCGCCGACTGCAGCCGTCCCTGCTTGCAGCTTGCAAAAATCACCCGGCACAGGTCCGGCGCGACATTCGAAGTCATCGAGATGCAACCATCGCCGCCACCGGCAATGAAGGCCAGCGCCGTCGCGTCGTCTCCGGACAGCAGTCGAAAGCCTGATGGCAGCAGCGATCGCAGGCGCAGCAAGCGCGCCATATCGCCTGTCGCATCCCGCAGGGCAATGAACTGCTTCGATTCGGCCAGCCGCAGCAGGGTTTCGTCGGATAATTCGCGAAGCGTGCGGGAGGGGATGTCGTGCAGGATGATCGGGA
>WNFJ01543695.1_pt2 | contig 17516 bp, 14 predicted proteins | sample 5400461 | NCBI WGS metagenome assembly WNFJ01 (sample SAMN13153349, study PRJNA577476) | soil metagenome | isolation source: 115 cm saprolite on Douglas fir-dominated hillslope | place: USA:California | collected 2013-09-17 | reverse complement strand
ATGGCCCCTAGCGCAAAGATTGTTCTCGTTGAAGCCGCCACCAATAGTTTTGTCGATCTATTCGTCGCCGTGGATGTAGCTACCAGCCAAGTCCAGGCAAACGGGGGCCACGGCGAAGTCTCCATGAGCTGGGGAGGCGGCGAATTCTCTGGCGAAACCGCCAACGACTCCCACTTCCAGAATACCGGCGTGGTGTATTTCGCCGCTAGCGGTGACACCGGCGGCGCGAACATCTATCCCAGCGTTTCCCCGTTTGTCGTTTCCGCGGGCGGGACCAGCGTGAATCGCGATAGCAGCGGCCACTTCCTCAGCGAGACCGGCTGGAGCGGAAGCGGAGGCGGCCCAAGCGCGTTTGAGCCAAAGCCAATGTACCAGTCTGGCGTTGGTGGAACCAGTACCACGCAGCGTTCCGCGCCCGATTTCTCCTTCGACGCCAACCCCAATACCGGCGTTTCGGTCTATGACACCACCCGATGCCATGGGGCAAGTGGCTGGCTTGTATTCGGCGGCACCAGCGTATCCTCCCCGTCGCTTGCGGGCATCGTGAATCTTGCGGGGCACTTTTACGGCAGTTCACAGTTGGAACTGTCCACCATCTATGCCAACTACACTAGCGCCAGCGATTTTCGTGACATCCTAACCGGTACCGCGGGCAGCTTTAGCTGCGGCCCCGGATACGATTTCGTCACCGGCGTCGGTAGCAATCAAGGAACCAACAGCAAATAGCCGCCCAAACTAAGAGCTGCGGCGGCCCCGGAACGCTGCCGCAGCCTCGGCCTCATCGGGCGCATCTAACGCGCCGCAAAAACTCCCGATCCTGCCGTCATTGTGTGACCGCCAAATTTCGCAAACATTTGCACCTATTCACAGAATTCATGTAGAGTTCCCCCTATCGAGCGTGGTCCACGAGGTGCAGCAATGGCCACTATCCTCACGCCTTCTGAAAAAACCGTCTCGTCGGCAGCCAAAACCGCTGAGCCCCGGCCTGCGACGAAACGCTATCTGGCGCTCGACGCCTTTCGCGGCTTCATCATGCTCACCCTCGCGGCGGAGGGATTTGGGTTCTCGGCACTCAGAGGTGATCCCACCTGGGGCCGTGTCGCGCTCTGGTTTCACCATGTGCCGTGGGAAGGCGGCGTATTCTGGGACATGATTCAGCCTTCTTTCATGTTTATGGTCGGCGCGGCCATGCCATTTGCCCTTGCCCGCCGCACAGAGATGGGCGCCACCTCTCGAGAAAATTTTCGCCACGTGCTGGGGCGCTCTGTCCGCCTGATTATTCTAAGTCAGATCCTCATCTGGGTTTCCGCCGGCCAGATCAAGCCGCAGTTGATTAATGTCCTCTCTCAGATCGCCTTCACGTACTTCCTGACCTATCTCATCATGCAGTTGCCGTGGCGATACCAGGTGCTCTCGGCAGTCGTGCTGCTCGCTGGATGGAACGCCTTGCTCTTCGCTTTCCCAGGGCCGGACGGCCCTTTTTCCCACCGCGATCACATTGGGCTTCGCGTCGACCGCGCCATCTTTCGCTACGATTATGACCCCGCATACTCCACGCTGAATTTTCTCACCAGCACGGTGTGGACCCTCGCGGGAGCTTGGGTCGGCCGCATGCTCATGAGCAACAAGCCCCATCGCGAGAATCTGACCAAACTTGCCGGCGGTATGGTCCTCTCCTTCGCGCTGGCCTTCGCTCTCCGCCCGTGGATTCCTTTCATCAAACAGATCAGCACGGCGTCCTTCGTCTTGTATAGCCTCGGTTGGGTGCTCTTTATGCTTATTGGATTCTATTGGCTCGTCGAAGTGCGCGGCTACCGCAAATGGACATTTCCGCTCGTTGTGGTTGGCATGAATTCAATCTTCATCTATTCGTTAAGCATGGTTCTGGCGGAATGGCTGGATCGCGCCGTCGGAGTTTTCACGTTTCATTACAAGTTCATTGGAACACTCGCTCCCGTGGCGCAAGCATGCACGGTCCTTCTGGTCATGTGGTGGGCGTGCTATTGGCTGTACAGGCGCAACATCTTCTTGAAGCTATGAACCTGCGCGGGGCTTGTCCTGACGCATGGCCTCAAGGCACAAAAACTAAAGTCCTGCGAACTTGAGATGGAGCTAACCGGCGTCCTTGTAATGAATTGCGCGCCTGCCCGAAACTGATTTACTCGCCGTTTCTCAATACCCTAGCCGCCGCGCGCAGTCTCGAAGAATTTCGGCCTCCCACACCGGGCGCTTCGGATTCTTCGAATGCGTCAAATCAGAGGGGATTCTCCCAGCCAGGTGCAGGAACACCGCAGCGGAATGTTTGTACGCCGGAACGGGCTCGCGAAACGCGACATTTCCGAGATATTGCAGCGCGTCCGAGAGAGCGTAATACGCGGGATCGCCGCTCTCCCATAAGCGGTCGCGTTCCGCAAATTTCTCCGGCACAAAAGTCGCGAGCCCCAGCAAATAGTCCGATCCGTACTCAATCATGTTGATGCCCAGATCGTTTCCCGTGTAAATCCGAAAGTCCGGCCGGTGCGCGTCTCGCACCGCCAGCCGCTCGAGTTCGGCCAGCCGGTCGAGCGAAGAATGTTTGATCCCCTTGATTTCCGGAATGTCCATCAATCGCCGGAAAGTTTCTTCATCAAAAATTTCTCCGTTCGGCGCAAACATCTGCCCCAGTTCGAACGCCAACACGTGCTGATATCCCCGGCAAACTGCCGCACAGGCCGCGGCCTTTTCGCCGGGTGACTTTCCGTGCAGCCGGCTGGTCTGAAACAAAATTGGAATTCCGCCGCGCGCAACAATGGCGTCCATCTGCTTGCGGTAAAGTTCGACGATGTCTCCCGTCTGCCCTTCGATATACGCGCCGCCTACAAATGGCGCATCCTTGCCGAGCGCCTCGCGCGTCCATCGCAGCACATCCAGTTTCTCCGTCTCGCTCAGATAATTCACGTAGCCGGTGTCCATATTTACTGCATTCATCAATCCGCAGCGCTGCGTGGCGCGCAGATGATTTTGAAAAGCCTCCACTGCAATTCGCCCATCCGCTTCAAACGGCAAGAGTGCTGCCGCGATGCCCTGCACTTTTCGGCCGGGTTGTTGCCGCTGAACGATGGAGCCGATTTTCATCGTGCCGCCTTGATCGATTTCAGATGTTGCGCCAGTTCAGAGCTTTTGTAATAGCTGTCCAGCGGATAGCAGCCGGAGGGCAATCCGTTGCGCGGCGCCGTCGTGCAATCGCTGAACGTTCTGCAAATTCGTTTGTGCTGCATCTCATTTCCTTCTGTCGCATCCCACAACATTTCGGGATACGTCAACACCACCCGCCCCAGCCCAACACAATCCGTCCACCCCTGGCGCACGGCCGCTTGCGCCACGTACGGAAGAAAATCCTGCAAGTAGCTGTACGCCGTACCCACAAAAATCAAGTTCGGAAATCGCTCCTTCAGTTGCCGCGTCACGTTCAAGTGCTGCGCCACGCCGTGCAATGGATCTTCCGGAGGCTGGTATCCATCTGAAGGTGGATAGAGCGCCGGCCGTTGAATGTGCGGATTGTAGTACGGGCTCCCCGCCGTGACATTGACGAGGTTGATTTTCAAATCTTCGAGCAGCGACAAAAATTGCATCGTCTCTGTCAAATCCATCTGCGTGGGATCGCTCTCCTTCACGCCGAATCCCCAGCGGTACGGAATCAAATTTCCCTGAGATTCCGGAATTCCTGGGCCCAATTTTCCGTTCACTGACAAAGCGGGATCGGGACGAAACGGCACGGAGTCAAACGCGCAAAACCGCACGCCGATGTGCATTCCCGGCGCCATCGAGCGGATTCCTTGCACGACTTCCCGCAAAAATCGCGTGCGATTTTCAAAACTTCCGCCGTACTTCCCTTCCCGGGTATGGGCGCTCAGAAATTCGTGGCCCAGGTAGCCGTGGCAATGTTTGATGTCCACGAAATCGAAGCCCAGTCCCTGCGCGATTTTCGCGGCGCAATGAAATTCTTCAATGATTGCGGTGATCTCGCCGTCGGTGAGAACAGGAAAATCGTGAGGCAATCCCAATCTTCGGTCCAGGATCGGATGATGATAAACGATGCGCGGCTCCGGCTTGTTGTGCGCATTTGGCCGGCAGAATCTTCCGGAATGCGTCAACTGCAATCCGATTAGCAATCCATCAATCGAGCACGTTGTGTGCCGATGCTCTTCGACCAACGCGTCACGCAATTTCGCCAGTCCCGCGCGCGTGTGTTGCGCCATCACCAGTTGATTGGGATTCGCGCGGCCCGCGTGCGAAACAGCGACGGCTTCGCCTCCCCAGATTAATTTCGCACCGCTCCGTCCGAATCGTCTCCAGCGCCGGACGGTGTGCTCGCTGGGATTTCCATCCGCAGTTCCGTCCCACCCTTCCATGGGCTGGACGGCGATACGATTGCCGATCTTGATTTCTCCGCCCACCAGCGGTTTTCGCAGCGGCGATTCCGCCCCGCGCAAAATTTCGCTGTCGCAAGGAATTTTCAATTGCAGCGAACGCACGTGGTCCTGAAATTGTGTCACGTCCTTCAAACTTCCTAGACGCAGTATCCTGCGTTCGCTCATTTCGATGGCTGTCCTTGTTGGAAAACTCTGGGAAGAATACGTCGGCCGATGGGGAAAAGGGAAGGTCCGGAAAATCGCACACTGTCTGCTTCAGCGGAATCCGCGTAGCGAGCGAAAACAAACCACGAACTGAAAACAAAACAAGAAGTGGCGGACGAGCCTGTAAGCCGGATTCTGTGCCGCACGCAGACCGCAAAACGGTCCGCATGCGCGGCGATCATTCCTCTAGGCCACGGTTCGCACCGTGACTCCAGCAGCCTACCCGAGGGTTTTCATTCACGATGGCTTGCGCCACCGCGAAAGGAGCGCGCCCATTCGCATGAACGCTAACTCAGTGAGCCGGGCCGGCTCTCCCCTCCTATTTGGCCTTGCACCACGCGGGGTTTTCCGTGCCTCCGATGTTGCCACCGGAGCGGTGGGCTCTTACCCCACCTTTTCACCCTTGCCAAACGTTGCGTGCATTTCGTCGGCGTCTCGCAGGTTTCCCTGCGCGATGCCACCGTGCTGCGCTCCGCCGGCGGTCTATTCTCTGTGGCACTTTCCGTGAGCCGTAGCACAGGCTTTAGCCTGTGCTCTTCCTCTTGCACTTTTTTGTAGAGGCCGGGCTTTAGCCCGGCTCTTCACGAAAGTGCCGTGCAGCTGGGCCCCACAAATCCCGCCGCTGCAAGAAGACACAGACTCAAGTCTGTGCTACTGCTCCCCTGGCGTTATCAGGCGCGTTGCCCCTTGCCCTGAGGCCCGCTAGGGGCCGAAGGGTTTCTCCTGTTTTGCAACTCAGGACGGTGTCCGGACTTTCCTCCCGTTTAGCTTGAGGCACCGTCAGGGGCCGAAGGGTTTACCCTCCGACCCGCAGTGCCCAAGGCAAACCAGCGATCACCCGGCCCGCCCGCCAATCTCATTATACCTCGATAGGCCCGAATGGTAGTTCGAGTGTTTGCCAACCGAACAGAACCACAGCGAGGGGCACAAGGGCTATCATGTAAGTAGTATGAAGATTAGAGTAGGAAAGGTCGCTCTCTTCACGCTTGGCTTCGCGTGGCTCGCATGCGTTTTGTGGATGATCTTTGGGAATGTGGTGCTGAGAGAAACGCGACTGGGATTTATGGCTCAATTCCTAGATAAACTTCCTTCTACAATAGCCAAGCCCATATTTGTTTTTCTCTGGATCGTCACGCTGTTTGGATGGGTCGTACCCCTGACACTAGGCGTGATAGGGCTCCTTCACAAGACGCGGACAAACTGACGCTTTGAATATGTCGTTGATTATTTAAGGCCGAGCAGCTTCTCCAATTCGGCTTCAGTGAGTATCGTCACGCCGAGTTCTTTGGCTTTGTCGTACTTCGATCCGGGGTCGGTGCCAACAACGACATAATCCGTCTTCTTGCTGACCGACCCCGAAACTTTGCCTCCGTGTTGCTGCACGATTTCGCCGGCCTCTTCGCGTGAACGATTCGCGAGGCCTCCTGTGAAGACAAAACTCTTGCCGGCTAGTTTCTGGCTTTTCACCACGCGCTTCTCTGCCGTGGGGTGCACGCCCGCCTCGCGCAGCTTCTTGATAAGCTTGCGATTGGCCGGCTCCGAGAAAAATTCCACAATGCTCGCCGCGACTTTCGGCCCAACCTCGGGCACTTCCTCAAGCTCCTCTTCTTTCGCGGCCGCCAATTCCTCCAATGACGAAAAATGTTCTGCCAGCAACTGTCCCGTCCGCTCCCCCACAAACTGAATCCCCAGAGCGTAAATCAAGCGCTCCAGCGAATTTTTCTTGCTGGCCTCAATTTCCTCCAGCAGATTCTGCGCGGATTTTTCTGCCATGCGCTCCAGCCCGGCCACTTCGTCTTCCTTCAACGCATAAAGATCCGCCACGTCCTTGACAAGTCCCTTGTCCACCAGCTGATCCACAATCTTGTCGCCCAGCCCATCGATATTCATCGCGTGGCGCCCGGCAAAATGGAGAATGGATTCCTTTCTCTTCGCCGGGCATGCGGCGTTCACGCAGCGGTAGGCCACTTCCCCCTCAACATGATGAATCGTGCTGCCGCATTCCGGGCATTGCTTGGGCATGCGAAACGGCTTGCGCGGCTTCCCTTCTTTCACCACTTTCAGCACGTGCGGAATCACTTCGCCGGCGCGCTCGATCAAAACCGTGTCGCCAATCTGCAATCCCAGCCGCTCGATTTCATCCATATTGTGGAGCGTGGAGCGGCTGACAGTGACGCCTCCCACTTGCACCGGCTCCAGCACCGCTACCGGCGTCAGCGTCCCGGTGCGGCCCACTTGCACGATGATGTCGTTCACCACCGTCGTCTCCTGCCGCGCCGGATATTTGTACGCAATCGCCCACCGCGGCGCTTTGGACGTGTAACCCAGTTCATTTTGAATAGGTATGGAGTTGACTTTGACCACTACGCCGTCGATTTCGTAAGGCAGCTTCTCGCGCTTGGCGTCCCAATCGTCGCAATAGGCGGTAACGGCCTCGATTCCGACGCAAAGTTTCCAATCGTCGGAAGCGCGGAACCGTAATTGCTTCAAAGCCTGGAGAGACTCCGAATGTTTCGAAAACGGCACTTTTCCATCCACGAGCAGGTAGTAGGCAAAAAAATCCAGCCGCCGCGCCGCGGTTATGGCCGGATCCAGCACGCGCACGGCGCCCGCAGCGGAATTTCTCGCGTTCACAAAGATTTTGCCCCCAATCCGCTCCTGCTCTCGGTTCAGCGCTTCGAAAGCCTTCTTGGTCATCATGATTTCGCCGCGCACTTCGAACTCCGCCGGCAGTCTATTTTTCTTCCGCACCGCCGCGTCCACGCGCAGCGGAATCGACCGGATGGTCTTCGCATTCGGCGTGACGTCTTCGCCGGTCGTGCCATCGCCGCGCGTAACGCCGCGCACCAGCACGCCATCCCTGTATTGCAGCGAGATGCTCAGGCCATCGAATTTGTGCTCGGCAATGTATTCTATTTTTTGCTGGCCGCTGCCTTCGCGCACGCGCCGGTCCCACTCCCGCAGTGCATCGTAGGAAAACGCGTTGTCCAGGCTCAGCATCGGCCGCGCATGCTGCACCTTTGTAAACCCTTCGCGCGGCGCTCCGCCAACGCGCACCGTCAGCGAATCCGGAGTCACCAACTCCGGATGCGCGGCTTCCAGCTCCTTCAAGCGGTTCATCATCCGGTCGTACGCGGCGTCCAAAATCTCCGGATCATCGAGGACGTAGTAGCGGTATTCGTGGTAACGCAGCTTCTCGCGGAGGTCTTCGATCTCTTTTTTGACGCTAGCGGGCGCGGCCTTGGCCATGAAACCCCTCGGCAGAAGAGTGTGCTGAAATTCGGCTGGTATTATATAGAATGAATGTCTTGATAAACGAACGGTGTAACCAGGTAGTGGGTCAATTTGAATTTTCTTGATCGTGACAATAGGGGTCAAAATTCAAACTGACCCACTACCTGAAACCCTGACCAACGATGACAACAAATCTCAGAAACGCTTTGGTGATTCACAACCCCAACGCCGGCAACGGCGGTACCAGGCGCCGCGGCACGCTGGATGCGGCGCGGCATATTTTTGCCGCCGGCGGCATCGAATCCGAACTTGCAGAAACCACCGGACCGGGCCACGCCACGGAAATCGCGCAGCGCGCCGCCGCCGAAGGGCGCGGGCTGGTGATCGCTTGCGGAGGCGACGGAACGCTCAATGAAGTCGTCAACGGCCTCGCGGCCCAGCAGAACGGCCACCGCGTGCCTCTTGCACTTCTACCCGGCGGAACCGCGAACATTCTCGCCAAGGAACTGGCTTTGCCGTGGGACATTCCCAGCGCGGCCGAGAAGCTCGTTCGCGGCACGGTGAAGGAAATCGCGCTCGGCCTGGCGACTCCACTCGAACAGCCCGAAAGGAAAAAATATTTTCTGAGCGTTGGCGGCGCCGGGCCAGACGGCATGATCGTCTATTCGCTCGACCTCGATCTGAAAGCGCGCATCGGCATGCTGGCTTACTGGTTGGAAGGTGCTCGCGAGGTTTTTCGTTACAACTTCCAGCATTTCCGCATTGTCAGCGGCGGTCAGAAACTCGACGCTTCCTTGGTCATCGTCGGCCGCACCAAAAATTATGGCGGCCCGTTTAAGATCACCACCGGCGCGGATCTCTTCGAAGATCAGTTCGAAGTGATGGCTCTCACGACGCGGAGCGGCTTTCGCTATCTGAGCTATTTGCCCACGCTCTGGATGGGCAACCTGCGCGGCACCGAAGGAGTGCATTTCCACAAGTCCGATGCGGTCATTTGCGAGCCGCACGACAAAAATCCGCTGTACGCCCAAGTCGACGGGGAGCCGCTCGCTCGCCTCCCGGTCGAATTCAAGATCGTCCCCCGCGCGTTGAAGCTTCTCGTCCCTGGTACTCCTTCGTAGCGGCCACCTTCCGAGGTGGGCCGATTATGTGATTCGACGAGCACCCTGAGCTGTGATCTTTAGGTTCATGTTTCCCAGCTCCTTCATGACTGTTCCATCGACGAATAATTCTCTCCAGCGCCAGCTTGGCACGTCAGTATGGTCAATCGTCAAAAGGCAGACGTCTCCAGACGTCAACAACCCGAACACGCCCAGCCGGAAGGCATCTACGTCCGGGTAAAAGTCTCGAATGACTGCCAAAGGAAGCAGACCGCCCAACAACTGATCGAGCGTTTCGAGTTCTGGTGACATATTTGGTACAGAAGCTAGCGAAAAAAGGCGGCTGAGTCAATTTGCTGTGATTCGTTGCCTGCTGACGGCACATCGCCTGATGTGAGATAACTCATTCTGTGGATCCGCTCACCCACGCCCTTGCGGCGTACACGCTGAAGCGCGCGGCTTTCCCGCGCGTCGGTCGCGGCGTCACCATTGCAATGCTAATTGCCGGCACCATCGCGGACGTCGATTTGCTGAGCGCCTATGTCAGTCCTTCCGCGTTTCTGACCTGCTATCGCACCTATAGTCATTCGCTGCTTGCGGCGCTGCTGTTCAGCGTGCTCGTCACTCTTCCTTTTCTAATGCGCAAGACCGTCGCAACAGAGAAGCAAACGTTTCCTTTTGCGATCTTCGGCGTAGCTCTCGCAGCCTCTGTTCTGCATTTGCTGCTGGATCTCTGCCAAAGCGCGGGCGTGCAGCTCTTGTGGCCTATCTCGACGCGCCGCTTCGCGCTGGACTGGATGGCCAACGTCGATCTGTGGATGCTGGGAATTCTGCTGGCTGGAATTCTTCTGCCGATGCTTAGCGGGCTGGTGACTGAGGAAATCGGAGCGAAATCGAAAGGCCCGCGAGGAAGAGTGGGCGCGTCGGTGGCGCTCGCCACAGTGATTTTCTATATTGGTCTGCGCTTCGTTTTGCACGGTAACGCGCTGGCCGCGCTGGAATCTCGTACCTATCGTAGCGAATCGATTCGAAAGAGTGCGGCGTTTGCAGAACCCACCTCACCTTTCCGGTGGCACGGGATCGTAGAAACGGAAAGCGCCTTGCACGACGTGGAAGTCGAGACCGGACCCGGCGCCTCTTTCGATCCCGACTCCGCCATTACTTCCTACAAACCGGAACCTTCGCTGGCCCTGGACGCGGCTCGCGACACAGCGGTTGCGCGGCGCTTCCTGCAAGTCGCGCGCTTTCCCAAAGCAACCGTGGAGAAGACGCCGCAAGGTTTTCATATCGTTCTGCGTGCGTTTCCCTACAGCCGAGAGGCTATGTCCGGCCCACGAGTGCACGCGGTGATTGAGACTGATTCCTCCGGAAAAATCCTCTCCGAAGAACTCGCGTGGGACGCTATTTCAAAATAATTCTGGGAAAAAAAGAGCGGCTAATTTGGCGCGCCGGGATGCGGCCGATGCTTCAATATCAACCGCGAAAGAGCATAACTCACGACTGCAATGGCAATCACCACCAAGGCAACGCTCCACTTGTGCTGTTTCAAAAACGGCAAAGCGTCGTGCCCGTAACGGATAGCGAGAAAACCGATGCCGAAGTAGCGGATTAGCCTCGCCAAGCTGATCGCAGAAGTGAAGCTTACCAGGCGAACTTCGAACACTCCTGCGGCGACGACGAAAACCTTGAAGGGCGTCGGCGGGGGCAGCAGCGCCGCGACCAACATTCCCCAGAAGCCGTTCTGAATAACCCAGTGGCGGATGGCGTGCGCGCGGTCCCCTGCGTGCTTGTGAAACAGTGCTTCGCCGCCCTTCTCCGCGATGAAAAAAAGCAGCACGCACCCTAGCACAGATCCTAAGGCAGCCATGAATGCATACAGCGGCATGCGCGCAGGATGCTGGATGGAGAGCTCGATCAGCAGAAGATCATTGATGATCGGAAACGTGAGCACGGAAGAATCCAGAAAGGAAATGAGAAAAAGACCCGGCGCGCCCAGGCCCCCGGCAAAAGCCACCACTTTTTGCTTCCATGCGTTCATGCTCGTGTCCCGAGTCGTACAAAGATGAAACTGTCATTCCGAGGGAAGCGAGGAATCTGCTTTTCGCTCGTGCGCTGAAAACAAAGCAGCTTCCTGGGACAAAGCAACTCCTCCGAGGAATTCTTAGACTTCTTTAGGTGTGACATGGGGCGATACCAAAGGCGAAGGACTCGCACGGGCGGCTATTGAGCAAAGGCAGCACGGTCAAAATGGTTCATGAATACTTGCATGAGCGCGGTGCGGTGCAAGTTCGGCAGCTTGGGAACTTCACCAATCACGCGGACGTGGCCGAAGCGTTCGATGGTTTCGCGATTCTCACGGTTCTGGTCACCAATGAGCACAACGCCATGCACGGGCAATTCTGCGGCGTGCAGGGCGGCCAGTGTAAGCAGAGTGTGATTCACGGTGCCAAGCGCGCTGCGCGCGGCGACCACCACGGGCAATTTGAATTTCACCATAAGGTCGAGCATGAATTGTTTCTGGTTCACCGGCACAAGCACGCCGCCGGCACCTTCGACAATCAGCCAGTCGTTGACCAGGCTGCCGGGCATGTTGATTCGGCCGAGGTCGATCTCCACTCCCGCCCAGCGGGCCGCCAGGTCCGGGGAAACCGGCGGGACGAATTTGTAGACTTCATCGAGGGTGCGATCGGTGCCGATGCCGGCCAGGCGCATCACGCTCACGCGGTCAGAGCCTTCGAGAGTGCCGGTCTGGATCGGTTTCCAGTAAACGGCATCGAGCGCCGCGCAAAGCAAAGCGGAAAGAACCGTCTTGCCCACGCCGGCATCCGTGCCGGTGATGAAGAAATGATGCCTCATGCGCGACCCGCCGCGGCGGCTGCGTTCTTGTGGTGAGATCCTTCAATCAGAGTGTATGGCAAACGAATGCATCCATTCTCAGCAACTATATATCGTTTGTAATTGTGACACAGATTATAAATTGCCACGGCGTATGGCGCCGTTTCCAAAATCAATTTGGTACGCATTCACCCTCGACCCGCAGGGATCGCTTGACATTAAAATGACTGTGGCATGTTACCATCGGTTAGGAAAATGGTGTCACTAGCGTATCCGAGACGATACGGGAGAGGTTTTTTGTACCTGGAAGGCGTTTGACCGGCCATGCGTAAAATGTTATAAATCTGCGATTTGCGCCAGCCACGGCGCCCGGTGTAAACGGTGATGCATGGGGGAGTTTTGCGGTAGTCTCATAGCGGCGCGTGGCGGCATCTTCCCGAAGGAATGTGAACAAATTGCCCAGTGTTTGCGCCCAAGAGCGCTCGGTCGAACAAGTGTGCCGGAAACGATTCTGCTGGGAAACACTCGCGCGGTGACGAATTAGCGATGGAGGAAATTGAATGAGAGTTTGGCTTGCAAGTGCCTGGTCTCAGGGCTGCAAATTCATCAAGTTTGGTGCGATTGCAACTGTCCTTACGCTTCTCGGCACAGCGTCGGCTGTCGCTGACGAGCCCGGCGGCGAAGCCAGCTTGAAACTTCCCGACCTCTCCCAGGTCAAATTCCTCGGGAATACTGACGGCCACACGCTGCTACTCTTCGGCATTTTGTTTTGCCTGTTTGGTCTTGGTTTTGGACTAGCAATCTACGTTCGGCTCAAGAACCTGCCCGTTCACAAATCGATGCGCGATATCTCGGAGCTCATCTACGAGACGTGCAAAACCTACCTCACCACGCAAGGCAGATTTCTCCTGCTGCTCTGGATCTTCATCGCCATCGTCATCGTGCTTTACTTCGGCGTCTTCCACAATGTCACCGTACCGGGTCAGTCCGTCACCACCACGCTCCCCATCATCTTGTTTTTCAGCCTCGTCGGCATGGGCGGAAGCTTCAGCGTGGCCTGGTTCGGCATACGCGTGAATACGTTTGCGAACTCGCGCACGGCATTCGCCGGGCTGCGGGGAAAGCCTTTTCCCATTAACAAGATTCCGTTGGAAGCGGGAATGAGCGTCGGCATGATGTTGATCAGCGTGGAACTCCTGATGATGCTGATTATTCTGCTTTTCATTCCGGGCGAATATGCCGGACCGTGTTTTATCGGCTTTGCCATCGGCGAATCGCTGGGCGCTGCCGCGTTGCGTATTGCTGGCGGAATCTTCACAAAAATCGCGGACATCGGCTCCGACTTGATGAAGATTGTTTTCAAAATCAAAGAAGACGACGCTCGCAATCCCGGCGTGATCGCGGACTGCACCGGCGACAACGCTGGGGATTCCGTGGGGCCGACCGCCGACGGTTTCGAAACCTATGGTGTGACCGGCGTCGCCTTGATCACCTTCATCTTGCTGGCAGTGAAGGATCCCACGATTCAAGTGCAACTGCTGGTGTGGATCTTCGTGATGCGCATCATCATGCTGGTCGCCAGCGCGGCTGCCTATTTTATCAACGGCGCCATCGCCAAAGCGCGCTTTGGCAGCGCGGACGAGATGAACTTTGAGACGCCCCTCACAACATTGGTTTGGATCACCTCGTTTGTCTCCATCGGGCTGACCTACCTGGTCTCTTCGATGATTATCCCGGACTTGGGTGGCGATCCGACGCAGTGGTGGAAACTGGCGAGCATCATTTCCTGCGGCACGCTCGCGGGGGCCATTATTCCCGAGCTAGTGAAAGTGTTCACATCGGTCGAATCGCGCCATGTCAAGGAAGTGGTCACTTCGGCACAGGAAGGGGGCGCGTCGCTGGGCATTCTGTCGGGCTTTGTGGCAGGAAACTTTTCAGGCTACTACCTGGGGGTCGCGATGGTGCTTTTGATGTCGCTCGGCTACCTAATCAGTACCATGGGGCTCGAACATCAGATGCTCGCGCCTGCGGTGTTTGCGTTCGGGTTGGTTGCTTTCGGATTTCTCGGCATGGGCCCGGTGACCATTGCTGTGGATTCTTACGGGCCGGTAACCGACAACGCGCAATCGGTCTATGAACTTTCTCTGATCGAGCAAATCCCGGGCATCAAGGGAGAACTCAAGAAGGATTACAACATCGACGTCAATTTTGAGCGCGCCAAGCATTTGTTGGAAGCAAACGATGGCGCAGGCAACACGTTCAAAGCCACCGCCAAGCCGGTGCTGATTGGCACAGCAGTGGTCGGGGCCACCACGATGATTTTCTCGATTATCATGGCGCTCACCAAAGGCCTAACGGAAAACGTCAACAACCTTTCGCTGCTGCATGCGCCATTCGTTCTGGGGCTTGTTACTGGCGGGGCGATGATTTACTGGTTCACTGGCGCCAGCACAGCTTACCGGGCCGTCGAATTCATCAAGGCTAACATCAAGCTCGAAGGGGCCGCTTCGGCGAGCATCGCCGACAGCAAGAAGGTCGTCGAGATTTGCACGAAGTACGCGCAAAAAGGCATGCTGAACATTTTCATCGCTGTTTTTTTCGCTACGCTGGCTTTTGCGTTCGTCGAACCGTTTTTCTTTATCGGCTATCTCTTCTCCATCGCGATCTTCGGCCTTTATCAGGCCATTTTCATGGCTAACGCCGGCGGCGCCTGGGACAACGCCAAAAAAATCGTGGAAGTGGAGATGAAGCAGAAGGGCACGCCGCTGCACGACGCCACCGTAATTGGTGACACCGTGGGAGACCCGTTCAAAGACACGTCTTCCGTCGCGCTTAACCCAGTCATCAAGTTCACGACGCTCTTCGGGTTGCTGGCCGTCGAGCTTGCTGTGCAATTGACCGCCGCTCAGGGCAGCGGCCTGACACACATTCTCGCAGCAGCGTTTTTCGTTGTGTCCTTCTTCTTCGTGCACCGTTCGTTCTACGGCATGCGTATCCGAGAAGACGCGGCCCACTGAAAACAGTCGAGAGTATTCAGTTGTCAGCTTTCAGTGAAAGAAGAAAGGGGGTGCCAGAAGCGCTCCGTTTAGTCTCAATCCGCAGTAGAATCCAGCCATTTCAGTGATGAGGTGCAAACGATGCGAAAAATTCTGTTCGCTACAATCGGTGCTCTGCTGCTCGCCGCTGTGACACCAATCTGTAAGGCGCAAGTCGATACGCGATGGAAGATTCACGATATGGACCGGCCGCTACCCAAGGTGGTCAATCCGGGGACGTCGAGTACACAAGACTCGCCGGGGCACCCGCCGTCCGATGCCGTTGTGCTCTTCGACGGCAAGGACCTCTCGCATTGGGCCCACAAAGACGGCAGTGCGGCGAAATGGAAAGTGGAGAACGGTTATGCCGAAGTGATGGCGAAAACCGGTTACATTTATACGCGCGAGGCTTTTGGGGATTGCCAACTGCACGTGGAATTTGCGGAGCCTGTCCCGCCAAAAGGCGAAAGCCAGGAGCGCGGAAACAGCGGCGTTTTTTTGATGGGGCTGTACGAAATTCAGGTCCTCGATTCCTACGAAAATAGGACTTACGCCGATGGCCAGGCTTCCGCGGTTTACGGCCAATATCCGCCGCTCGTGAACGCTTCACGCCCGCCCGGCCAATGGCAGAGCTACGACATCATTTTTCACGGACCGCGTTTCGATAAAGAGGGAAAACTGACTCGCGCCGCGCGCGTGACGGTGCTGCACAATGGCATGCTGGTGCAGGACAACGTGGAGCCGACCGGACCGACCGAGCATGGCCAGCGCCCGCCCTACAAAGCGCATGCGGAGAAATTGCCGTTGGGACTACAGGACCATGGAAATCCCGTGCGCTATCGCAATATTTGGATACGGGAATTGAAATCAGGGGAGTGATGCGCTCTGGCCCGCACCGGATTCGGTGAGTGATGGCAGAAGAGATGCATCCCGGCCCGGAGATCATTGTGGCCTTTCAGAATTACGCTCCGCCGTTCGATGCGGAAAAGGCGGTTCGCCGCATGCTGCGGGATGTTCCGCCAAAATTCTTACATGGACTGCATACAATCGTCCTCACAAATGTCTCTGCCCTCTCCCGCGAAGAGCGGGACCGCAAAACCTGGGGACGTCGTCGCGTCACGTTAGGCGAGGCTCTTGGCTACTACAGCCAGGAATGGCAGGGCAAGCCAGCGCGCATCACGATTCTTGTGGACAATCTTGAGAGGCGGTTGGGTCGCGCGTGGCTTCGAGTGGGACTCATACGAGACATGGAACTATCAGAGGTTCTCTTTCACGAACTGGGCCACCACATCCATCGCGTTCACCGGCCTGAGTACGAGGGACGTGAGAATGTCGCAGAGAAATGGAGCAAAAGGCTCGCAAGAAAATTCATGAGCGGGCGATATTGGTACTTGTTTGCTATATTTGCTCCTATTGTCTTGCTAGTTGGCCTTGGAAAGGACATCGCAAAGCTCTATCGCAGAATCCGGCGCACTCGTTAGTGGCTGCCGGAATTTCAACTACGCACCGCTACTCTGCTGGCGCGTATCTAGCGTAGATAATCGGAGACGACGCGGGCATAGTCGGCGAAGGCGATCTCCGGATCTTCGAGATCGGGATGCCACACTTTTTCCCACTCGAAACAGTAGAAGCCCTTATAGTCAATCGAGCGCAAAGCACCGATTTGTTCTTTGATGGGAACGTCCCCGCGCCCGGTCAGCACATACTTGCGTTCGCCACGTTTGTCGATCGAGTCCTTCAGGTGCGTATGGCGAATCCACGGCCCGAGTTGCCGGACGGTGAACTTCGGATCCTCGCCGGACTCCGCGAAGGTGTGGTGAGCGTCCCACAAAAGTCCGACCGACTTGGAATCGGCGAGACGCAGGACGTCTGCAAGCGAGGTTGAGGACGTGAAATCGTCGTGCGATTCGATAATCACGGTAACTTTGCGCGGGCCCGCATAATCGCCCAATTCGCGCAGCCCGGCGGCTACACGAGCTTTCAAATCATCACTGGGAGAAACGGGATGCCCGGCATCAGAGCTGGAACCGAACACGCGCACGTAAGGTGTATCGAGCGAAGAGGCAAGATCGATGTTTGGCGCGCTTGTCCGGATCGGACTCGTGCAGACTGGCGGAGCTGCTGACGCAGGCGACGCGAAGGTCGTGAGAGAGGATTTCGCGTTTCGTCTGAGCAATGCTTTCCGCGGCAAATGCGTGGTGAGAAGGCAAATCGAGATTGCCTTGCAGTCCGCGCAACTCAATGGCTGCAAAACCGTGCTGCTCCGCGAAGGTCAGGATTTTCTGCAAATCCCAGGCAGGGCAGCCAAGCGTTGAAAAAGCAATCGGCAGGCGCGCGCCTTTCTCGGCGGAGGCGAACGCGGCGGCCATCACCGCGCCGGAGATGCTCTTTGCGAATTCTCGCCGCGTCGTTTTCATGCAACCTCTTCTCCAGAAGACATTGGGGCAAGACTACGCGCGCGGCGGAAAAGTGTCAAAACACAACGCCGAAAAAAAGAAAGCACGTGACACGGAAGCCTGCCCAAAAAACCGGCGGAATGTAAAGGCGCTGACAACCTGACCACCGAACGGTCGGCGGCTGAGGATTACTTCCGGCTTGCCGACGATACGCCCGGAGTGTACCGGCAACTTCACGGCTACGAATAGGGTGTTTACACGACAAATTGAGCGGCGACTTCCTCGGGGACCCGCTACCAG
>WNFJ01406973.1_pt2 | contig 17519 bp, 18 predicted proteins | sample 5400461 | NCBI WGS metagenome assembly WNFJ01 (sample SAMN13153349, study PRJNA577476) | soil metagenome | isolation source: 115 cm saprolite on Douglas fir-dominated hillslope | place: USA:California | collected 2013-09-17 | reverse complement strand
AGGTCGAGAACGACGCCGGGGGCGAGCCGCTCGCGGCGCGGTCGATCCGCGTCACCTTGCGCGCATTCTGGATGACCGAGAACTGGTAGGTCTCCTGCAGGCCGAGCGGGTTCGTCACGGTGCGGCCGTTGTCGGGATCGCTGAACGTTACGGTATAGCCGTCGGCGATGTTGGCATGCTGGGTGGTCGTCGGCCGGCCGTATTGCTCGTAGCTGTAGGTGGCATAGCGGTTGCCATTGTCGTCGACGATCCCGGTCAGCGCCAGGGGAAAGGACGCGTTCTCGTAAAGGTAGTTCTGCGGCGGCACGCTCGGCGACTGGCCCGGCTTCGCCACGCGCGCCAGCAGGCTGCCGCCGCCGCTGGTGGGCGCCGCATAGAGATATTGGTACACGCTGCCGTCCGGCACCGTCATGCTCTGCAGCAGCCCGTTCTGCATCGTGAACTGCAGCGCGCGGCCATAAGAGTCGGTCACCGACGAGAGCTGGTTGCTCGCATCGTAGTGCAGCGTCTGCGTATAGCCGCCGCGGCGCGTGATCGAGGCGAGAACGGCTATCTGGCCGTTGCGCTGGGTGTAGGTCCAGACCGTGTCGTCGTTGTCGACGAGCGTCCAGACGGAACCGGCTTGGGCGAGCGCGAGACCGGCGTCGGCGTCTTCCCCGCGCCACCCGCCGTGGAAATCGGTATCGAACACCCGCACCGACCCGTCCGGGCGATGGACGTACATCCAGTAATCGGCGCCGGTATCGATGTAGGTGTCGAAGATCGAGCGCCAGCCATAGCCGAGGATGGTGCTCTGCCCCGCGGCATTGCCGCTGTTGTAGTAGCGGCTGAAGCGGAGCTTGTCCGGCGTCGGCGTCTCGAAATCGGTGACCGCCTGGAACTTGTTGCCGCCCGCGACGGCGATGGGGTTGCCGACCACCGGACTGTCGGGTCGCGAGCAGCATTCGCCCAGTTCGTTTTGGGTCGGTGCCGCGTTGGGCGGCCGGCATCCGTCCGTCTGATAGACATCCGCCACCAACCCCGACGGGCAGATCGGGTTCGAGGGCGCGGTACGAGTCGACGTGTAGTTGCAATTTATCCCCACGGGAATGCCCCGGGAGCCCAGCCACCATTCCCAGAAGACGAACGTTCCCGCCCACCATTCCCAGGAGCGACACGCATCTTCTTTCGTCACGGGGGCGGTGCCGGGCGACCCCGCCCAGCCCGCCCGCGCCTCGTTCGCTGCAAACGACGAGATCGCCAGCCAGATCAAGGCGATGAAGCCCATCAGAGACGCGGTGCGGCGCATGTGCTCCTCCTACCCACGGCACCGGGATCTCCGTCGATCCATTGTATTAAGCGCCGCGTAACCCTTTTTAAGGGTTGCTCCATCTGTTGCGGCTCGTCAACCGAAAAGTTGCATGAGCGAACGATACTCTCGCTCCACGTGCGCCCCAGCGTCGCCCTCGCGCTTGACCGCGCCTCCGGTCCTCCCCACATACGCTAATTGTACGCAAATAGCGTATGTGCGGGAGCGAGGACCATGGCGACAGAGGCACAGGTGGCGGCGAACCGGCGCAATGCCGGCACCCTCGGCCATCGACCGGCGCGCCAATCATTAAAATTACCAAACAAAGCCAATTCCGGCGCTCGCATCGGCCGCGCTTCCCGCCGGCGCCGCGCGACGGGGCCGCCGACCTTCGCAATTCCTTGTTGCCGCTGCGCCCGCGCCTGGGGACACTGGCGGCGGCCTCAAGGAGCATATCGGCATGGCAGCGGCGTCGCCCGTCATCGGCATCATCGGCGGCAGCGGGCTTTATCAGATCGACGGCTTGACCGATGTCGCCTGGCGTCGCGTTGCGTCGCCCTTCGGCGATGCGTCGGACGAGCTATGCTTTGGCACGCTCGCGGGCACGCGCGTCGTGTTCCTGCCGCGCCACGGCCGAGGCCATCGCGTGCCGCCGTCGGAGATCAATTACCGCGCCAACATCGATGCGCTGAAGCGCGCCGGCGTCACCGACCTCATCTCGCTCTCCGCCGTAGGCAGCCTGAAGCCGGAGCTGCCGCCCGGCGCCTTCGTGCTCGTCGACCAGTTCATCGACCGCACCTTTGCGCGCAGCAAGAGCTTTTTCGGCACCGGCCTCGTCGCGCATGTCGCGTTCGGCCGTCCCGTCTGCGCGCGGCTCGGCGACGCGCTGGCCGCGGCCGGCAAGGAGGCCGGCATCGTCGCCCATCGCGGCGGCACCTACGTCTGCATGGAAGGGCCGCAATTCTCGACCATGGCCGAGAGCAATTTGCACCGGAGCTGGGGCTGCGCGGTGGTCGGCATGACCAACATGCCCGAGGCCAAGCTCGCGCGCGAGGCCGAGCTCTGCTACGCCACGGCCGCCATGGTCACCGATTTCGACTGCTGGCATCCCGACCACGACCACGTCTCGGTCGAAATGATCATCGGCGTGCTGCTCGCCAATGCCGACCGCGCGCGCGCCCTGGTGAAGGCCGTGGTGCCGCTGCTCGGCGAGCCGCGCGGGCCGTGTCCCCAGGGCTGCGGCCACGCGCTCGACAACGCCCTCATCACCGCCCCAGAGGCGCGCGACCCCGCTCTCCTCGCCAAGCTCGACGCGGTGGCCGGCCGCGTACTCGGCAAGCCCTAGCCCGCGTCGCGCGAAGCGCGACCGCGAGCGGGCGTCGGCGGTTGCACAGCAACCGCGGAAGCCCGCTCGTCGCAGAAACGACCTGGACGCGCGAGACGGGCCCGGGCATCGCGAGGAAAGAACGCTTCACGCCGCCGGCTGGGCGACGCGGTCGAAGAAGCCGGTGACGGTCTGCAAGCGCTCGCCGCCGGCGACCACGCCGAAATCGGTGCCGATCACCACGGGATCGCCGCCCTCGGGGCCGAGCTCCCAGCCGAAGCGCACGCGGTCATGATGCATATCGATCGCGCTGGTGCGGCGGAACTTGTGGCCGGGAAAGCGCTCCTGCACCGATTTCACCATGGCGTCGATCTCGGCCTGGCCTTCGCCTTGCAGCACCGGATCGACATAGCTGGCGTTCCGCGTCCACACTCGCGCGATGATCTCGCGCCGGCGCTCGCCGTCGGTCTCGTTCCACATGGCGATGTAGCGATCGATCAGGTCGGTGAGATTGTTCATGCGTGACTCCGATGGTCTCGGGCATCGCCCTCTGCGCTGCCTCTGACGCCACGATCGTCGATGGCCCGCCCGCGGTCGATTACGTCGCAGGTAAGAACACGCTTACCCCCGAGGTAATTGGAAGCCCCGCCGCTCCGCGCTATCGTCGCTGTCATGACAAGGGCGGTGCGCTCGGTCGGTGATCATCTGCGCGAGTGGCGCCAGCGCCGGCGCATGAGCCAGCTCGACCTCGCCTGCGAGGCCGACATCTCCACCAAGCATCTGAGCTTTCTCGAGACCGGCCGCTCGCAGCCGAGCCGCGACATGGTGCTCCACCTCGCCGACCGGCTCGAGATCCCCTTGCGCGACCGCAACATGCTGCTGGTGGCGGCGGGCTACGCGCCGGTCTTTCCCGAGCGCCCGCTCGGCGATCCCGCGCTTGGCGCCGCGCGCAAGGCGATCGACTTGGTGGTGGCGGGGCATGAGCCCTATCCGGCGCTCGCCGTCGATCGCCACTGGAGCATGCTCGCCGCCAACGCGACGGTCGGGCGCCTCATGGCGGGCGTCGATGCCGCGCTGCTCAAGCCGCCCGTCAACGTGCTGCGGCTCAGCCTCCATCCCAAGGGGCTCGCGCCGCGCATCGCCAACCTCGCCGAATGGCGCGCGCATCTGCTGGCGCGGCTGCGTCGGCAGATCGACTTGTCCGCCGATCCCGTGCTCGCGGCGCTCGGCGACTGCGGAATATGGCGATATCGTCGTGCCGTTCCGGCTGACGAGCCCTGCCGGCATCCTCTCGTTCTTCAGCACCACCACCGTGTTCGGCACCCCCGTCGACATCACCTTGGCGGAGCTCGCGCTCGAATCGTTCTTCCCCGCCGATGCCGCGACGGCGGAGAGCCTGCGCCGCCTCGCCGCGGAAGAAACCGCAGCGGCCGCCGCGCCGCGCCGCTCGGCGGCATCTTGATCCCACCGACGCGACGAGTGCGGCGACAGGCTGCCGGGCTCGTCGGCCTGCCTCGGCGACGCTCAGTCTCGCCGATTTGAGCGGACGAGGAGCGACGATCGGCGTAGGCTTGGGTCTCTGGCGAGGTCGCGGCTGTCGCGTGACCGGTCGCCCGGTTGGGCGTCCTGCCACGCGCTGTCGCGGCTTCTCGAACCAGCGGTTCGGGAGGACGAGCATGCAAATCCGCAATCCCATCGAATGGGGCTACGATCAGATCAGGCTCACCGCTCTTGCCGTGGGCTCGGCAGGTCGCGCCGTACGCGGCGCTGCGGCGGATCGGCATGCGCCGCTGGCGGTCCGCCGCATCGTCGTCGCCGATCTCCGCGATGTCCTTGCGCGGGGTTTCGACGATTTCGGCGTATCGAGGGCCGATGTCATCTTCCTCTGCGTCATCTATCCGATTGTCGGCCTGCTCCTGGCGCGGCTGGTCGTGGGCTATGAGGTGTTGCCGCTGCTCTTCCCGATCGCTTCCGGCTTCGCGCTCATCGGCCCGGTTGCGGCTGTCGGCCTCTACGAGATGAGCCGGCGGCGCGAGCAGGGCATCGCCGTCACCTGGGCCGACGCGTTCGGCGTCGTGCGCTCGCCCTCCTACGGTGCGATCGCGCTGCTCGGCCTGCTGCTGCTGGCGATCTTCCTGCTCTGGCTCGCCGCCGCCTGGGCGATCTACGCGCTCACCCTCGGCCCGGCGCCGCCCGACTCGATCGCCGGCTTCATGCGCGATGTGCTCACCACCCCGGCTGGCTGGGCGCTGATCGCTGTCGGCATCGGCGTCGGCTTCCTCTTCGCCGTGCTGGTGCTGGCGATCAGCGTCGTGTCGTTCCCGCTGCTGCTCGACCGCGATGTCGGGCTCGTCACGGCGGTGCAGACCTCGATCCGCGCCGTCGCGGCGAACCCCGCCCCGATGGCGGTGTGGGGGATGATCGTCGGCGGTGCGCTGGTGCTGGGGTCGCTGCCCGCGTTTCTCGGCCTCGTCATCGTCATGCCCGTGCTCGGGCACGCCACCTGGCACCTCTACCGCAAGGTGGTACCGCGCTGAGAGGCTCGATTTGTCGGCGCATGGGGGACCGCAAGCACTCAGGCTCCCCCGAATGCCAGGCGGGCGGAACCGAAGCGGAGTTGCCGCGTTGTCGCGGTGATGGCTTGGCGCGTAGTCTCGGCACCCATCGGATCGGAACTCGCTCGGTACCTCCGGCAGCAAGCGGAGGAATGCCTGCGGCTATCCAGCAGCGTCAGCGAGCAGAATGCCGCAGCGGCGAGCGAGCTGATCGTCATGGCCGCCTCGCTCCACGAGCGCGCGTTGAAGCTCGAGGGGAAGGCACCGCCGCGAACCGCCGCAGACGAGACGGTGTAAGGTGCTGCTCCAGCCTTGCTGTTCGCTCCGCGAGCGGTGACGATATCCTCGCCATGTCCGGCTTCGTCGCGATCATCCTGATCCGCGTCGACAACGAGATCGGCTGCACGACCGGCTGGCAGGACGTGGTGGCGCGCTCGCCCTTGGCCGACGACATCGGCAAGGGCAGCTACGTCAAGACGCTGTGCCGCCGGGGCGAGGCCGCGCCGCGCCAGCCGCGTTGAACGAGCGGCGAACCAAAGCGTTGATCAGGAGAGCGCCGTACGTGACGAACCGTCATCGACGGCGGAGAGGGTGCGATCATGCGTCGCCCCGATGCCTAGCAGGCCGGCACGCAAGAAGGGGTCACCTCCCCGCCACGCCCTCGTGGCCGACCGCGAAGAGGCGATTTGCCAGTTCATCCGTGCCGTGCTCGAGGATATCGGCGTCGACGTGACTTGCGCCGCTGGCGCGGCCGCAGCGCGGGTGTTGTTGCGCCGGCGCCGGCGCTTTCACCTCGCCTTCATCGCGGTCATCCTGCCGGACGAGACGGGCGAGGCGCTGGCGGCCGAGTTCGCCGCGCGCGCCGTTCCCGTGGTGCTCATCAGCGGCCATCCCGAGGGCATCCGGCGCGGGCCGACCAGCGGATTTCCCTTCTTGCGCAAGCCGTTCCGGCCGAAGGATCTGCTCCGCCTGGCGCTCGACTGCATCGCTGACGGCGCGATCAGCCGCGACTCGACGCGGTAACAAAGCTTCGCGTTGCCTCAGCGTGTCAGATATGTTGCAATGCGAGAAGAGCGGTCGCAGACGCCGCCTCACCGGGGAATGAGCAAACGATGAAGGATGCGGACCACTTCCGCGCCCAAGCGGCGCGTTGCCTCACGTTGCAGCGTCGCGCGAAACGCGCCGACGTGCAGACTGCGCTCCGCTGCTTGGCGCGCGAATACGAGGCCGAGGCCCGTGCAATAGAGGGCGACGGCGACGCCAGGGGCGGCGCCCTGGCGGTCGTTCGCCTACCGCTGGCTTGGCCGATGCTGGCGATGCACCGCCACATGGCCGCGCTGCTGCGCGCGAGCTTCGCCTTTTGGCTGTCGTTCTAGCTATGGCGCGGCCCAAGCATCACGCGTGAGACCGACCGGCTTTTTCAACGCGGTGATTTTCTCGCTGCTGCTGTGGCTTGCCCTGCTGGTGGTGGCGGCGTTGCTCGTCTACGCGCTTTACGCCGTGCTGTGAGCGCGTGCGGGCGGGCGCGATGCGCCCGCCCCGGCGCGTGCGACTACTCGCGGCGGTCGTCGCCGCCCGGCTTGGCGCCGGCGGCGCTGAGCACCGCGTGCTCGCCGCGGCGCACCTGCTCGCCGGCGGTTTCCGCCGCCTCGCCCGTCCACATCATGGTGCGCCGCTGATACCGGAGCGCGAGCGAGGTCAGCGCCTGGAAGTCAGCGGCGAGACGCTGCCATGTGCCCGCCAGCCATTCCTGTTGCACGCGCATGATGTCGGCGAGGTCGCGCGCGCTGCATCTCCGCGATCGATTGCCGCGCCACCTCGATCGCCTCGCGCTGGCTCTGGATCCAGCGCTGCGACATCTGATCGACCTGCTCGAGCAGCTCGGCGTGGCCCTCCATCCACGCGTCGCCGCCCGTGGCAATGGCCGAGACGACCTTCTTGGCGGTCTCTGCCGCCGCGGCCGAATTTGCCGGCATCTCCTGTTGCGCACGCCGCCGCTCTGCCTGTGCCATCTCGTGCCCTCCTCTGCAAATGCCCATAGGCCTTGCGAACAACCGCACCGGGCCAAAGGATCGGCCTGGGAATCGCCGAGAGATCAGGCGGGCTGGGCTGCCGCTCTCGGTTTTGTGGTGACGCGTATCGCTCGCATTGCCGTCGCCGCCGTCGTCGGAAGGGCGGCGGGTTTGCTGCAGCCATTGCGCGAGGCGAAGCGACGCGAGCGGAACGCAATGCGAGAGGCGATTGCTCGCCCGCCGCTGCCGGACGCTAGAAGCCCCAGACAAGGCTGGCGACGGCGAAGACGAGCGCCACAGCGCCACCGTCAGCGCCAGCACCAGGGCGAGCGTCCCGGCGCGGTTGCGGAACAGATCAGACACGGGCAGCCGGCGGCTCGCGCGCTTTTGCGCCGCGTCGTTTCCCCGAGGTAACCATCGCGCACTCCTTTCGCCTGGAATGCGCCTCCCGAACGTCCTTTGCAGCTCAGGGTAGCCTGTCTCCCCCGGGTCACTATGCCGCTGCGCTCTCCACGCCGCGCCATTTTGTCGCGTGGCGGCGCGATGACCAGGACGCGCTCCGCCGCCGGCGCATCGGAAAACCGCCGCCAGCCGGCGCCTTGCCCGGACCCTCGGCAAATTGCGATATCGCCGTTTTGGCGACTGTCGCTAGAATGGCGCGGCCCCATGCTTCCGGGAGGATCAACATGAGCGCCAAGGCCGAGGCGGAGCGCGATCCGTCGAGCTGGCAGAACGAGCTCTACGATCTGCTGCGCCGACACCGCGTCACCCAGTTCGCCTATGTTCCCGATGCCGGTCACCGCGTGCTGATCGACCGCTCGCTGGCGGATCCCGAAGCGCGCTCGGTGGCGCTGACCACCGAGGAGGAGGGTGTGGCGCTGCTCGCCGGCGCCGACCTCGGCGGCGAGCGCGCCGCGCTGTTGATGCAAAGCAGCGGCGTCGGCAATTGCATCAACATGCTGTCGCTGGTCAAGGGCGGGCGCTTTCCGATGCTCATGCTCGTCAGCATGCGCGGCGATTTCGGCGAGGGCAATCCTTGGCAGTTTCCCATGGGCCGGGCGGTCGAGCCGGTGCTCGAGGCGATGGGCGTCATCTGCATGCGGGTCGACCGCCCCGACGAGGTGGCGGCCGTGGTCGGCGCCGCGCTCACCATGGTGTTCCAGTCCGGCAACGCCGTCGCCGTGCTGCTGACGCAGCGGCTGATCGGCGCCAAGCCATTCTGAGGAAGCTCCCTATGGCGACACCACACGATAGGCGGGGCATGGCAGGGGCTGTCGCGCCCGACTTTATCCTCGATCGCACCCAGGCCGTGCCGGCCCTGATCGGCCGGCACGAGGATTTCCTCATCATCGCGGGCCTCGCCGGCACGGCGCGCGACGTCGCCGCGCTGACCAAGGATGGCGCGCACACTTTTGCGATGGCGGGCGTGATGGGCGCGGCCTGCGCGATGGGCCTCGGCCTGGCGCTGGCGCGGCCCGACCGGCGCGTGCTGGTGGTGACGGGCGACGGCGAGCTGCTGATGAATGTCGGCACCTTGGCGACCATCGCCGTGATCAACCCGCCCAATCTCTCGATCGTCTGCGTCGACAACGGCCATTACGGCGAAACCGGCTATCAGAAAAGCCACACCAGCCTCGGCGTCGATCTGGAGAAGATGGCTGTCGGCGCCGGGCTCAAGATCACCCGCACGGTCCGCAGCGAGACCGATCTCGCCGACGGCGCCCGTCTCATCCGCGACGGCAACGGCACGGCGTTCGTCCTGCTGCGCGTCAAGCCGACCGATCCGCCGAGCTACAAGCGCAGCCTGGATCCCGCGATGGGGCGGCTGCGCTTTCGCCAAGCGCTGCTCGGCCGGCCGTAAAGACGAACGGCGCCGCCGCTCGCGACCGTGAGTCGTCGCGGTCGAGGAGATGAAGCTTGGAGAGCTCGCTCTACCTTCCCGTCAAGCGATTCCTCGAAGGGCGCGGCTTCTCCGTCAAGGGCGAGATCTGCGGCTGCGATGTCGTCGCACTGCATGGCGACGGGACGCCGCTGGTCGTCATCGGCGAGCTGAAGCTCGCCTTCAATCTCGAGCTGGTGCTGCAAGGTGTCGACCGCGCGCCGGCCTGCGATGAAGTGTGGCTCGCCATCCGCGGCTCGGCGCACGGCCGCGGCCGTGACAGCGACCCGCGCGTGCGCAAGCTCTGCCGCCTTCTCGGCTTCGGGCTGCTTGGCGTGTCCGTCCAGGGCCGAGTGGATATTCTGATCGAGCCTGGCCCGTGGCAGCCGCGGCGCGACAACCGGCGCCGCTCGCGCCTCGTCGAGGAGCACCAGCGGCGCCGGGGCGACCCGGCGCTGGGCGGCAGCACGCGGCTGCCGATCATGACCGCCTACCGCCAGCAGGCGCTCGCCTGCGCCACGGCGCTGGCGGCGGGGCCGCGGCGGACCGGCGAGCTGCGGCCGGAAATCCCGGCGGCGTCGACGATCCTGCTGCGCAATTACTATGGCTGGTTCACGCGCGTCGAGCGCGGCGTCTATGCGCTCACCGCCGAGGGTCACGCCGCGCTTATCCGCTGGCCGGCCCATTAGCGGCGCAGCGGGCCCGTACTTAGGGCAGCGCGTAATGATCGGTTAACATGGCCTCGCCGATCCTGGGCACGATCGCCCGATGACGGGGGAGGTTTCGCCATGAGCGCCACCACAGTTTCGACGACGCCGAGCCGCGCCGATGCCGCCGATCTCTTGCGCCGCTTCGGCGTCCCCGAAACCGCGCTCTCGAGTGGCGGCCTCGGCGTGCGCTCGCCGATCAACGGCGTCGAGATCGCTCGCCTGCCGGCGGCCTCACGCAGCGGCGTCGAGCAGGCGGTCGGCGAGGCGCAGGCGGCCTTCCTCGCTTGGCGCAGCATCCCCGCGCCGAAGCGCGGCGAGCTGGTGCGGCTCTTCGGCGACGCGTTGCGCGCGCACAAAGCCGAGCTCGGCCGCCTCGTCTCGATCGAGACCGGCAAGATCCTCCAGGAAGGCCTCGGCGAGGTGCAGGAGATGATCGACATCTGCGACTTCGCCGTCGGTCTCTCGCGCCAGCTCTATGGCCTCACCATCGCGACCGAGCGGCCGGGCCACCGGATGATGGAGACATGGCACCCGCTCGGCGTGGTCGGCATTATTAGTGCTTTCAACTTTCCCGTCGCCGTCTGGGCGTGGAACGCGGCCATCGCCCTCGTCTGCGGCAACAGCATCGTCTGGAAGCCGTCGGAGAAGACGCCGCTGACCGCATTGGCGTGTCAGGCGCTGCTCGAACGGGCGATGGCGGGGCTCCCGGAAGCGCCGAAGGGGATTTCGGCCGTCGTCATCGGCGAAGCCGAGATCGGCGAGGCGCTGGTCGATGACCGCCGCGTGAAGCTGGTGAGTGCCACCGGATCGACGCGCATGGGCCGCGCCGTGGCGCCGCGTATCGCCGCGCGCTTCGGCCGCGCCATCCTCGAGCTCGGCGGCAACAACGGCATGATCGTGGCGCCCTCGGCGGATCTCGATCTCGCCACGCGCGCCATCCTGTTCGCTTCCGTCGGCACCGCGGGCCAGCGCTGCACCACGTTGCGCCGCCTCTTCGCCCAGGAGAGCATCTACCCGCAGCTGGTGCCGCGCCTGAAGCAGGCCTACGCACAGGTCGCCATCGGCAACCCGCTCGAACCCGGCATGCTGGTGGGGCCGCTCATCGACCGGCGTGCTTTCGAGGCCATGCAGAGCAGCTTGGCCGAGGCGCGCCAGGAAGGCGGCACGGTCGCCGGCGGCGAGCGCGTCCACGGCAATCTTTGGCCCGATGCCTTCTATGCGCGTCCGGCGCTCGTGGAGATGGCGCAGCAGAGCGAGCTCGTCTGCCGCGAGACCTTTGCGCCCATTCTCTACGTCATGCGCTATGGCGCGCTCGATGAAGCGATCCGCCTGCACAACGCCGTGCCGCAAGGGCTCGCCTCCGCCATCTTCACCAACGACCTGCGCGAGGCGGAGCGGTTCACGTCGAGCACGGGCAGCGATTGCGGCATCGTCAACGTCAATATCGGCCCGTCCGGCGCGGAGATCGGCGGCGCCTTCGGCGGCGAGAAGGAGACGGGCGGCGGCCGCGAGGCGGGGAGCGATTCCTGGAAGGCCTATATGCGACGCGCCACCAACACTATCAATTACTCGCGCGAGCTGCCGCTGGCCCAGGGCATCCGCTTCGATGTGCCGGGCTGATCGCTGATCGTCAGAACGAGGCGCGCACGCCCACAAACACGCCGAGCGGCGGCGCCGAGCTCAAGGACCGCGGATTGCTCAGCCCGAGCGACGGCACCCGGGTCCGATCGAAGAATACGCCGAAGGTCTCGTATTTCTCGCTGAACAGGTTCTGCACCAGGCCGAACACCTCGACATGGTCGGTGACCGCGTATGAGGAATGCAGGTTGACGACGTGGTAGCCGGCGATCTTCGGGTTCTGGTTCGCCTCGTCGCCGCGCAGATACTCGTCGCTGGCCACGATCATGTCGGCGCCGAGCTTCCACTTGTCGGTCACGGAATAGTCCGCGCCGAACTTCAGCCGATGCTGCGGGATCGAGGGCATGTGATCGCCCGGGCGCACGGTGATCCGGCCGTTGGTATCGGCGAAGGGATTGCCGGGCGAAGCGAGCGTGAAGGTGCTCTGGAACGTCGCGTCGACCAGCGCGTAGTCGAGATAGGCGAAGAGGCGATCGGATCGGTAGCTGATCCCCGCCTCGATCCCCTGGCGCCGCGTGTTCCCGACATTCTCGAAAAATCCGAAGCCGGTGATCGGGCTCGGCACATTGAAGATGTCGTCCTGCAGGTCGGTGCGGAACAGGCCCAAATTCCAGGTTATGCGCCCGAAGTCCGGCTGCGGCTGGAACGCACCGCGCAGGCCGGCCTCGTAGGTGCGCGCCACCACCTGCTTCAGCGGCGGGTCCGACACGACGAAGTTCTCGAGGATGCAGGGGTGCGCCGGATCGGCGCAAGCGAGCTCGCCCGGCGTCGGCGCGCGGTTTGTCTCGGAGTAGCCGGCATAGCCGGTGAGGCCGGGCGTGATCTTGTAGGTGCCGCCGATGGCGGGGTTGAAGCGGCCGAAGCGATGGTCGCCGTTGAGACTGGTGCCGCCGAGATCGGTGAGACGGATGAGGGCGAGGTTGTAGCGGCCGCCCAGCGTCAGCGCGAGCCGGCTCATGACATCGAAGGTGTCGGTGGCGTAGAGCCCGTAATAGCTGTTGGTGGTGTCGAGGTTGACCGGCCCGACCGAGCCGTCCGGCTGGTCGATGATGAAGCCCCTGCCGCTCACCAGCAGCAGGCTCGGCTCGATGACCCCGAGCTCGCTGCTGCCCTGGAAATTGACATTGCCGTGATCGAGGCTGGCCCCGGCGACGAAGTGATTCGAGTGACCGAACAGCGGCGCGTCGCGCGTGAGCTGCAGCGACCCGCCGAGGCCGTCGGCGACGGTCGTGGTGCGGTCGATCTGGCCGGGGTCCGCGCCATTGAGGAAATTGGGGACGGGCGCTCCGTTCCGCGCGAACAGCACCGTCGTCCGATCGCCGAAGCACAGCGTGCCCGCTGCGACCAACGGGTCGCAAGCCTGCGCGTCCGTCGTGTTGCCGTTGGCGATTTGCTGGCGGAAATGGCGGTAGTAGAAATTGCCGTCGATGGTGACGGTATCGCTGGCCTTGTAGGAGCCCGTCGCGGTCAGGAAGGCAAGATCGTTCCGTGTCGACTGCGGGGAGGTGAAGATCGCGCCACGGCTCGCCGCCAACAATTCGACCGGCGTCGGGCCGACGGCGTTGATGAGATTGGAGGCGCCGGCGAACGAGACATCGAGGCTGAGGCGCTCGCCGCGGGCGCCCAGATCGCTGTAGAGCTGGTGCAGCGAGGTCGGTGAATGCTGGCGCCAGCCATCCTCGTAGAGCGCGCGCCCGCCGACATAGCTCGCGAAGGCGCCGGACTGCACGCCGTATTCGACGATGCCGTCGCGCCGGCCGAACGAGCCGCCCGACGCCTCCGCGCGAGCGCCCTGGAAATTGAAGCCGTTCTTCATTTCCACCGCCAGGGCGCCGCCGAGCGCGTTGAGGCCGAATACGGGATTGTTGCTGATCAGATTGATCCGGTTCACGGCAAAGTCCGGCACCAGGTCCCAGTTGACGGTGTCGCCGAACGCCTCGTTGATGCGCACGCCGTTCTGATAGACCGCGAGGCCCTGCGGCGTGCCCTGGATCGGCGAGGCGTCGAAGCCGCGATATTGGATGTCCGGCTGAAACGGGCTGTCCTGAACGTCATTGATGTTGACGCTGGGCACGCGCTCGCCGAGCGTGCGGGTGAGGCTGGGCGTCCCGTCACGACTGAGATCGCCGGCTGAGAAGCTGCGCGCATTGGCCGGCACCTTGTCGCGGTCGATGCCGCTGCCGAGCAGGGGGGAGGTGCCGATGACCTCGACCGTGGGTAGCGTCGTGGCCGGCGGCGGCTGGCTCTCCGGGGCCACGGCTTGCGCCCGCGCCGCCGACGGCAGCACCACCAGCGCCGTCGCCGCGAGGAGACGGGGAAACGTGCGACCGGACATCTTCCTCCCTACGGCTTTTTTCTCTTGTTCGCATTAGAAAGCAGATCGAGCGGCTGCGCCTATATCCCTGTTTTTCCCGTCTGTCAGGCAATTTGCCGCGGCGTCGCTCGTAGCCGCAGCCTGGGCGTGAAACGCACAGGCGATCTCATCGGTATCGCCGTCAGGAATTATTTGGTGGTTGGCGCTCCCGCCGCCGCGCCACGGCGGCGCCGGCTCCGCTCACTCCTCCAGCCGGAACTGGATCGGCACGTCGACGGCGCCCGCCACCGGTGTGCCGGCTTGGGTGGCCGGCTGGAAGCGCCATTGCTCGACCGCCGCGAGCGCCGCCTTGTCGAGGACGGCGTGCCCGCTGGTCGATACGACGGCGATGCCGAGCGGTGCGCCCGCCGCCGAGACCTCGACCCGGAGCACGACGCGTCCCTGCTGCCCGCGCAACCTGGCGGCCGGCGGATAATCGGGCTTGCGATTGCCGGCGAGGCCGCTGATCGGCTGCGGCGGCACGACCGCGGCCGATGGCAGCGGCGTCACGGTCGCGACCTGTTGCTCGCGGGGCGGGCTTGGCGCCGGCGCGGCGCTCTGCGGCGGAGGGGCAGCATGCTGCCGCGGCGGCGCCGGCTTGGCCGGCGGCGGCTTCGGCAGCTCCGGCGGCGTGGGTTCGGCGATGGCGAGCGGCGCCGGCGGAACGGGATCGGGCTCGGGCTCCGCCAAGGTCGGTTCCGGCGGCACCCCGGGTGCAGCGCTCGGCGGCTCGGGGGCGGGAGCGGGTGGCGGCGCTGGCGGCTCCTCGAACACCACCTTGAACAGCGTCGGGCTCGCGGGCCAGGGCGCGGGCGGGGTCGCAGTCCAGGCGGCCAGCAACAGGGCGGTGGCGAGCGCGGCGTAGAGGAGGGCGGCTGCCGCCCAGCCGCCGCGGCTGACCCCGCAAATATCGGAGGATTGGGACAGCACGGGCGGCGCTGCGGCAGGGGAGACGAGCATCGCCGCCTTGCCGCCGGGCGCACCGTCGAGCGCCCCGGCGATGAGCGTCAATTGCGGCCGATGGTCGGATTCCACGCGCAAGCGATGGAGCGACCGTGTCGTGCGATCGGCCATTTCTGCCGTTTTCCTCCCTTGGCCGGCGACTCCAGCATATTTCACCCGACACGGGAAGCAGTAAGAAGGGCTTGGCGCGTAGTCTTGACCCGGCCCAGAGAGCCTGCCGCGAGCGGTCGTTGGTGCGCTTCAGCCTGCCGGATTGCCGGCGGCACTGTTGCGACGGTCGGCAGCGGGTGACAGAATGCGCGATCTCGACGGTCGAGCCGCGCCCTCCGAGCGGCGTGCTAATCGCCGATCGACAGGTATTCAAGGACAGCTTCCTCATGGCGTCTCGCGCCGCCGCCGATCACCTCACTGCGGCCGGCGCCGAGGCGCTGGCGGGCATTGCGGCGGACCGCCTCTGGCTGCGCCCGGCCGGACTGCTGTCGGGCGCCGCCGCCGCGACGGCGCTTGCCGAGGGACTGGCGCTGCCGCTTGCCGCCTCCGGGCTCGCCTTCCCTCTGGTGGAGATCTTGGGCCGCTGGCCGGATGGCGGCGTCACAACGGCGCTCGTGCCCGTGGCGCAATTGCGGGAATGGTCGAAACAGGGCGCAGCGGCGCTTGCCGGGCGTATCGACCAGCAACTCGAGCGGCTCGCCATGCCGCGGCCGGCCTGGGCCGGGCTCGCGCTCGAGCGCCCGCTGCTGATGGGCATCGTCAACGTTACCCCCGACAGCTTTTCCGACGGCGGCGAATTCATGGCGGCGGACCAGGCCATCCGCCAGGGCCGGGCGCTGCTCGACGAGGGCGCGGACATTCTCGATGTCGGCGGCGAGTCGACCCGTCCGGGCGCGACGCCGGTGCCCGCCGAGGAGGAGGTCCGCCGCATCGAGCCGGTGGTGCGCGCGCTCGCCGCTGTCGGCGCGCTCGTCTCCGTCGACACGCGCCACGCCCGCGTCATGGCGGCGGCGCTCGCCGCCGGCGCGCGCATCATCAACGACGTGTCGGCGCTCGCCGGCGAGCCCGAAAGCCTCGCCGTGGCCGCGCGCTCGCGAGCGCCGGTGGTGCTGATGCACATGCCCGGCGACCCGCGCACCATGCAGGACAATCCCTCCTACACGCTCGCCTCGCTCGATGTCCTCGAATACCTCGCGGCACGCGTCGATGCCTGTTTCGCCGCCGGCATCCCGCGCGAGCGCATCGTCGTCGATCCCGGCATCGGCTTCGGCAAGCGCTCGGCGCACAATCTCGACATCATGACGCGGCTTGCGCTGTTCCATGCGCTCGGCTGCGGCGTGCTCCTCGGCCTCTCGCGCAAGGGGCTGATCGGCCATGTCGGCGGCGGCTTGTCGCCGAAGGAGCGGATGCCGGGCTCCGTCGCCGGGGCGCTTTACGGCGTGAGCCAAGGCGTGCAGATCCTCAGGGTGCATGATGTCGCCGCGACCCGCCAGGCGATCGCGACTTGGCAGGCCATCGCGGCCGGCGCCTGAGCGGGGCAAGGGAGGAAACGATGACCGGAGCGATGAGGCTGCTGGCGGTCCTTGCCGCGGGCCTATGGGCGGCGAGCGCGGCCCACGCGGCCGACCTCACGGTGGAGCAGGTGCGCGCGGCGCTGTCGGAAGCGACGGCGGCGCATGTGGCCGATCTCTCCGGCAAGAATCTCAGCGAGCTCGATCTGAGCGGGCTCGATTTCAGCCACGCCAATCTCGCTCACGCCGATCTCTTCGGCGCCAAGCTGGTCGGTGCGAAATTCACCGGCGCGAAGCTGCAAGGCGCGCGGCTCGATCTCGCCTGGATCATGCGGGCGGATTTCAGCGGCGCCGATCTGTCGAATGCGAGCCTGTTCGGGCCGGTCGTCTCGACCACCATGGCACCGGCGCCACCGAGCGAGGCGCCGCGCTTTGCCGGCGCCGATCTGTCGGGGGCGCGAATCATCGCCCGCTTCAACGGCATCGACATGCGCGGCGCGCGCTTCGTCGGCGCGCGTCTCGGCGTCGATCTCAAGAACCAGCCGATGGGCCAGATGCGCAACGACTTCACCAGCTCCGATCTGACCGGTGCGGACCTCAGCGGCGCCGACGTCAATCGCGCCGTCCTGGCCTTCGCCAAGCTCACCGGCGCCAACCTGACGGGCGCGATCCTGTTCCGCGCCAATCTGGCGCGCGCCGATCTCACGGGCGCCGATCTGACGGGTGCGGACCTCACCGAAGCCGACCTCGACGGCACCGTGCTCAAGGACGTCAAGGGCCTCGCCGCCGCCAAGGGCTTCGATCAGGCCAACAACCGCGAGAAGGCGATCCGCTGACCATCCCGCAGCGGACGCTCGCGCGCGATCAGCTTTTGCTGATTTGCGACCAGCCGGGCAGATGGGCGGCCTCGCGTTTCTGAGCGAGCTTCTTCGCCTGGTCCAATGCGCCGTCTGGGTCCTCGCGCAAAGTAGCGAGTGAGATCCGCCGACGGAAAAAATCGGCCCACAGGAATTCAGAAAACGGCGTTATGTCTTTGGGATATTCTTCTGCCCGCCGAACCTCCGCCGCCAGGCTGCGATAGGGATCGTCGCGAAGCTGCTCGAGCTTCTTGGGCATGTCGGAGAAGTCTCGGCGCTTGCCCTTCTCGTCATAAGGATGGGTCCATTGATGGTGGTCCATCACGATCCAGAACTCGTCTTTGTCGAGATGGGAAAGATCGCTCAAGACGGAAACGGTCACCGCGCCGACCTTCTCCTCCAGCAAAGCACGGCCGAGATGGTGGTGGTCGACGATAT
>WNFJ01682156.1_pt3 | contig 17524 bp, 18 predicted proteins | sample 5400461 | NCBI WGS metagenome assembly WNFJ01 (sample SAMN13153349, study PRJNA577476) | soil metagenome | isolation source: 115 cm saprolite on Douglas fir-dominated hillslope | place: USA:California | collected 2013-09-17 | reverse complement strand
ATCCTGGCGATGAAAGCACATCAGGTCGAAGCGGTCGCCCGCGACGTTCCGAAATTGTTTGGACCCGACACCGTCGTGGTGCCGATGCAAAACGGAATCCCTTACTGGTACTTTCACCGATATCCCGGCGCGCTCGCGGGCACGCGGGTGCAGAGCGTCGATCCGAGCGGATTGATCGGCGAACATATTCCGTGCGAGCGGGTCATCGGCTGTGTGGTGTATCCGGCCGCCGAACTCGTGTCGCCCGGGGTCGTCAAACACGTCGAAGGCAATCGCTTCCCGGTCGGCGAGCCGGACGGAACGGCCAGCGAGCGTGTTACGCGCCTGTCGGAGTGCTTTGTCAGGGGCGGTTTGCAGGCTCGGGTGCTCAGCGATATCCGCGCTGAAATTTGGCTCAAGCTCTGGGGCAACTTGACGTTCAATCCCATCAGCGCGCTGTCGCGCGCGACGCTCGCGGGCATCTGTCAATATCCGCCCAGCCGCGCCATCGCAGCGGCGATGATGACCGAGGCGCAGTGCGTCAAGCGCATCGCAGGCGCGGAAAAAGTGGGCCATCACAAAACCTCGATGCTGCAGGACGTCGAAGCCGCGCGCACGCTCGAGGTCGACGCGCTATTGGGTTCGGTGGTGGAACTTGCGCGATTGACCGACACACCGACTCCGCATATCGATACGGTGTACGCTCTGACGAAGCTCTTGGCGAAGACCCTCGATGAGGACAATAAGACATGAATGTTCACGAGTATCAGGGCAAGGAAATTCTACGCAAGTACGGGGTCGCCACGCCGCGCGGCGTGCCCTGCTTTTCAGTGACCGAGGCGGATTCCGCCGCACGCGAGCTCGGCGGAAAGGTCTGGGTCGTGAAGGCGCAGATCCATGCCGGAGGCCGCGGCAAGGGGGGCGGCGTCAAGGTTGCCAAGTCGCTCGAGGAGGTGCATGAATTCGCCTCGAAGATCCTCGGCATGACGCTCGTCACGCACCAGACCGGTCCGGAGGGCCGCTTGGTAAAGCGCCTGCTCGTGGAAGAGGGCGCCGACATCCGCAAGGAACTGTACGTAGGCATGGTGGTCGACCGCTCAACGCAGCGGGTGACCTTGATGGCGAGCTCGGAGGGCGGCATGGAAATCGAGGAAGTCGCCGCCCACACGCCGGAGAAAATCCATAAGGCCGCCATCGATCCGGTGGCGGGTTTGACCGACCCCCAAGCCGACGACATCGCCCGAAAAATCGGCGTGCCGGATGGATCGGTGTCGCAGGCTCGCAGCTTCATGCACGGTCTGTACCGTGCCTTCGTCGAGTGCGATGCATCGCTCGCCGAGATCAACCCGCTGATCATCACCGGCGACGGCAGAGTGCTGGCTCTCGACGCCAAGCTCAACTTCGATTCCAACGCGCTGTTCCGGCATCCGGAGATCGTCGCCATGCGCGATCTCGACGAGGAGGACCCTGCCGAAATCGAAGCGTCCAAGTTCGATCTTTCGTACATATCGCTCAACGGGAACATCGGTTGTCTCGTCAACGGCGCGGGGCTTGCGATGGCCACCATGGACACCATCAAGCTGTTCGGCGCCGAGCCCGCGAATTTTCTCGACGTCGGCGGCGGCGCCACAGCTCAGAAAGTGACCGAAGCCTTCAAGCTGATGCTGAAGAACCCCGCGGTCAAGGGAATTCTGGTGAATATCTTCGGCGGCATCATGCGTTGCGACACGATTGCCGAGGGCGTCATCGCAGCCGCCAGGGAAGTGAAGCTCAGCGTTCCCCTGGTGGTGCGGATGAAGGGCACGAATGAGGAGTTGGGCAGACAGAAACTGCGGGAGTCGGGGCTGCCGATCATTTCCGCCGACAACATGGCGGACGCGGCGCAGAAGATCGTCGCCGCAGTCGCCGGGAAGTAGGGGCGCCCATGAGCATTCTGATCGACCGGAACACCAAGGTGATGACGCAGGGCATCACGGGCAAGACCGGCGCCTTCCATACCCGTCTATGCCGCGACTACGCCTACGGCAAGGATTGTTTCGTCGCCGGTGTCAATCCGAACAAGGCCGGGGAGACTTTCGAAGGCATCCCGATCTTCGCCACCGCCCGGGAAGCCAAGGAGCAAACCGGAGCGACCGTCTCGGTGATCTATGTGCCGCCGCCGCATGCCGCCGGCGCCATCGATGAAGCGGTCGATGCCGAGCTCGACCTGGTCATCTGCATCACCGAAGGCGTGCCGGTGCGCGACATGATCGCCACGCGCCATCGAATGCGCGGCAAGAAAACCGCGCTGGTCGGACCCAACTGCCCCGGCGTGATTACGCCGGATGAGATCAAGATCGGCATCATGCCGGGACACATCCACAAGAAGGGACGCATCGGAGTCGTCTCGCGCTCCGGCACTCTCACCTACGAAGCGGTGGGTCAGTTGATGGACCTGGGACTGGGTCAATCGACGTGCGTGGGCATCGGCGGCGATCCGGTCAACGGTTTGAAGCATGTCGACGTCATGCGGATGTTCAACGACGATCCCGAGACCGATGCCGTGATCATGGTGGGAGAAATCGGCGGCGACGACGAGGAGACCTGCGCGCGGTGGATCAAGCATCACATGAAGAAGCCGGTCGTCGGATTCATCGCCGGCGTCACGGCGCCGCCGGGAAAACGCATGGGCCACGCGGGTGCGATCATTTCCGGCGGGAAGGGCACCGCAACTGAGAAGCTGGCCGTCATGGAAGAGTGCGGGATCAAGGTCACGCGAAACCCGGCGGAAATGGCGGCTCTGCTCAAGTCGGTGCTCTAGCCATGCGCGCCGGGGGCTGATCCGGTCATGACCCGCTGGGCGCGTTTTCGCTCGAACGGCGGCCAAACCGGGTTCGGTATTTTTGAGGACACCCGCATCCTCGAATATGAGGGCGACTTCTTCGCCGGCGCGCGGCCGACGGGCCGCATCTTCGCGCAAGATGAGTTCACGTTGCAGAGTCCATGCACGCCAAGCAAGATCGTCGCCTTGTGGAACAACTTCAACGCGCTCGCCATAAAGCTCGGCAAAGCGGCCCCGACGCATCCGCAGTTTCTCATCAAGCCGGGCACATCGGTCATCGGCCCGAACGAACCGATACGGAGGCCGACCGGCTATGCGGGCAAAATCGCCTACGAGGGCGAGTTGGGCATCGTCATCGGGAGGCTCTGCAAGAACGTGCCGCCGAACGGCGCCGCGCCCTTCATTTTCGGGTATACCTGCGTGAACGATGTGACGGCCGCGGAGGTGCTCAATGAGAACGTCGACTTCCCGCAGTGGTGCCGCTCCAAGGGCTACGACACCTTCGGCTGCCTCGGCCCGGTGATTGCCACGGATTGGGATTGGTCACGTGCACGGGTGATCACCCGGCTCGATGGGGTCGAACGCCAGAACTATCCGCTGTCGGACATGATCATGCCGCCGGAGGAATTGGTCAGCCGACTTTCCCACGACATGTCGTTGTTGCCGGGCGACGTGATCGCGTGCGGCACCTCGGTTGGCATCGGATCGATCAAGGATGGGGGCACCGTCGAAGTCCATATCGACGGAATCGGGTCTCTGGTGAACGTTTTGAGTCCCAGCGCTCGATGAGCGCTGCCGCAGACCCGCTCGAGCCGCGGGTGTTGCTGCGGCGCATGTTCGACGCCGCGATTGCATCGGCGCAGCCGGCGCTGTGCGTTCCGCCGCATCTGCCTGCAGCGCCGCGCGGCAGGTTCATCGTGATCGGAGCGGGCAAGGCCTCCGCAGCCATGGCGCGAGCGGTGGAGGAAAGCTGGTCCGGTCCGCTGTCTGGCCTCGTGGTCACGCGGTACGGTTACGGCGTGCCTTGTGAACGTATCGAGATCGTCGAAGCGGCGCATCCCGTCCCGGATGCCGCCGGAATGCACGCCGCGCAGCGCATGCTCGAGAAGGTGGGAGGGCTCACCGAAGACGACCTGGTGCTGTGCCTGATATCGGGCGGCGGCTCGGCCTTGTTGCCGCTGCCGGCGGCGGGACTCACCCTCGATCTCAAACAGGCCGTGAGCCGGGCGCTGCTGGCCAGCGGCGCCACCATCAGCGAGATGAACTGCGTGCGTCGGCATCTTTCGGCCATCAAGGGCGGCCGGCTGGCTGCCGCGTGCCATCCGGCGCACGTGCTCACGCTGCTGATCTCCGACGTGCCCGGCGATCGGCCGATCGACATCGCTTCCGGCCCTACGGTTGCGGACCCCACCACCTGCAACGACGCGCTCGCCATCGTGCGACGCTACGGCATCGAGCTGCCCTCGCCGGCGCGCGACATCCTGGAGAGCGGCCGCGGTGAATCCGTGAAGCCGGGCGATCCGAGACTGGCGCGGTCCACGGTGCGGATGATTGCCACGCCGCAGATGGCGCTCGAGGCGGCGGCGCGTGTCGCGCGCGCGGCAGGCATCGAACCATACATTCTCGGCGACGCCATCGAAGGCGAGGCGCGCGACGTGGGCAAGGTATTCGCAGGGGTGGCGCTTCAGGCCGCCGAGCGCGACCAGCCCTTCGCTGCCCCATGCGTGTTGCTCTCCGGCGGCGAAACCACGGTCACCGTACGAGGCAGCGGGCGAGGGGGACGCAACGTCGAGTATTTGCTGTCGCTGGCGATCGCACTCGAGGGCCACCCGCGGATCCATGCGCTCGCCGGCGACACGGACGGCGTCGACGGGCAAGAAGAGATAGCGGGCGGATGCATCGGACCCGATTCGCTCGCGCGCGCTTGGGCTTTAGGATTGCGGCCCAAGGACATGCTCGGCAACAACGACGGCCATGGCTTCTTTTCGGCACTCGGCGACTCGGTGATCACAGGACCGACGCTGACCAACGTGAACGACTTTCGTGCGATTCTCATCCAGAGCCGAAACTAGCGCCGTCGCGAGATCAGCATAGCGATTCCGGCCAAAACCGAGCCTGCCGCCAGCGTCATGATGGCGTAGTGAACATGGATGCGCACCAACGAACCGATCGCCAACGGCGCAAGCGTTGCACCTAGGCGGCCCATGCCTCCCGCCCAGCCAACGCCCGTTGCGCGGCTTTCCGCGGGATAGGATTCCGCGACGAAGGGGATGACCGCGCCAAAGATTCCCTCGAGGAAAAACGCGGCGATGTATCCGGCAGCCATGATGGGGGCGTGATCGGTCGGCAACGCGAATGCGATCAAACCCAGCGCGCTCAACACGGCGCACGTCATGATCAGCGGGCGACGAGCGATCCGTCCGATCGCGAAGATCATGGCGACGCGGCCGCTTAGGCCCGCCAGCGACAAACCCAGCATGAATCGCACGACCTCGGATGCCGCGTAGCCGCGGTAACCACCCAACAGTGCCGGCATCCACAAAATGAAACCGTAGTAGGAGAAAAAAGTCCCGAAATAAATCATCCAATTCGTCGCGGTCGCCCGTCGATAGGGCGGCGAGAACAGAATCCTCTCAGGTGCGCGCTTCCTAGGCAGAAGAGATTTCTCCGCCGGGATTTCCACGGTGGGCGGCGGCTCATCGGAGCGATTCGCGATCCACGCGACGGCGGCGCGAGCCTCTCCCATCCGGCCTTTCGCCGCGAGATACTGTGGTGTTTCCGGAATCGTGCGGCGTGCAATCAGCACGAGTATTCCGGGAACGCCGCCTAAAAAGAGCAGACCGCGCCATCCCAATTGCGTCGGCATGACGGCGACGCAGAGCGGCGCGACGAATCCACCCAGCGGCAAAAATATGCCCCACAAGGCCAATGCCCTTCCGCGCCAAGCGGCGGGAGTGAACTCGGTGAGCACGGATGTTTCTACGGGAATCGAGCCCCCGATCCCGATCCCCGCGCCGAAGCGGGCCGCGATGAGTTGCCAGAGAGTGGTCGCAGCTCCGGCGAGCGCCGTCAGAAGGGAGAAGATTCCCACCGTACATTGGAACGCCAGGCGGCGGCCGTGCCGATCGGCGATGGCGCCGAATACATATGTACCCAGCATCATGCCGAAAATGGCGGCCGAAATCGCTAGTCCGAGCATCCGCGGTCCAAGGCCCCACTCGCGGGCGACCTGCGGTGCAATGAAGGACATCAGCTGCAGGTTGAGAGATTCGAAAAACAAACCCGCGGAACACAAGGCAAAAACCACGGCGTGACGGCGGTTCAGCGGCACTGCGTTCACCGCCTGCTCGATCGACGCAGCCGCGTTGTCGGCGAGGCCGCCCGCGTCCGCCGCGGCATCGAACCCAGTAAATGCGCCTTCGGAACCGTCGAGAGCCAAAGAATTTTCGGTCATGTGGATGGGCCCAGGCTTGCTGTATTCGGCGCAAAGTGTATACTGTATACGTTTTCCACGGTCACGAATATACGACAATCGAGGCGGGAGCGGCAAGCGATGAATAAATCAGGCGAGATAGATCCGCAGAAAGAAGCGCTGCAAGCCCTGTTGGATAGGGCAGCCTACGGTCGCATCGATCGGCGCACTGCACTGCGCGCGCTGGGTGCATTGGGCCTGGCTGCTGCTGCGAGCATGCCGGGATTCGAAGAAGCGTTCGCCGCAGGCGATACGCAGAAGAGGCTCGCGGCCGCCGCGCCCGATACTTTCGACGTCATCGTGATCGGCGGCGGATCCGCCGGTGCCGTGGTGGCCGCGCGTGCGTCTGAGGATCCGCATCGTCAAGTGCTCCTGCTCGAAGCCGGGCCCACCGATGAAGGCGTCGCTAGTATCGCCAACCCCTTGGTTTGGTTCACCAATATCCAATCCGCCTACGATTGGAAGTACAGCTACACGCCGCAGGAGGCTGTTCGGCAGCGCACCATTCTCATCCCCCGCGGCAGAGTGCTCGGTGGCTCGAGCAGCATCAACGCCTTGATTTGGGTCCGGGGCGCTCCCAGCGATTTCGATCATTGGGCCCGGAGCGGTGCTTCAGGATGGGGATGGTCGGATGTGCTGCCGTACTACAAGCGGGCGGAGGACTGGCAGTTGGGCGCATCGACTCTGCGCGGCGCGCAGGGACCGCTGCGCTGCGAATTGCCGAGCGCGCCTCACCCCATCGCGGTGGCCGTCATCGAGGCAGCAAAAAGCTTAGGTCTGCCGGCCGTCGAGGATGTGAACGGCGCGATCTTCGGCGGCGCGAGCCTCGCCAATCTCAACATCAAGGACGGGACGCGTCACAACACCGCGCGCGCTTATTTGCGGCCCGCCTTGTCGCGGCCGAATTTGACAGTGCTGACAAATGCTCAGGCCTCGAGGCTGGTGTTCGAGGGCAAGCGCTGCCGCGGCGTCGAAATCAGCGTCGAGGGAGCGCCTCGAGTGGTGCGTGCGCGGCATGAAGTGGTGTTGAGCGCCGGGGCCATCGATTCGCCGCGCCTGTTGTTGTTGTCGGGCGTCGGCGATCCGCAGGAACTGCACAAGCTCGGCATTCCCGTCGTCGCCGAATTAAAAGGCGTCGGCAAGAATCTGCACGACCATCCCTTGCTGATGGGCGTTAACTTCGAAGCAGTCGGGAAGATTCCGCCGTTTCGCAACAATTGCGGCGGCAGTCAGGCGTTTTGGAACAGCGATCCCTCCATCAAGGCGCCGGACATCATGGTGGTGCCCATCCAGCTTCCCTATGCGTCGGTCGAGGTCGCAAAACTCTATCCGGTTTCCGAAAACTCGTTCGCCGTCACTCCCGGTCTCATGCGTCCCGTCAGCCGCGGGCAGGTGCGCCTGCTGAGCGCGGCGCCGAATGGGCCGTTGGAGATTCAGCCGAATTTCCTGCAGGAACGCGCCGACCTCGAGGCGCTGATGCGAAGCGTAGGTTTCGCGCTCGATCTCGGCGCGCAGCCGGCGTTCCGCGATTTGGTGAAGCGGCCGGCGAGCCCCCCGTCACGCCTCGCGCCCCGAGAGTTGGAGGAGTTCGTGCGTCTCTCCTGCTCGAGCTATTTCCATCCCGTGGGCACTTGCAAGATGGGCGTGGACCCGCTCGCAGTGGTCGATCCTCATCTGAAGGTGCACGGCTTGAGCGGACTTTCCGTCGCGGACGCCAGCGTCATGCCGCGCATCCCCAGCGGCAATACTCACGCGCCCTGCGTGATGATCGGCGAGCGCGCCGCGGAGTTTCTGAGCCGTGCCTAAAGACCCATTGCCGGATTCCGCGACCATGAGTGTTCGTGCTTGACTATTTATGAATACAGTATAACGTATACGTTATTGGCGAGTCATAAAGGTGGATGCGAAATGCAGGCGTGCAAAACTACCTGGAGACCAAGAGCGTATGCATGGTGATCCGAATCTCGAGAATGGCGCCATGAGCGCCAACGGCGCTCAAGTATTGACGGGCCGGTACCCGGAGTTGGGTTCAGAGCCGATCCCCATCGAGCCGTATATCTCGCCCCAGTACTTCGAACTCGAGAAGAGATATCTGTTCAAAAAGGTATGGATCCATGTGGGGCGCGTCGAAGAAATTCCGAGCGCGGGCGATTACTTCGTCAAACAACTGGATGCCTGCGACGCCTCGGTTCTGGTCGTGCGCAACCGAGAAGGGGCGATTCACGCGTTCCACAATGTGTGCTCGCACCGCATGAACAAGATGGTCTACACGGAACGCGGCTCGACCAAGAAGTTCTTCTGCAAATTCCATGGCTGGGCGTACGATCTCGACGGTCGCCTGGTCGGGGTGCCGGACGAGAAGTGCTTCAATGGGTTGAAGCGCGAGGAGCATGGCCTTAGCCCAGTGCATCTGGAAATCTGGCAGGGATTCATTTTCGTGAATTTCGACCGTGCGCCGCGCCAGAGCTTGAATGATTTTCTGCGGCCGATGTACGGCGAACTCGAAGGCTATCCGTTCGAGAAAATGACCAGTTGCTATTCCTGGTCCGCAATCGTCAACTGCAACTGGAAACTCGCACTCGATGCCTTCCAGGAAACGTACCATGTATCCTACGTGCACGGCCGCTCGATTGCCGGCGCGCTGCTCAAGTCCGATGCGGGCGGCCTGCGGCCCCTCGATGGTCTATGCGGTGAATATCACCGGCGCCTGTCGATTGCCGGTAACCCGAAATCGGTTTACGGCAATCCGAATGCGCTGACCTCCGCGTCGAACGGCGAGGCGCCGGGTTCCGCCAACCGTCCTATCGGCGAGGCGGCGCTGCGTTTCGGCCGCGGCGGTGCGCGCTTCGACGTCGCGCAGGAGGATCTGCCGAAGGCGATCAACTGGACGCGGCATCCGAATTGGGCCTTCGACATCAACGTTGTGTTTCCCGATTTCTATCTGTCGACGCGCCCTAACTATTACCAGGCCTACAATTTCAGGCCGCTGGCGCACAACAAGTTCTGGTTCGACGCGCGCGTCTACTATCCAGAAATGACCACCGCGGGCGGCCGCTTCTACCAGGAGTACATGAAGGTCTCCCTGCGCGATGTACTGCTCGAGGACCTGAGCACGCTCGAACACAATCAAGCGGCGTGCGCCACGCGCGCAAAGACACACATGGTCCTGCAGGATTTCGAAATCATGGTCCGACACCAATTCGCGGTGATCGAGCGCTTGATCAGCGAGGGCCAGGCCGAGGAGTCGCAGCATTGAACGCCGCCCTCGATACGCGCGACGGCGCCGGGCTGCTGCCCGAGGGCTTCGAGACTCTCGAGCCTGTCATGCAGTGGAGTCTGCGCACGGAGACGCAGCGCATCAAACATCGGCAGGCGAGTTCCTTTGCCGCGATCGCTGCGTTCCGCGATGCTGTCCTGCCCGAGTTGCCGCGCATCTTCGAGCATCTCAACGCGAAGGATCTCGGGAGGTTGTCGGCGCGCGACGAGAATCTGTTGTTCCTGACGCTGGCACTGGCGGAAATCGCACCGGCGGTCGAGTTCTATCGGCAGCCGGCGGTCATCGAAGGATTCGATGCGCTGCGCTTCCTGCCGGTGGAGAATTTTTGCTTGCGCCCGAAACGCTGAATTTCCTGCCGACTGGGGGAGCCAATGGCGAAGTGCAGAGTGTTTGCGATCGATCACAACCTCAAGGAAGTCGTGCCGCACGGTCTCTATTCGAAGCATTTGTTCGGGACGGCGGTGAGCGTCTCGGTAGTCAAGTTCGTCATGCCGCAGGGCCCCCACGTGCAGGCAAAGTCCCATTCCCATGGCGAGGAAGCATCCCTGCAGATGAAAGGCGCTTGCTCCGTCTTCGTGGGAGCAGGAACGAACCCCGCCGATCCGGAAAATCCGATGGCCCAGGGCGAGGCCATGCTGATCCCGGCGCGGGCGGCGCACTACGGCTCGAATAGTTTCGGCGGAGAGGGCGTTTCAATGCGACTCAACGTGGTGACGCCGCCGCGCAAGGAATTCGGTCCGGAAGACAGTACGCCTTACTATCCGTTGAAGGACCGCGAGTGAAATCCAGCATGCGTGCCGCGACAAGCGACTCTCTCCAATGCGCCGTGCTGGCGGCGGATCGTGGACCCGACGAGGCCAGCGGCACGCGGCGCATCCAGGGCGAACACTTCGACATCGAATTCGTGCGGATCGCACGCGGCGAGACCGTCGGCCGCAGCCCTGGCGCCGAGGCGGGCGAAGAGGTGGCCGCCGTGCTGGAAGGCGCCATGCACGTGGAATCTGGTGACGAGCGCTACGTGCTGAGCGCCGGCGATGGCATCGTCATTCCGCCGGGGCAGGGATCACGCTGGTCGGCACCGGAAACCGGCGGCCTATTGTACCGCGTCATCGTGCGCGCCGGCGCGGCGGCCTCGGCGTGACCGAAGCTAAGGTGTCCATTCGAGCGCCGCGCCGACGCAGGGCGCGCATCCCGCCGGATGTTGCCGCCGACGTGCTGGCGATTCACGACTTGAAGGCACGCTATGCCTATTTTGCGGACCATAAATACAACGGCGTGCACCGCCGCCGCCAACCGCAGGCGCAGCTTGATCGCGCCGCGCGTGCTCAAGCTGCTTGCTTTACGCGCGATGCAGTCTGGGAGGGCGGGCGGGATTTCGGCAAGCGACTGGTGGGGCGCGCCGCCCTGTTCGCCTTTTTTCGCGGCGGCCCATGGCGCTTCGCCATGCATTTTTACGTCGCGCCGATCATCGAAATCGACGGCGATCGCGCGCGCGGTTGGTGGCGTCTTTGGCAGCTGGCGCTGCCGCGCGACGGCGGCGACGCAGTGTTGTTTGCCGCGGCGACGGCCGATGAGTATCGGCGAGAGCGCGCGGGCTGGCTGCACAGCGCCGTGCGCTTCGAACAAATGCACTTCGTGCGCCCGGCGTCGAACGGCGCCATGCACATGCTGAGTACGCTGTCATGAATGCTCAAAGTTTCCCAATTTCCGAGTCGATGGCACGAGTCGTCAGCAACGATGCGGTCAACGCAGAATATTTTCACATGATTCTCGAGGCATCGGCCGGTATGCAGGCCGCGGCGCCGGGCCAATTTTTTCATTTGCGCTGTCCGGGAGCGTCCGGAGAATCGCCGCTGCTGCGCCGGCCGATGAGCGTCTATCGCGTGAATCGAGTGCGCGGATATGTCGAATTCCTCTACAAAGTCACGGGCGCGGGAACCCGCGGCTTGGCCACTCTGCAGCGCGGTGAGTCGTTGGACGTCTTCGGTCCGCTGGGGCGCGGCTTCAACATCGCGCCCCAGACTCGTCACGTGCTTCTGGTGGCACGCGGCGTCGGCATGGCCACGATGGCGCCGCTCGCGGAAAGTGCGCGGGCTGCCGGCGCCCGCGTCACGGCGATCTTGAGCGCGCGCAGTCCCGAGTTCTTGATGTCTAACGATTACCTGACGTCCGTGGGCGCCGTCGCGCGGGCGGTATACGACGCGGATGGCTCGAGCGACATGCCGCGGGTCGAGGCCATGATCACCGAATTGCACGCGGAGCGGCCCATCGACTTGCTCGCCACCTGCGGTTCGAACCGGCTGCTGCAATTGGTGAAGCAGTTGGGTGCGCGACTCGGCATTCCGGGGCAAGTCGCTCTCGAGCAGCACATGGGCTGCGCCATCGGTATGTGCTTCTGCTGCGTTCGCGCATTTCGTACGGCTGACAAAGTCACGTATCGCCGCGTGTGCTGCGAGGGGCCGGTGTTCGACGTGCAGGAGACTCTCTCATGGTAGACCTTCGCGTCCAAATCGGGTCCCTCACGCTCGAGAATCCCATCATGCCGGGCTCGGGAACCTTCGGCGAGCAGCTGACGAGCGTGCTCGACGTCAACCTCCTCGGGGCTCTCGTCACCAAGACCATCACGGTGGATATCCGTGAGGGCAATCCGCCGCCGCGCATCGCGGAATTCAAGGATTCCGTACTGTGGTCCATCGGCATTCCCAGCAAGGGGCCGGTCCATTACGTCGAGACGCTGGTACCATTCTACCGGCAATTCAAGCCCCCGCTGGTGGCAAGCATCTCCGCCGATACCGTGGAGCAGTTCGGCGAGCTTGCGGCGCGCATCTCGGTGCCCGGCGTCAAAGCCATCGAAGCGAACATCTCGTGTCCGAACCTCAAAAAAGACGGCAGCGCCTTTGCCATGGATCCGGAAGCCACTGAACAGGTAATCCGGGCCATGAAGAGTGCGACGCCGTTGCCGGTGTGGGCGAAGCTCACGCCCAACGTGGGCGATATCACCGTGTTGGCGCGCGCGGCCGAGGCGGGCGGCGCCGATGCATTGGTGGTGGCCAACGCCATGCTCGCCATGGCGATCGATATACGTACGCGCCGTCCGCGACTGGGCCGAGTCATGGGCGGCTTGACGGGGCCGGCGACCAAACCCGTCATTCTGCGCATGGTGTATCAATGCGCGCACGCCGTGCAGATTCCGATCATCGGCTGCGGCGGGGTGAGTTCCGCCGGCGATGCCATCGAATACATGCTGGCCGGCGCCTCGGCGGTGCAAGTGGGGACCGCGAGTTTTCTAAGCGCCAACACCATGCTCAAGGTGATCGACGGTTTGCGGGATTACTGCGAGACGCATCAAGTCGCCCGCATCAGGGACCTGACCAAGGCCATGGTGGGCCCGCAGGAAGTGCGGCTCGAAGACGCACTCACGGTGTAGCCGCGTGCCGGACGCAAACTGTGCCGCTCTTGATTCGACGCAACGGCGTGCCTTGGTCGTGGGCGCCGGCGGAACGATTGCCATGGTCGGCCGCTCGGCCTACGACTGGGTGGAATACGGGGAGAGTGGCCAAGTACGGCCCGTCGCCGAGGTTGTGTGCGAGTTGCAGCCGCTGCTCGAAGGCGTCGAACTGGAGATGATTTCCTTCCGCGCCGTGGCCAGCACCGGCATTGCGTGGCGGGATTGGGTGGAATTGGGGAAACTTGTTCGCGATTTGGCGGCGACGCGTCCCGACGCGCACGGCATCGTAATCACCCACGGCACGGCGTCGCTCGAAGACACGGCATGGTTTTTGGACCTGGTTGTCCGTTGCCGGGTCCCGGTCGTTCTGGTCGGTGCACAGCGTCCGCCCAATACGGCGGGCAGCGATGCGGCGCCTAATCTGCGCGCAGCGCTCGCCGTGGCGGTGTCCCCGCAGGCGCGCGACCTCGGCGTGCTGGTGGTGATGGACAATTACATTTACAGCGCACGCGACGTGAGCAAGACGGCGAACTTCGCGCTAGACGCGTTCGAAGCGGGAGAATTCGGGCCTTTGGGGCGCGTCGATGCCGACGGCGCGGTGGTGCTGCGGCGCCGTCCGCCGCTGCCGAAGTCCGAGTCCGCGGCGCTGGCCGGCGCCTTGGCCTGCGATTCACCCCCGCGCGTCGACCTGGCGTTGTCATATCCGGGTGCCGACGGCACCGCGATCAATGCGTTCGTGCGGGCCGGCGCGCGCGCCATCATCAGTGTGGGAATGCCCCCGGGTCGCTGTACGCCCGCGGAGAGGGCAGCATTGCGCGAGGCGACGGCGGGCGGCGTCCTGGTCGTGCAAGCGAGTCGTGCGCCGCGTGGAGCGGTGGTGGCGCAGCGCTACAATCGCGCCGACGGCATCGTCTCGGGGGGCGATCTCGCACCCAATAAGTTGAGGATTCTCCTGATGGCGGCCTTAGGTGCGGGTCTCCCCGGCGCTGCGATCGAGGAGATGCTGCATGACTATTAACCGCGTTCCAGCGCCGTTGACTTCTCGCGGTCTGTATTCAGAATACGAAGTCCCTTCCATCTGAGTGAGATCATGAAACAAGTACAACGAGTCCCCGATCTTCGCAGTCAGATTTACGAGCGCTTGCGCATCGCGATTCGCGGCGGCGAGTATGCGCCGGGCACGCGGCTGCTGGAAAACGATGTCGCCAAGGACTTGGGCGTCTCGCGCACCCCAGCGCGCGAGGCTCTGGCGCTTTTGACCCAGGACGGCCTGTTGGTGCACGAGGGCCGGCGCTTCAAGGTCCCGGTCTATGATGACCGGCAAATTATCGAGGTATTCGAAATTCGCCGGCGGCTCGAGCCGTACGCGGTGCGGTTGGCCTGCGAGCGCGCGACGGCGGCTGAGCTGAAGGCGCTGCGGACGCTGGCCGACGGCGCGCTCGACAAGCCTGCTTCGGCGGAGACTTACTTGGCGGTCAATCTCAAACTGCGTCAGGCATTGTTTCCGCTGGGTAAGAATAAGCGGTTGGAAGAAGCCATCCATCTGTATGACGAGCTGGTGCACTACGTGCGCGTCAAGACCTTGAGCCTGGAAGCGAACCGACAGTTGTCGGTGAAGGGGTGGAAGAAATTGATCGCCGCCGTGACGGCGCGCAAAACCGACGTCGCCGAGGAGGCGATGTCCCATCTATTGGACCTGGCGCAGCGGCTGATGCTCGAGGCGATCGCTCATCAGGGCAATGGAGCCGCTGCGCCGCCGGTGGCCGAGACGGACTGACCGATGAAGCCGCCGGCCTTCGAGTACCTGCGACCGAACTCATTGATCGAGGCGGCCGGCATGCTCGAAGAGGCCGGCGAGGGCGCGCAGATTCTCGCGGGCGGGCAGAGTCTCGTGCCGACCTTGAGCCTGCGGCTGTCATCTCCATCGTTGCTGATAGACATCAATCGGGTGGTGGATTCCGCGCCGCTCGAGCACTGCGACGGGGTCGTGCGCTGCGGCACCCGCGTCCGGCATGTGGACGTCGAGCGCTCGACGATGGTTCAGGAACACGTACCGCTGTTGGCCTTGGCTATGCCGCACGTGGCCCATCCCGCGATCCGCAATCGCGGCACTCCCTGCGGCAGCATTGCGCTCGCAGATCCGGCCGCCGAGATTCCGGCCTGTGCGCTTGCACTGAATGCCGACATCGTTTTGCAGAATTCCGCGGGTCGACGCTCGGTGCCGGCGGAGGAATATTTCATCGGCCTGTATGAAACGGTGCGGCTCCCGACCGAAGTCGTCGTCGAGCTGCGCTTTCCCGCGGCGCGAAGTTGCGATCGATTCGGGTTCGTCGAACTCGCCCGGCGGCGCGGCGATTTCGCCATCGTCGGAATTGCCGCGGCGGCGCAGCTCGAGGGCAACGGCATTCGCAGCCTGCGCCTAGTGATCTTCGGCTGCGAACCGAAACCTCGAGTGTCGGCGGCCGCCCACACCATGGCGCAAGGCTGCGATTTCCGCGAACTGCCGATCGAGCGGATCGCCGACGCAGTCGCCGCAGAACTCGATCCGATGGAGAACGCGCAGGGCGACGCCGCCGCGAAGCGCCAACAGGCGTACGCCATGGCAAAGCGCGTCATGGCGCAATTGACGGCGTGTGCGGCGTGAGCAAGGCGTCGACAGCGAGCTTCGACGTCGCCTTCGTGGTGAACGGAAGCGCCGTCAGCGAACAAGTCATGCCGCGGACTACGTTGGTCGAATTTTTGCGCCAACGGTTGGGGTTGACCGGATCGCACGTCGGCTGCGAGCACGGCGTCTGCGGCGCCTGCCACGTGCGCGTCGACGGCCAAGTGCTGCGCGGATGTCTGCTGCTTGCGGTGCAGGCGGACGGCGCCGACGTGCAGACAATCGAGGGACTGTCGTCGTCCGGCGAAATTGCGGACCTGCAGGAAGCGTTCGTGCGGCGCAATGCCATGCAATGCGGGTTTTGCACGCCCGGGATGCTGATGATCGCGGCGGAGCTTCTGGCGGGGAGCGAGGTGCCGTCGCGCGAGGCCATCCGAGATGCCCTGTCGGGCAACTACTGCCGCTGTACCGGCTATCAGTCGATCGTTGACGCGATCGAAGAAGTTGCGCGCGCCCGCCACGGGATCGCGGCATGATGAAGACGCAAGGACCCGTCGGGAAGGGAGTGCTGCGCGCCGACGCACGCCGCTTGGTTGCCGGGGCGGGATGCTACGTCGATGATATCGGCACGCCGGGTGCGCTGCACGTCGCGTTCGTACGCAGCACGTATGCGCATGCCGCCATCGTTTCGATCGACACCGCCGCGGCGGCCCTCATGCCGGGCGTGGTGCGCGTCATTTGCGCAGCCGATCTGGAGGGGATCTGCAAGCCCATGCAGGTTGCGATGTCCGCGCTCAAAATGCCGACCGCCAGTCTGCAGTATCCCCTCGCACGCAACGAAGTGTGTTGGCAGGGGGCGCCGGTGGCCGCCATCGCCGCGCGCTCGCGCGCGCAGGCGGAAGATGCCGCTGAACAAGTGCTGATCGAGTACGACGAATTGCCCGCGGTTGTCGATGCGGAGCAGGCTCTGGCGCCGGACTCGCCCCGAGCGGTGCTCGGCCGCGAGGGCAACTTGGCGCTCGATCACACCTTCGGCACGGCGAACGGGGCGGCGAGTTTCGCGGCCGCAGCGACCGTGGTCGAACAGCGCATCGTCTTCGATCGTCAGACCGGCGTACCGCTGGAATCTCGCGGCATCATTGCGTCATTCGCGCCGCTGTCGGGCGAACTCACCGTGCACATATCGCATCAGTCGCCGTTCCAGATGCGCGAGGTGTTCTCGGACCTGTTGAGTCTGTCCAATCACAAGGTGCGTGTTGTCTGCCCCGACGTCGGCGGCGCGTTCGGCCTGAAACTGCATGCCTATCCCGATGAGCTCGCTGTGGTGGCGATCGCGGTGCTGTTGGGCCGAACGATCAGGTTTCAGGCGGATCGGCTCGAGTCGTTCTTGAGCGATACCCATGCGCGTGAAGCGATCGGGGTCGCGCGCCTGGCGCTCGATTCGGCCGGCCGCTTCCTGGCCTTCGACGTCGAGACGTTGTCGGGACTGGGCGCTTTTCAGTCCTATCCACGCGGCAGCGTCGGGGAGGGATTGCACATGGCGCAGATGATCGGCGCGCCGTACCAATTCGATCATTTTCGATCGCGCCTGCGGGCGGCGCATCAGAACAAGGCGCCGACGGGAGCCTATCGCGGCGTCGGCCAGCCGCTGGCCTGCACCCTGACGGAAGCGCTGGTGGACCGCGCCGCGCGGACCATCGGCATGGATCCGGCGGAGCTGCGCCGGCGCAATTACCTATCCGCGGAGCGCGCCTCACACACGACGCCTGCCGGGCTCGAGATGAACACGGTGTCGCTGCAGACGTGCTTGGACACCCTGCTCGCGATGATGCAGTACGAAGAGCTGCGGCGAGAGCAGCAGCGTTTGCGCAAACAGCGGATTTACCGCGGCATCGGCATGGCGTCATTTATCGAGCTGACGGCGG
>WNFJ01503920.1_pt1 | contig 17531 bp, 12 predicted proteins | sample 5400461 | NCBI WGS metagenome assembly WNFJ01 (sample SAMN13153349, study PRJNA577476) | soil metagenome | isolation source: 115 cm saprolite on Douglas fir-dominated hillslope | place: USA:California | collected 2013-09-17 | reverse complement strand
CTTCGGACGGATTGAACCGTTCCTCTCTTGGGGAAACATTCGGCTGGAACTTCGTCAATTGCAACGGTTCGTTGATCAATCCCATACCTTCTCAATCCGCGATCGCCGCCGCCGCCGTGACGTATCCTGCCGGCATGCCACTAGACCTATACGCGTCCGATGAGTGTATCGGAAGCTCGGCGGTGTATCCCAATATTAAATTACTCGCCAACAATGCTCATGCTGCAGGCGTGAAGATACTGGATACCGTTCCCCCCGATACCAATCTTTACAATTACGTGGACTATTGGGTCATGCTTACGGTCAATTGGCCCGCTAGTCTTGCTGGGATTCCGGGAAGTTTCTGGTCCTACGCTTCCTGCAATGTGGGAAATGGAAGCAATCCGAGATGGGACATAGATTTTGCTCCGATAAACGAACGCCTTCAGGCTGGGTTTCTCAACCAAACTCAGGGGGCCACGGGCCTTCTCTACTATACGGTTGACGGATGGTCTTCCGGAAATGCCATTGGATCGTACCAGAATCTTAATACCTCAGCTTGCGGTGTTCCAGGTTCAGCCGATGGCATGTTCATTTATCCCCCGGGTCCCATCGCCTCTTCCGAGTCAGCTCCAGGGATACGTCTGAAGGCCGTACGTGACGGCATCCAGGATTTCGAATACGTGCAGATTCTTAAGAACCTGGGGCAAGCTGCCTTCGTGAACCCAATTATCCAGCCGATTGCCGCGAGCTGGAGCAACTGGAGTCACAACCCGAACGCCCTGGAAGGTGCACGGCTGCAATTGGGGCAACAGCTCCATCAGCTTGCTCCGTAGGTGAATAGTTTCCCAGCGGTCCATTCCTCATTCTCATCTGTTTAACAGTTAATTTCGTTTGGAATTCGCTGGCAAGCCGCCCTATGGTCAAGCATCTCAAGTCTCCGTTGCGCACGAGGGTGCCAAGTTCCTCCAGAAAACAGGCGACAACGTTTTCAAGTCGCGGCCACTCTGCATAAAGATTCTCTGGGTGGAACCAGATGTGGAAAACTCCACCGCTTCGACGCACTCGTTCCAATCCTTTTCTCAGCCGCCGCAAACGGCTCGCATTGGGGATGTATTTGCGCCAGCCGGCCGCGTAGCGGATCAGTAGCGACCCTGGAATGGAAACCATTCCTTCTTTGAGGGAAGGCTCGACCATGCATGGTGATAGTCCGGCAAAATCTGCTAATACCATGCCGATGGACGTAAGCTTGCTGCTTGCAAAGCGAAATGGTAGTTCATCAACGTCGCGAAAACATGTAAACCCTGCATCTCGAAGGTCGGCGAGGTAAGCAACTGAATTCCGCGGGTAAACGAAACACGTTGTTGGGATTCCAAGTTCTCGCGCAGTCTGCGCACAATAATGATACTCAGCGATTGCACGTTCCCGCGTCATGCCGGGCCATCCAAAGGGGACATGCGAAAACGAATGAAATCCGACCTCTTGCTTCGGTTTTGCGCTCTTGATCATTTCTACCAGGGATGCTCCGAACCACTCGGGATGAGTCGATTCATCGCCGTCTGTGGGAACGTAACCGAACCACGGCTTCGAAAAGTGAGGGTAATGGACTTCTGGCAACCCGGACACGTCGGGCAGCGAGGGACGCATCATCGCGCCAACCACGGCCCAAGTTGCCGATAGGCCGTTACGCGTGAGGTGGTCCAGCAAGTTGGGTGCACCGATGTCGTGGGTCCACCGGGCCATCTTGAGTAGATCGTCATCAAATGAAAGATCGAAACTGCCCCAACTGAGTTCCAAATCCAAGCTGATTACAACCGTTGGTTGGGTCATTTACTCTCCAGTTTTGGTTGTGTCGCTCGAATGGACAATGTGCGAATTGGATTTCCTGAGGAGTATTGCGCATGGCAGGAACTTGCGCATGGCAGGAACAGCCACGCACGGCTGCCTGTAGCCGGCGGCGTGCTTTGTATATCGAATCGGGCCCGAACCGCCGTTCAACCCTTCAACTTTTAGTGGGACATCCTTTCGCAGATGGGACACCGTTTCGCAGACCCGCGTATCCGTTACAAAAGTGCTTGTAGGCAAACAGGGGCAGGTCCAGCAGTCCAGGCAGAGGATCGTCTGCGGCCATCAGGGCGAACTCGACTGGGCTGCGCAAAGAGCGCAAGTACGCACCCAGGCTTAGGCGACCGCGAAGCATTTCGTGAATAGCGGCCGGAACATCCGTACTCACGCGGACCCAGCGAACGGCGGTGCGCCCAGTCCGCTTCGGCACCGCCTCGCCCATCATCATTTGCCAGAGGAGATAGGGAAAGTCTACACCGGCACGGGCGCCCAGTGTTGACCAGGTCCAAAGTCGCGGATTGATATCTAGAAGCTTGTAGCGTCCATTTCGGGCGTCAAACTTGAACTCAACTTCAACAAGGCCGGTATACCGTATCGCGGCAAGCAGACGCCGGGAAGGGGCCACGATCTCGGGGAGGTCGAGCGTTTCGACAAAGGAGCTTGAGTAGCCAAAGTCAATCGGGTATTGCCGTGTGCGGCGCGCGGTGAGAGAGGCAATCGGTTGCCCGTCGCAGCATAGCGCCGCGTACGAGAACTGGGAGTCGCCGCCGCCAGGGATCAGCTCCTGAAGAAGAATCAGATCTGGAGGAATCAGTTCGCGAGCCTCACGGTACCGCGCAAGAAGCTCTTCGCGATTGGCCGCAGGCCAAGCTTTGTCCGACGTAAACCGATTCATGGTGGCGTGTGTTGCAGGCTTCAGGATGGCGGGAAAGTCAAGGTCGGCGGCTGTAAGGTCGGCTTCCGTGGCGGGATAAATTGTTGAGGGATAGTCAACTTGTTGCTCAGCCGCCAGCCGGTAGGTGAGCCGCTTATCGTAAGCCCAGCGCAGGATGTCCCAGGTAGGGGTCGACACGCGGAAGCGGCGCGAGAGTACCGTGTGAAACTTCGACAGCAAAGCGGCGGACTCGTCGCTGGTGGGGAACAACACCCATTGATCAAGCCCGTAGTGTTCGGCGATCTCCAAAAGGTACGCGGCTTGGCCCTCGTCTTCCAGGTTTGGCCACGACAAGGTGCGTCGCGTGTAGCGCGAAAAAGTCGCCAGCTTTATGTTTGGCGGGGTGGTCACCCAGACGGGCACGCCATGGCGGCCCAGGCTCCTCGCTATGGAAAGGCCGTTGAGGTTGCCGCCGATAACCAGTGCGCCAATCGTTTCAGTCATGGGAAGAGGCTGTGCATCCTTGATGGCCGCGTGCGCTTCGCTGTGTTTCATCGGAGGACAGAATTATCCGAGCCCCGCGACGAGGGGTTCGCGGACCATAACCCGATCGCTCGTAGCTTTCCCGGCGATGCAGCGCCGCAACGCGCGAGCAGCGTAGTGCGTTCCGACGACAAATTGCATCAAGGCGCCGAAACTCCAAACGGCCGGCGCCCCGAGGATGTGCAAGTTCGGGACGGAGGTTTCAAAACCTTCGCGGAGCCGAGGGTACCCTTGGAAGCAGCTTATGGACTGCGCCAGCTCTGGGGCGAAGAAATCATATTTGGAGACGTCCACGCGGTATCCGGTTCCGAGAAAAACATGGTCGACGGTTCTGTCGGTCCCATTATCCAGCTTGACTCTGATCCGCTGGCCAGCGGGAGCAGCGGAAACAATGGAACGTCCCAGGCTCATAGGCACATTCTGTAACCGCGCTACGAGCCATCGAGCGCCCGCGGGCCGGATGGATCGTTTGCGGAACCAGTCCTGCATCGGGCGGGGGAAGCGCCTGACCAAGTCTGGACGGGCCACAATCTGGCAGATGCCGGCGGGGCCAACATCCGTCGGCGCGTAAAGCAGCTTGGAAATCGTGGGACCCAAACTGGAATGAATCGTTCTGGAGACTAGTCCGCCAAGCCAGCGAATCTGATGCGCGCGAGCTACGATCTCGACTTGGGCGCCGCTCTCGTGCAGCAGCGCGGCCGACTCCAACGCGCTCTGACCACTTCCGACTACAAGCACTTGTTTGCCCTCAAAGTTTCGGAATTCGCGATGTTCCGAGGTGTGCGACGCCAGCGAGTTCGGGAGACCTGCAAATTCCGGCGGTCGCCAAGCAAACGAGCTGATACCTGCGGCGACCACGACGCGGCGAGCAATAATGGTTTCCCCTTTTTCGAGGACCAAGTGGAAACGCTTTCCGTGTTCCTCCACACGGACGATCTTGCGTCGATCGAGGTCAGGCACCATGCGACTCTGATACCACAATCCATAGTCGACGAAACGTTCGAGCGGCACCGGGCTGGAAAACGGTTTCCCACTTGCCGCTTGGAAGGCCTCTAAGGTCAATGACCGGTTCGGATCGGCAATGTGCGTGGCGGCCCATCCGGAGCGGAGCAACATGCCGACGGGCATATTGCGCTGCCAAAAGCACATGGGGTCGCCGAACGCGTGCACGTCCAGGCTCTTGATCGTGCGGAGGTGAGCAGCCGCGGATAGTCCGTAGGGGCCAGCGCCGATGATTGCTACGTCACACCTGGTCATTTCTTGCTCCTGTAAAATGAGGTCTTTGGTTTTTCCGATCCTGATGGCGGTTTTGCACGAGAGATTTCGACGTCAACTGGCGACTGTTTTTTTGGAAGAAGCCATACGCTTATTGCGGAGAAAGTTGCTGGAGCTTTTGCCCCAATTGCTGCCGCGCATTTTCAAGCGCGGTGGGGTTGTGAGTCCAGTTCGTCCAGCTCGTGGCAATGGGCACGATGATGGAGTTCAGGAACGGCACTTGCCCCAGATTGTTGAGAATCTGGGTGTATTCGTAATCTTGAATGCCGTCGCGGATGGCCTTCAGCCGTATGCCAGGCGCCGATTCCGTTGACCCGATCGGTGCTGGTGGATAGAGCATCATGCCGTCTGCAGATCCGGGAACACCACAGGCAGAGGTATTCAGGCTGTCCCAGGAACCCTGCGTATTTCCAGAGCTCCAGCGGTCCACCGCGTAGTAGAGCAAGCCGGTGGCTCCTTGGGTCTGATTCAGAAAGCCCGCTTGTAGGCGTTCGTTAATGGGAGCGAAATCGATATCCCATCGTGGGTTGCTGCCAGTGCCGACATTACAGGAGGTGTAGGACCAAAACGTCCCTGGAACGCCGGCGAGGCTACCGGGCCAGTTGACCGGAAGGATGACCCAATAGTCCACATAGTTGTAGAGATTGCTGTCTGGGGGAACGGTATCGAGGATCTTTACACCAGCTCCATGGGCATTGTTGGCAATGGTTCGGATGTTCGGCCAGGCCGCGGAGCAACCAATGGTTTCGTCAGAAACATAGAGGTCCAGGGGCATGCCAGCCGGATATGCAGCGGCAGCGTTTGCGATCGCGGCCTGCGAAGGGATGGGGTCATTTAACGACCCATTGCAACTGACGAAGTTCCAGCCGAATGTTCCCCCAAGAGAGGAGCGGTTCAATCCGTCCGAAGTTTGAAAGGATGCTGCTTGAGCCGCAGACCAGTTCATGCCGATTATACGGTTGCGAGTCAAAGACTGTTGCTGGACGTTGGTGGGACCGCCAGAGTTCAGCCAAAATGCGAAATGAGTCAGCTCCGAGGGTTTCAATGGTAGCTCAAAGTTCCACAGCGTAAGAGTCACAGGAACGGTGACGCTTCCCTGGTTGCTGGTGACCGTGATGGTACCGGTATACGTTCCGGGAGGAACATTGGTGGCGCCCCTGGGCATATTCAGATCAATCCAAAAGGGCTGGTTTTGGTTGGCGGCCACCGATGCATTGCATGCTTGGAGAGGTGCTCCGTTGCCGCAGAGGGCTGCACCCGTTTCCGGGTCAACGAAGGGGATCAACGGCTCGGGATAAGTACCTGGGCCTAAGGGCGGGTTGTTTCCACCAGCGTTGAAACTGCCCTGAACGGCCACATAATATTCGCGGTACAAGACCAAGTTGGAGGCCGGGATGGTCGCACCGCCAGGACCCGTGAGCGCCGAGGCACTCAGGTTGACGTTGGTCAAGCCACCAGCCGGGGCCTGCAAGATGACTTGGGTGTCCAAGGTTTCGCCGCGAGCGCCGGACACAGTGATGCTGGAAGCCGTGCCGGCGGCGTCGGTCGGCCCCACCCTAACCAGACTCGGCGATACCCAAACAGTAAATGGAGAACCTGATGTTTGACTGGCCTGCTGGCTGCCGGCTGGAAGAGAGGCGAGGACTGTCCTCGCTTGGATGTGCAGCACCCACGTATTGAATAGAATGAAACTGATCAAAACGGCGAGCATTGCTGCAGCCAACATCAGGCCCTTAAAGTGCCGAAACGCCCTGTGCGCTTCCCCGTTTTGGCTGCTTGATTTGTTATAGATGTTCATGGCGTTCTGTCCTCTCAGCAGTTAAATTATTCGGTTGGTCTGAGAATAAGAAAGCAGGGATTCGATTCCGTAAAGGTTGGCACAGCGGCAAGCTGATTTTCCAAACGCTAATTTCAACTTTAAATTTGTGCGCGGCGCCATTTGTAGCGCGGGATCACTCGTTGGAACCGCCCGCCAAAGTGCTACTCCTGTCGGCGTAAGGCATCAAGGAGGAGAGCGGCCGTTCCTTCGTCTGCAAAAGTCCGAGATACTCTCGATGGAGCGCTTCCCAGATCTGCTCTTGTCGAAATTTGTGCCTAACTTGTTCTAGGCCGCCGAGTCCCAGTTTGCCTGCCAAACCTTTGTCGGAGATAAGTCTTGTCATCGCTTCGGCAAGCCGAGGTACATCACCGACGGGAACAAGAAGGCCGGTTTCACCATCCACGATGACGTCTACGATTCCGGTAGCCGACGCGCCGATCACGGGTTTGCCCGCGGCCTGCGCCTCGAGCACCACGAGCGGCAGGCCCTCCCGGTGGCTTGGCAGGAGCAGAAAATCGGCGAGCGCGTAGTACGGAGCGGTGTCCTGTACCGCGCCCGCGAAAATCACACGCGGATGCGTCTCCAGCAATTTGCGAATATCGACGGGGAGAGGATCTCCATCCTCGAAGCATCCCACCAGGAGCAAACGAAACTCAGGGAATTGATTACTGATCTGCGAGAAGGCTTTCATCAGCTCGGGAATACCCTTGTCACGAGTAAGACGGCCAACAAATAGCGCAACGGGCGCTTGCGCGGGGATCCCCAGCCGACGTCGCAGCCTGACCGCTCGCTCCATTGTGTCCGGCGTGGGTGCGAACCGCGAAGCGTCCACACCGTTGCAACTGCCGGATGCGAGAAGCACGCCTCGTTCCCGACTTGTGAGTCCACAAGCAATGGCCTTCTCGCGAACGCTTTGGCTGACACAGACGACGCGGTGGGCAAAGCGGCAAGCCAGGCGCTCGGCATAAATGAGTAGCCGCCGTCGGAGCCCGTTTGTGGTCTCGAATCGCAAACCGTGAAGGGTGTAGAACCGACATGGGACGCGGTTCAGCCACGCCGCCAGCCCCCCCAACAAACCCGCCTTGGGAGTTCCCACATTGGTCACGGTGGGGCGAAGTGCGCGGATAATGCGCCACAACCGCCAAAGAGATTGAAGGTCCCGCCAGGGAGCGATCTCGCGCTTGAGGGGCACTTCTAGGATCGAGACGCCCGTCGGGCGTGCCACTTCCCATTCGTCCTTCCGACGTTCCGGACAGAGAACCGTCACGTCAAAGCCGTTGTTTTGGAAGTACTGCAGTTGGCCTTGCACGAAGCCAAGAGCGATCGACGAGTTCACGGCAATGACCAAGCGGGGTCTCTGTGAATTGAGGTTCACGATTGTCTAGTCGATGTTTACCGGCAGGACTCGAACAACGCTCTCAGAGACTACTGGGCGCATTGCGAGAGGCTCTGAGCAGGCAGTCCTTGTCGTGTTTCGGTGGCGAGCTGCGCGTAAATTGCCTGGTACCGTTCCACGATGACGGGCAGCGCGAAATGCTTCTGCACGCGATCCCTGGCGGCCATGCCAAGGCAGCGCCTTACTTTAGGACCAGCGTCAACCAGCTTCCGCCATGCCTCGGCTAACGCCACCGGATTTTCGGGACGCACGACAATACCAGTTTGATCCACGATCATTGCGGAATCCCCCACATCGGTTACGACGCAGGGCGTGCCGCAGGCCATTGCTTCCCCGATCACAACCGGAAAGGCTTCACTGCAAGAAGACGTAGTGGCGATATCCATCCCAGCAAAGAGGTGAGATACGTCTTGGCGTACTCCCAAAAGATGGCAGCAGTTGCGTAGACCCGCTGCGTCGATCCATTCCACCAATTGCGAGTTTTGCCAGGTGATGTCCAGGCCGCACAGCAGGAAGTGAACTGCGGGTAATTCTTTGTGCAGGCGCGCGGCGGCCTGGATAAAGTTGCGATGATCTTTATGGGGATGAAAACGAGCTGCTATTCCAATCAGAAGCGTGTCTGCCGGGATACCTAGCTCTTCACGCAGCGAGGCGTGGGCAGCGGGATCGGGTTTGACTTGCTGCAGGTCGAAGCCGTTGGGGATAACCTCCAGCTTTTCGGCGGCGTAGCTGAGTTTCTCGTGAACTTGCAGCGATGCCTCGGAGCAACATACAACCCGGGCCGCGTATTTTCGCGATAAGAAAGCACAGGCGCGATTGACGAGCACGGTGCGACGGCTGTCCATACTAGAGTGAAGTCCGCTGTGGTGGATGCCCCAAACCACAGGGACACTTCCAGCTAGCCGCGCGGCAAGGGCACCGACCAAGTTGGCGTGGTACATCCAGGTGTGAATAACGTCGGGCCTTGAGTCGCGGATCCATTGGGCAAGACGCACTACCAGCCAAGGGTTAGGCACACTCGTCTTCATGCCTAACGTACGTACACGCACACCGATTGCCTGCAATCGATCAGCGAGGTCCAATATGCCGGTAAGGGAAACCACCTCGTTTTCAAACCGCAAGCCATCCATGCCAGAGGCAAGCCGGCAGAGCATGGTTTCGGCCCCGGCTGGGCCAAGGGTCGTGATGACCTGCATGATTTTGATCATTTTGGTTTATAGCTCACCGACCGCTGGGTTGCACACCAACGGACGCGATCTATCTCCGACCCACCCTTGCGACGCTCCACTTGTCTTTCAGCGATATCGCGAAGGCAAACGGTAGTGAAATCCCTACCAGCAGGCGCCCGATCAAAGTGCGAAGCTCGCTGAACTGTGAGTGAGGACTTTTTCCGACGCCGAATGAATAACGACTGAAGTTAATTGCCGAACGGAACACATTTGCGGGTGAGAGCAGCCACCAGTCTATTAGCTCGTTCAGAACATATTTATGAAAGAGCGCGCGCCCAACCAGCACTGCGGGAGTGAGAGCAGTCAGGCGGTCTCCCGCTTTGTCATTCGTATGGTATATCCGCAAAATCTCGTTAACGAAGCGCGTCTTAAACCTGCGGGACAGTGCGAACCAGAGGACTCCCTCAGAAATAAATTTTACGTTCGGCACCGTTGGAAACGGAAATTGTTTCAAAACGTCGGTTCGTTGGAACCCCCACTTCTCACCTTTTACTTTGTACTTGAAAAACGACTCAATCCAATCTGAGTCCAAGACGTCGCAAGGAAACTTGTCACCGATAAGTCTGCCATTCTGGTCTTTGCACAATACAGTGACCGCAGAGAATTTGTCCTTCTCGACCGGGGGAATGCCATCCCAGTGGTATTTCAACCGTTCTAACGCGTTCGGTACGCAAGCGTCATCGGAATCCAAAGTGAGAAATAATTCTCCCTGGGCCTCTTGCACACCTCGATTGAAGGCGGCAGGTTTGCCCTGATTTTCCTGGTAGACGTAACGGATCGGAAAGTTTGACTCGGTTTGCCATTTCTCGACGAGTTCTATCGTGCCGTCGGTGGAGCCGTCATCTACGATCAGCCATTCGAAATCGCGAAAGGTTTGGAGCCGGAGGCTGTCATACACCCGATGTAAAGTCGAACAACGGTTAAACGTGGGTGTAAACACCGTAAAGACGTATCGATAATTCCCAGGTAGCTCCCCAAGGCGTGAAACATAAATCGAAGGCATAAGTCAGGCTCGCCTCCATTTCTCCGGTATAGCGCCCCCAAGGGCGGGCAGGTGTCCAGCTCGGGCCACAGATTTTGCAGCCATAACGTGTGATCTGACTAAGAGGTGACGCCAGCAGTTACTCATGGAATCTGCGCAGGTCTGAGAACTCTGACTGCAGAATTGAAATTGGAGTTGGGCTGTCGGTGACAGCTTGTCACCTCGGATTCGAGTCGGCCTGCGACGGCCGATGCCTTCGAGCCGACCGGCGCACTTCGACCTCGGAAATGCCAGCGCAAAGCGGTTTCAACGATGGCTTCTAGATTCGAACAATCAGGCTTCCAATGAAGGACGCGACCGGCGAGTTCACTCTTTGCTACTAAAATCGGCGGATCGCCCGGGCGCCGTGAACCATCTCTCTTGGGAACCCTGCGGCCCGAGACTTTCTCCACCATCGCTACAATCTCCCGGACCGACGTTCCTTTTCCTGTGCCGAGATTAAGGGCCAGGTTCTCTTGGCCCGAGGCGAGATACCGTAGTGCAGAAACATGCGCGGCCGCCAGGTCCGTGACGTGGACGTAGTCACGCAGCGCAGTGCCATCGGGCGTGGGATAATCCACACCACAGATCTCAAGGTACTCGCGTTGTCCCAGTGCCGCAGCAATCGCGGAAGGGATCAAGTGCGTCTCAGGATCGTGTTCTTCCCCCAGCTCGCCTTCTGGATCAGCGCCCGCCGCGTTAAAATAACGGAGTGCGACCCAACGAAGGTGACCAGCTTTCCCCATCCACTCGAGCATTTTCTCTGCGAAGAACTTCGATTCTCCATAAGGGTTAACCGGTGTCCGCGAGTGATCCTCGGGTATCGGGATCTGCTTCGGCATGCCATAGGTCGCGCAGCTGGAAGAAAACACGATGCGGTTCACTCCGACGCTAAGCATCGACTCCAAGAGACTGATGGTTCCTCCGACGTTATTCTGGAAGTACGCTAGAGGGCGCGCCATGGATTCACCGACTAACGCACTCGCAGCGAAGTGGATTACGGCTTCGATTTCGTAATCTCGCAGAACCTCCCGAATGGCCGCCGTGTCCACCAGATTGGCTTGCACAAAGGGCCCCCACCGGACGTTGTGGGCGTGCCCGGTCGACAAGTCGTCCAGGACAACGGGCTGGTATCCAGCCCGCGCCAGAGCCTTTGCGGTATGACTACCGATGTAGCCCGCCCCGCCAGCAACAAGAACGTTCATCGATTTAGACTCGGACTCCTTCGTCGGTTGGCAGAACGGATTCCCTGAGGACGTGCCCTTTCTGGCTATGCAAATGATCGAGAAGACTCTCGTAGAGTTTCTCGTACTCCCGGATCATCACCGACACGTCGAGGTTTTCTCTTGCCCGTCGAGCGGCTGCCATCCCCATGGACCGCCTGGCTTCCGGATCCTTTAACAGAGATACCATAAGCCCGGAGAGGCCTTTGACATCTCCCGGCCGCACGATGAAACCTTCTTTGCCGCTGTCAAAGAGCTCCGGCACGCCACCGGAGGCAGTGCTCAGGATGGGTAGACCAGATGCCATAGCCTCGACTACTGAAAGCGGGCTGCCCTCGTAGTCTGAGCCCAGCACGAAAACATCCATTGCGCCCAACACATCAGGAATATCGGTGCGCAGCCCGAGGAAATGTACTCGCCCAGCCAGGCCGAGGTTGTTGGCTTGCTGTTGCAGTTGCTCGCGCAAGCTACCATCTCCAACGAGAACCAAATGGGCTTTCGAATCGGAAGCGGGACCTTGGGCGAACGCTTTCAGGAGCAGAGCGTGGTTCTTCTGCGGAGCCAAGCGCGCCACGCAGACAAACAGAACATCGTCGTTCGTGAAGCCCTCTCTTGCCCGCCACTCGCGGCGTGAGGTCTGGGGAGAAGTATAGTAGGCCGTTGGAATACAGTTGGAGATCACTCGGCACCGCTGAATCCCATAAAGTCGCTTCAGGCTCTGTGCTACCTCTTCCGCAACGGCAATAGGGATGACTCCATGGTTGAATGCGTAGCGTTGAATCCAGCGCGCCCTCGGCTCAACTTCTCGTTCGGCAACGTTGTTCACGGTGTGCAACAACATTGAAGTACCCTTGAGCCACAGCATTGACGGGAGGGCATAGCGAAGCACCTGCAGGTGCGTGTGGATAATGTCCGGCCGGTAGTCTCGCAGAACGCGATGTAATCTGCAGTACGTGCGATAATCAAATCCCAGGTCTTTGCCGAGGTACCATACTTTTGCACCGGACTCCGCCAGCAAACACTCCAGGTCGGATCCGACTCGCCGGCTGACCGAAATCAGTGCCACTTCGAAACGCTGCCCGTTTAGTCCCCTGACGATATGAACCGCCATGCGCTCAGCGCCACCAGGCATAAGCGTGGGAATTAGATGCACGACTCTAATCTTTTTCATGATTAATTGCTGGCTATGAGCCGCGTGGAGTAATACCGTGTTTTATCCACCTCGGTAGCTATGTGCTCTTTCTGGTGAACCAGGGAGGCTAATGCATACCCTGCGAAAACACATATGATCGGCATAATCGGGTGACGAAATCTGCCTGCACTCTCAGCTCCACTGGACACCAGCAGAAAGTACAAACCAACTGTACCCAATAGGGGCGTCGCAGTTCTCTCGCGTGACCATACCAGTGCGACACCGGTTAGGGCCATTATGAGGTAGCAGAGTAATAGCAGTGCCAAGCCGATGGTGGTGTAGAAGCTGAACGGATAGTTGGTCCTAAAAATCTTCAGCCTGGGTAGAGTATCTAAAGGGCCCGCGGGTGTGGGGATCTTTTTGAATAATCTGCTGTACACAATTCCGCCGGGGTTCGCGATTACCCGCACCATACCTCGGAGATGGATAGGCGCGTAAATCAGCAAATTCTGTCGGATCAGTCGCAGACCCTCCCAACGCATAAATGCGTACTTTTGTCCGTAAGACCAGGTCGCCTGTTCGGGGTGGCTGTGCGTATATTGCGCCCAGGAATTGAAACCGAGTTCCTTTTGCACGTCAGAGAGAGAGCGGTTAGTCTCCTTTGCGAGTACCGATGCTCCTCGATAGAAGTACAGGTTTTGGTCGCCGATAGCGGAAAACCCAGCATAGTCACTTACGCGATAGTTCCTCATTTGCCAAGGAGCGACCAGCGCGGAATAAAAGAGAAGGAAGGCCAGAGCATGCATCATTGCTTTCGATCGCCGATGCACATGTGCGGAGGCGTAGAAGATTATCGGCGCAAGAGCAATCGGGAGATAGTACGAGATCGGGCGCACATAGGTCGCTCCCGCTAATGTGAGTGCCGCGACGAGCAGAATGGGGAGCTTAGCCTCCTTTATGTAGCATACGGTTTGATAAAAAAACAGCACGACCATGAATGCAAAAAGGGTTTCTGACAGAAGTTGAGAACAATAGAAAATAGACAGAGGCTCGATTGCATAAAGGCTTGCGCACCAACACGCGGTGGTTCTCGAGAACAATATCATCGAAGTGAGATATACGAGAAAAACCGTCAAAGTACTGATCATAATCTGCAGGGCTATGGTCACAGTTTTCAAATGCCCTGACAGGAGTCCAGGCATCAGGAAGAAAGGATATCCCGGCGTTCGCACGATTTCAGGATGGTTGTCTGTAGTGAAGGCTCCCGAAGTGAGCAAGGCTTGTGCGGGAACAACGTAGCTTTCTGTGTCGTTTTCTACGAACACCGAAGTATCGTGATGCGTTGCTACGGCCGCCAGCGGAAGCACGGTTCTGAGCAGCAGAGCGATGCAAAGCACAATCCAGACTGGACCGCTCAGGACCAACAGCCGCTTCAACAGTCGCGGTGTCTGCCGGAACTGAAACTTTCCGACAGGCTCGCTCACCAAGTCTTCAGCAGCACTACTCACGATCTACGTTCCTTCCCTGTGAGCGCATGTACGCGCCTACTTACTCTTGCATTCTTCCCGTAAGACCTACAAGGCTCGTGAGCGAAATCGGAATCTCTCGAGCTGAGCATCGTCACTCCGCGCTGCGGAATCGCACAATTTCCAGGTTATGTGGAGAGGGCGGCCCGACACTCATAAAAGTTTTCGACGTGACTCGGGCGGGCTGCTCCCGAACCATGCCGGCCCATTGCGCGAGTAACAGGCCGAAGAAAAACCACGTCGATTTCCCGTTGTCCCAAGTGAGATCGGACGCTGCTACCACCCAAACCGCCAGAAATACCATCCACAGTTTCCGTCTCAGCGGAGCCATAGCTTTTGCAGATAAAACCAGGAGAGCTAGTATCGCGCAAAAAAGTCCAAAGCCGATGATGCCTTGCTCCGCGAGGACGCCCAGAAAAGTATTGTGCGGAATCACCGGTACAGGCAAGAAGCGTGTGGAGCTCTCTCGGAACGCACCGGCTCCAACGCCCAGGAAAGGATGCGTGCGGAAGAGCTCCCAACATGCACTCCAGATGGCCCTGCGTTCGTTGAGCGAACCATGTGCCACTTCCTCGGGGATGGTGGACATGCGTTCCCAAGAAGTCGTAGGTACCAAGAAAAAGCTGCTACCGATGGCCAGGAAAATCACGCACAAGATCGTTATCTTCTGGAGCGGTGACAACCTTCTAGAAGTCACAGGCACGATCGACAGGGCCACGAAACCAGCCAAGAAGCCGCCTCTTCCAGCACTCAACAAAATGGATGTTTCAGCCAACGCAAGTTGCAGCCCATATACCCAAGCCAGCAGTTTGCGGCTTTGGATCAGCAGGTAGTATGAGATTGGGATGCTCACTGCCATGATGAGTCCCACTTGATCAGCGTTGAGACCAGCGCCGGCGTACCGTTGATATGCGACCTCATGATGGGCAAGAAACTGGTACAACGTGTCTATGCCGGAGACGAAGGTCCCAAAGATATATGCCTGCATCAGTCGCTCTTGATCTCGACGGTCAGGGCAGAGTTCCCATATCAGCCAAGCCATGACAAGAAGCTGGCAGTAGGTGGAAGCCTGTACGGCGGTTGAATCGGGGTAAGCGCTCCAGAGGTAGCTTATACAAGCCCACATCGTAAACAGGATCATCACGACGTGGGCGGCGCTGGGAAATCTGATTCTCCCTTTCTCGATGAACGCCAAAACACCAAGACCTGCAGCGAGCATCCCAATCAAACGGGTGGCGGTGCCATACTCAGGGAGCCAAATTGCGTCTTCCCATGGAATGGCAAACACCAAAAGCCAAAGAGCGGCGAACGCCAGCTTGCTGAAAGGTGCAGGCGTTTCTGCGTGAAGGTAAGTCCGCGTGAGTTTATCTTCTCCGTAATGACTGACGAAGCGGAACACCCGCCTGCCAGCAGTCCAGCGCTAAAAGTGCCCCAAGTCACGCAGGCGCCAGGCTACCATTTACTTTGGTGCCCGAAGAACAAGCGGTGGTCGATCAATGTCATCGAGAACAAACACGCAGCGAGCGCTGCGGCGATCTATCGAATCGGCATTCTGTGGCCATCGCTATGCTGATGTTTCAGCGGTTCCAACACTTTTGGCGTACACACCACTGCGCCTGCGCAGGCCAGTGAATAAAATGACAGCACCTCCGGCAACCTGTACAAACGAGCCGATCGACATTGCGAAAATAGCCCCAAGGAGCCCTTGTCTAGCAACCAACAAATAGCTGGCTACCGAGAGGCTTAAACTGACCAGAATAAGAAGCGCGATCTGTGGCTTATAATTTCTGGCCGCCGTCATACCGATTCCTAAGAACTGGGCCATATATCCCATACCTCCGGCCACCATGATCCAGGGAAGAAGGTCTGCTTGCTCGGCGTATTCAGGTCGGAACAGGATCGTAAGGATCTCGCGTCCCGCGATTTTGGACACAATCATTCCGCATATCCCCACAGTGGCTCCTAAAGCGAGGAGGATGCCGATCAGTGACCAGAATTCTCCAGTATTATCCGTGGCATATGCTCTGGCTAGGCGGGAGAATGCAGACTGCCCAAGCGAAACCGCCGCTAAGCTCCCTACCGAGACCACGAATCCGATCGCCGAGAAAATACCTAGGGCTCGTTCGCCGAGCGCGTGCTTAATAAAATAGCTGGGAATACTAGAATTAAGTGTCACTAACAAAGTTAGAATCCCGAGAGGGAAACTGAACGACAGCAATTCCCGTTGCGCCTTTAGACTGAAGAGCGGCCTCAGCGTTTCGTGTCGAAACTCGTTGGATTGGCTATTCAAACCGTGGGTACGCTCGCGAATGTCGTAACCAAAAAGAACTGTTGCACGCGCGAGCATGATTCCCGCTATTCCCCATAAGAGGTTTCTGCCGATATAGATTCCGACCGTCAGTCCGATCACCGACAGCACGGCTCGTGCGATCAATGACTTCGAGATTCCAAGCATGTTGTCGCAAAGTTGCAGCCGGGCATAGTAGATATCGCTTACGGTCTCGATGGCCTGTGCCACACCCACCATGACAACTACGGCTGTGAGTTCCAACTGATATCCCAGGACCCGCGTGATCGCGAAGACGATCATCAGTGCCAGAGCAGTCGTGAGCAGCCTGAGGCTAAGGTAATGGCCGAAGTGGGTCTGCCGGTAAATATCGGAGGCCAAAACCGCTCGAAGCTGAAAGCTCATGAGCGCGATGACGGGGTAAACGATGGCGAGACCTAAAGCGTATTCTCCAACCAATTCCGGCCAAAGTAACTTAGCCAACAGCATCAACACCGCAAACTGGCAGCCGGCGTAAATCGCGTTGCCTACGAACATCCAACTGAAATCCGCACGTAATGAGGAACGTTGACTCTGCTGCACGGCGAGCACGCTTGAGGCTTCACCGCTCACGGTCAGCAATCTACCCGCTGGCAGTTAGAGGTGAGGGTATTCATCGGACGACGCGGGAGGCTAGCGTGTCGTGAGTCACGACCCTCTCGGGAAGATCCTTTGCGAGCGCTGATGTGAAAAGCACTGCGCCCTCGGGATTGAGATGCATTCCATCCCTCTGGTAAAACTTTGCCGAAAGCGCCGCTGGATCAATCGGCACCGAAATATCCACTCCAACCTTGTGCGCAGCATAGGCCATTTGGTTGACCGCACTTTCCGAAGATAGAGTCGGCGGGACCAGAAGAATCAGTTTGGCTCCGTGTGCTTCACATAGCTCATGCATCCTTTGCAAGCGGGGAATCGCGATCTCTTCAAACGCCCGACCCTCCGGAATGCCCGGCCTCGGATGTACGAGCAAGAAAAGATCTTCAAGATGGGGAACCACGTGGCCAAGTACCTGAGTTCGAATGGCGCTGCGCGTATCCCAGAAGGTGCTCGAATGTGCAAGCAAGAGATTGCTTGTTGCCGTGCGATCTAGATGTAGATCTGAAGCCACGGCGAGGGCGTCTCGGGCGTCAAAGAACAACATGGGAGCATAATCCTGACGCACTCCATTCTCGAGAAAGTAATTCACACCGACACCGACGACAACCACCTGCGGTCTTGCCCCCTGACGGAACAGCCGCCGCAGTCCGTACAGCCAGTCATAGTAGCCGGTAGCCTCCAGGAAAATGGGATAGATACGCATACGGGAGGAAGTCAACGCCTGCAAGCGATCCAGTTCGACTCCA
>WNFJ01117025.1_pt7 | contig 17532 bp, 15 predicted proteins | sample 5400461 | NCBI WGS metagenome assembly WNFJ01 (sample SAMN13153349, study PRJNA577476) | soil metagenome | isolation source: 115 cm saprolite on Douglas fir-dominated hillslope | place: USA:California | collected 2013-09-17 | reverse complement strand
CCTCTCCTTCAATCCCGGTACGGGTTGGTCGGCTCGTCGTCAAGCGGCTCTGGCGCCGCGCTGGGCTGGGAGGCGGCGGCCGAGGGAGACGCTGGCAATGCCGACGCGATGGGCGATGGCAAGACGACCGGCGTCGCAGCGCTTGCGGCAGGTGGTTGGCCGGCATCCAAGAGGGCGCCCACCGGCGCCACCGAGCTGGACGAAGATGCGTGCGCCGATGCATGAGAGCTCCCCGATCGAGCCGGGTTGGAGGCGTGCCCAGTGGAAGAAGCCGCGGCGGGCACCGACGCGCTCGGAGCCGACTGGGGCGTCTGCGACGACCCGGGCGCAACGGTCAGCTGAGACGCGCTCGCGGGCGGCAATCGGGCGTCACGTGCCGATGGCCGCGACCCGAGCCCGAGAGCACCAAGCACGCGAGTCGCCGATGCGGGCCGCCAATACCCAAGACCCCCGCCGCCGGCGAACAGAAGCAGCAAGATCCATAGCCATGCTCGGCCGTGCTTCGGGATCTCGAGCCGCTCCTGCTCGGGGCCTTCGGGCGGCGTCACGCGAACGGCCGCGGGCGTCCACGGAGACGGGCCTGGCGGCGCCCACGGAGACGGACCTTCTCGGCGCGTCGGAACGCATGACGGTCGGCGCGAAGGCCACGTCGTCGCCGGACGTCGTCACCTGCGTGCCGCCACGGTCCCGTGCCTCCTCGATTGACCTGGCGATGAGACCCCGCCGCCTCTCCTCGAGCTCGGGCAGCTCCGCCCGCAGGAACGCCGCAATGTCGTTGGCCGTGGCAGTATCGCCAAAATCCTTTATCGCCCCCTCCAAAGCGAGTTGCATGGCTGCCGCGGTCGGAAAGCGCGCGTCCGGATCAAGCGTCAGCGACTGGTCGAGAATTCTCAGGATCGGATCCGGCAACCCCTCGGCAATCTGAGGTGGTTCATCCGCCACGAGCTTGCGAATGACCTCCACGTCATCGTCTGCGTCGTCGGGCACCCTGCCGGCCACAAGCTCGTGCAGGCAGACGCCGAGGGCCCAGATGTCCGCTCGCCTATCGACGGGGCGCCCCTTGTTCACCTGCTCCGGGGCCATGTAGTGCACCTTGCCCTTGACGATGCCCGTCCTAGTTTCCCCCTGCTGGCGGTTTTGTGCTTTCGCGATGCCGAAGTCGATGACTTTGACCGCGCCGCCGCTGCTGACGAGAATATTGTGCGGCGAGACGTCGCGGTGAACGATTCCGAGCGGCTGCCCGCTGTCGTCGCGAAGCTCGTGCGCAGCATGAAGACCCGCGCACGCGTCGGCGAGTATGCGCAGGGCAATTCCCACGGGCACCTTGGCGCCGAGCTTGGCCAGAAGCTTGCGAATCTTCGCGAGCGAATCGCCGTCGACCCGCTCCATCACGATAAAGAGCACGTCTTGCTGCTCGCCAAGGTCTAGAATCTGGGCAACGTTGGGATGCTGAATGTTCGACGCGATGCGTGCCTCGTCGAGGAGCATTTCTTGAAAGCGGGGGTCGTCGACGAGCTCGGTCCGGATCGTCTTGATGGCGAAGAGCTTTTCGAAGCCCCTCTTGCCGCGCAGGCGCGCCAGCCACACCGTGGCCATGCCGCCGGAGGCAATCCGGCAAAGAAGTTCGTAACGATCGAGCCGGTATCCGGCTCGAAGGGCGCTCGGAGCGGCCTCCATGCCTTAGTCTACTCTTCTTCGGTCGCCCGAAGCTTGGCCAGGACCCCAAAGTCCTCGAGCGTGGTCGTGTCGCCTTTGGCCTCCGTGCCAGCGGCGATCTCCCTGAGCAATCGGCGCATGATTTTGCCGCTGCGCGTTTTTGGCAGTGACTCGGTAAACCGGAGCGCGTCGGGCCTGGCAAACTTGCCGATTTCCTTCTCGATGTGCTCGGTGAGCGACCGTCTCAGCTCCTTGTTGGCGTTCTGGCCCGCTTTGAGCGTCACGAAGACGACCAGGGCCTGCCCTTTGAGCTCATCGGGGCGCCCAACGGCCGCGGCTTCGGCGACGGACGGATGGCTCACCAGCGCGCTCTCGATTTCCGCGGTGCCGATGCGGTGCCCCGCGACGTTGAGCACGTCGTCAATGCGCCCGACGACCCAGAAATACCCGTCGCCGTCGCGTCGGGCCCCGTCGCCAGTGAAGTACGCATTGGCGATGACGTCCCAATACGTCTTGAAATAGCGCTCATCGTCGCCCCAAAGCGTGCGCGCCATCGAGGGCCACGGCTTCTTGATGACGAGCTTGCCCCCCTCGTTGGCCGCGCACGGCTCGCCGCGGTCTTTGACCACACCGATATCGACGCCGAAAAACGGGAGACCCGTGCTTCCAGGCTTGGCAAAAACCGCTCCCGGAAGCGTTGTCAGCATGATGGCCCCCGTTTCGGTCTGCCACCATGTGTCCACGACGGGACACCGCTCGCCCCCGATCACGCGGTGGTACCACGTCCAAGCCTCCGGGTTGATCGGTTCGCCCACGCTGCCCAAGAGACGCAAACTCGTCAGGTCGTGTTTCCGCGGCCACTCGTCGCCCGCGCGGATGAAAGCCCGAATCGCCGTGGGAGCGGTGTAGAGGATGTTCACTCCATGGCGCTCGATGATGTTCCAGAACCGGCCCCAATCGGGAAAGTTGGGCGCTCCCTCGTACATCATGCAGGTGGCTCCGCAAGAGAGCGGACCGTACACAATGTAGCTGTGCCCAGTGACCCAACCGACGTCCGCGGTGCACCAATAGGTGTCCTCGTCGCGCACGTCGAAAACGTACTTGGTGGTGACGTGAGCTCCCGCCAGATAGCCCGCGCTCGTGTGAAGCACTCCCTTGGGCTTTCCCGTGGACCCGGAGGTGTACAAGATGAAAAGCGGGTGTTCCGCGTCAAAGGCGCTCGGCGTCCTCGCTCGCTCCATGCTCACGGCCGTGGCTGGACGATCGATCCAGTCGTGCCACCAGATGTCTCGCCCCTCTTTCATCTCGATGGGGCGTCCCACGCGACGCAAGACCACCACGTGACGGATGCCGGGAGTTTGTTCCACTGCCTCGTCGGCCATTTGTTTGAGGGGCACAACCTGACCGCGCCGCCACGCTGCGTCTTGTGTGAGAAGCACCTTCGCGCCGCAATCGTTAATCCGATCGCGCAGAGCATCCGCGCTGAAGCCGCCGAAGACGACCGAATGCGGAGCCCCGATGCGGGCGCACGCAAGCATGGCAACGACAGTCTCAGGGACCATACCCATGTAGATCGCCACGCGGTCACCAGGGCCGACCCCGAGGTCGGCCAGCGCTGCGGCCGCGCGCACGACCTCTCGGTGCAACTGGAAATACGTCATCGTTCTCGTGTCGCCGGGCTCCCCCTCCCAGACGAGGGCCGCCTTGTTCTTCTGGGCGGTCGCCAAATGCCGGTCGAGACAGCTCTCGGTCACGTTGAGCCGCGCGCCCACGAAGAACTTGGCCCTGGCAAGCCCAGAGCCGGTGGCAGGGTTCTGCTCGAGCGTCCATTCCACAAACTTCGTCCAGGGAGCGCGCCAGGCCAACTCGGCGGTCTGCTCTCGCCAGAATACNNNNTGATGCGACGAAATACGCGCCCGAGCGACAAACGCAGGACTCGGGTGAAACCGACGCTCTTCCTTCAACCGTGACTCGATTCGATCCGACATGGCCGCTCCTCCAACTCCAGGAACCGAAGCCTACCATCGAGCGAAGGGAGCGTTGCGATTGCCCTGCTATGCGTGGCCCTGCGCTTCTCGCATAATTCGGACGCGCTCAAGCGCAAGCTCCCGATGCAGCTCGAGCGCTCGGGGCAACGTAGGGCCAAGGGTCTGGAAGAACTGACCGATCGACTCGAGCTCCACTTTCCATTCGTCGAGATCGATGTGCGTGGCGTCGTCCACCTTCTCGTGCGGAATGTCGAGCCCCGAGAGGTCCAAGTCACCCGCTTTGGGCACCCAACCGAACGGCGTCTCCTGCCCGCCGACGCGAAGGCGCGCCCGATCCACGATCCACTTGAGCACGCGCATGTTCTCCCCGTAGCCGGGCCACAAGAGCACGCCCTCTTTGTCCTTGCGAAACCAGTTCACGAGAAACACTTTCGGCGGATTGACCATCTTCGCTTGCATCGCCAACCAGTGGCCGAAGTACCGCCCCATGTCGTAGCCGCAAAAGGGCAGCATGGCGAACGGGTCTCGACGTACGACGCCTACTTTGCCCGCGGCAGCCGCCGTAGTCTCGCTTCCAAGCGTCGCCCCGAAGAAGATGCCGTTATTCCAATTGAATGCCTGCATGACCAGAGGAACCGTGGTGGCTCGTCGGCCCCCGAAGACAATCGCGCTGATGGGAACTCCTCCCCCGTCGTCCCAGAACTTGCTGAGAACGGGGTTGTTGGTGGCCGGCGCCGTGAACCGAGAGTTGGGATGCGCGGCCAATTCCTTTGACCCCGCCCGCCACGGCCGCCCTTGCCAATCGATGAGCTCATCCGGGACGTCGCCGTCCTTGCCCTCCCACCAGACGTCGCCGTCCGGAGTCCTGGCGACGTTCGTGAAGATGGTGTCATGCGAAATCATCTTCATCGCGTTTGGATTGGTGGTGGTGTTCGTTCCGGGAACGACTCCGAAATACCCGGCTTCGGGATTGACGGCGTAAATCCGCCCGTCGTCGCCGACGTGCATCCACGCAATGTCGTCGCCCACCGTCCAGATCTTCCATCCCTTGAACCGCCGGGGCGGAATCATCATGGCGAAGTTCGTCTTCCCGCACGCACTCGGGAACGCGGCGGCAACATAGGTCATCTCGCCTTCGGGAGATTCGACCCCCATGATGAGCATGTGCTCGGCGAGCCAACCCTCGCGGCGCGCAAGGTAGCTCCCGAGCCGCAGCGCCAAACACTTCTTCCCGAGAAGAACATTCCCGCCGTAGCCGCTGCCCACGCTCCAGACCGTATTATCTTGCGGAAAATGACAGATAAAGCGCCTGTCGGGATTGCAGTCGAGCGTCGAGTGAAGCCCCTTGCTGAAGTCGGCGCCGCCTCCAAGCTTCTGGAGCGCGCATCGGCCCATTCGCGTCATGATGCGCATGTTGAGCACGACGTAGAGGCTGTCGGTGATCTCGACACCGACCTTGGCGAGCGGTGACGTAAGCGGACCCATGACGTACGGCACGACGTACAGGGTCCGGCCCTTCATCGAACCATCGAACAACGCGCCAAGTTTCTTGTACGCATCGCCGGGCGCCATCCAATTGTTGGTGGGACCCGCTTCCTCCTTGGTCGCCGTGCAGATAAACGTCAGCTGCTCGACACGCGCCACGTCGCTCGGGTTGCTTCGATGCAGAAAGCACCCCGGAAGCTTCTCGCGGCTGAGCGGAGTGAGAGAACCCGTCGCAACAGCTTGCTCGGTCAACCGCCGCCACTCTTCGTCCGAGCCGTCGCACCACACGATGCGGTCTGGCTTTGTCATCCGAGCCACTTCGCTCACCCATCCGAGCAGGTGGGGGTTGGCGGTGGGTGGACTGGCTGGGTCGGGCTCCGGGCGATCAGATATCACCCATTTTTTGTACCTCCATTAGGCAGCGAACGCATGCTCGTCAGCGGCGCGAGATCCCTAAACGCGCTAGAGATCCCGATGCGGATGTGCCGGCTTGTCGCCCTTGTGATGGCCGGGTTGCCTCTCCTGGCTTGCGCTTGCGCTTGCGCTTGCGCTGGCGCCGGGTGCAGTGCAGCGGGTCCGGGACGTCCGCAGCCGGTGGCTCCCAGCGCGCCACCGAAGGACGACGGGAGCCCCTCGCAGGGCGGCGAAGGTGGGGAAGAGCACGCAAAGGCTCTCGAGCAGCTGAAAGTCGCGCCGATGGGCTTGGCGACCGACCGGCAGCAGAGTCTTCGAGTGCCGTTACCGGACGCGGCAAATTGGCTACGGGTAAAGTTCTGGAGCACCAAGAGTCTCGTTGCGTTCCGCTACGGCAAGAATCACCACGCCGTTGTGGGCGGGTTTACGGTGCATACTCCGAACGAGGCCGCACCCGGCGCGTGCAGCAAGGCCTTCGAGCAGTGGGCTCAGCCCTGGGTGGATGTCTTTGAGGTGGTCATCGCACATGATCCACCGCAAGCGGTTACGTGGAGCGGCAAGATCGTAGACATCGATTCGCTTGTCGCCACAACCGCCACGCTCGGCTTTCACGACGACTACGCGGTCGCGTACGCGACGTATCCCGCATGGAAGGGCACGTGCCTAGTGCTCGGCGTGGCAGTGCCCGCACGAGACGAGCTGGATCGCGCGAAGGCGGTGCGCGATCGGTTCGTGTCGGACGTGCTGCCGCAACTGCAAGTCGTCGTTAGCGAAGAGCCGAAAGAGCTTTACTAGTTCACTGTTCACTCGCGCGGCACGGCGTGGTCGTGGGCCGAGTCCCCGCACGCGCTCGTCGGCCACCCAGGAAGAGCAGAGCTAGTGACGCGATAAGAGGCCACAGCGCGCCGCCTGAATTGGCCGAACGGCCGATATCGCAGCCGCCGCCGCTCTGGCCGCCCGGGGCAGCGCCTGCGGGCCCTGTCGTGGATGCGCCGGCCATTGAGACGCCGGCACCCGAAGCCACGACGCCGGAACTCGCGGAGCCGGAGGAAGCACCGGCGCCTACGCCACTGCCACTAACGGCACTACTCCCGCTGCCACCCATCGTCGTCCCCGTTGAGGACCCCGGTTGTGTCTCGTCCGCCGACGCGTCAGGCGGCGTGGCTGCGTCTTCGGCCGCGGTTGCATCGCTGACACCGGCGGCGTCGGTACCCGACCCGCCATCGGCCTTATTGGCGAGCGCCACTGTTATCGAGTCGGCAAAGAACTTTCCGATCGCCAGCGTGCCCATGTCATTGGGATGCATCCCGTCCGGGAAATACTCGCGGTGGTTCTCGAACTGCTTGCGATAGTCGATGAGCGTCGACCCGGTGGCGGGGCCGATCATGTCGATAATGGGCAATATCTCGTTGGCAATCACCGTTTGTTGGACGGGCGTCTGCACAAAGACCCAAAGACGAATGAGAAACGTCTTGGGATGGCTGGGCAGCTGTTTGAAGGCCTGCACCAGTTTCGTGTAGTCGGCTTGAAACTCGCTCTTGTGCGCGTTCCACGTTCCCGCAAACGAGTCGTTTCCGCCGAACCAGAAGAGAACGATGTCGGGATTGAACGCCAGAGCCGCTCTGTATTGCGACGTTGCCGCGTACGACGTCGAAACCGAACTGATGGCCGTCGTCCCGTCCATTGCGAAGTTCCTGACATCGAACCCCGCGCCGAGTGCCTTGCCCAGCTCGTCCGGCACGTGATGACCGGTCGTCGACCCAAGCCCCTGCATGGCGCTCGTTCCGGTGCAGGCGACTTTCAGCGGCGCCGCCCAGGATGTCCGCGGCAGGGCCACCGCAAAGCACGCGGCGACGATGCAACCAATGACGAACGAGGAATAGCGTCGCGACATGAGAGCTCCAGGGTGCCCGCGGCGGCGGGAATTACTTGTAGAAAGGGATCAGGGCATCAGCGCATTCTTTAGCCCCGTTTCCCTGCAAATTGGTGTTGTTCATGACAAAGTAAGCGCAGCTCGTTACGCCATACGCGGGACCCACGGTGACCAAGCCGGCCGATTTGTCGGCGACCGCCTTCATCGCCTGCTCTTCTTCGGGCGTAACGACCAGGGCCACATCGTTGTTGTTGGGGCACGGTTGGTTGTTGGGCGCACGCGCCATCCCGATGAGCACAATCTGCTTGGCCGTGGGGTACTTGGCCTTGATGTTGTCGACGACCTTCGTCACCGCAGTCTCCCAAGCGGCTTCGCCGGTGATCGTCTTGCTGTACACAGTGAAGAACACCCGATCCGGAGCGGTGGAGTTCATGGCACAGGCAGACCCCATGATCGCCGTGCCCCAAAAGCCGTCAGTTGGGTTCGCCCAGTTTTCCGTGTAGGCGTTGTGCGCCCACTTGATCTCCCACTTGGACGCGCCAACAGCGGCTTGAAAGCCGCCGGTGAACCACTGGCTGGTCTGAAACGGAGCGAGCAAGAGCGTGCAGCTGAAGGCCTGGTGCGGCGCGTCGCTCGCGTTAACGTCATCCGAACCACCGGCGTCGACCGTCGCCGAACCGTCGGGGGCCAAGCTGCCCGTCCCTTGACCCGTCATGCCCGAGCTGCCGGTCGCACCCGAAAGGGTCCCGGTCGCCGCGCTCGTCCCAGCGCTGCCGGAAACTGTCCCCGTCGTTGCCGATCCGCTGCCGGGGCTGATTACCGATCCGCTACCCGCGTTGCCCGCCGACACACTGCCAGCACTCGCGGTCGAGCCGCTTCCTGCGGTTCCGCTGCCGGACATGGCTGAACCGGTGGTTGAGCCGCCACTGCTGCAGCCGCAGGCGAGCGCGACAAGGGCGAGACCGCGAAACTCAATCCTCATTTTCATCGCAAGAACCTCTAAGAAGCCTTGTTTCGACAGCTCCCGGACATGAGTGGCAAGGTGTTCCGCAAACCGATCAGCCGAGTCGGTCGTTTGCAATCGGCACGCTTCGCGTCGTTGATTGCCGGCCCGCCGAAGAACGTCGTCACAACAATTTTATACACCCGGTGAAAGGAGCGCTCGGACAAGCCCGCACTCCCGCTCTCGGCCAGGGTCCCTGGGCGCGTGCTCTCGGGGCGACAGCGCGTTGGGGAAGGCTCCCCCGTGCGTCATGACCCGTGCACCGATGCGGTTGCACGCGCACCCCTCGGCGGCGGGCTCGTGGATCCACCGCGCGAGGACTTCTTCCTCCTCGTGCTGGGGAGCGGGGTCAAGGATGGTGGGACCTTCACCCCACCCCGGTGGGACCGTGGTGCCAGCTTGCAGAGTCGCGAGGGGATCCAGGCTGTGACCATGGACCAACCGAGGTTGTGTCGCGGTACAAGCGAGATTGTATTTCGGTGCTAGCGAGCTTGTATCGCGGTACAGCCGAGGTTGTATGGCTTCCCCCTCGCGCTGGGTCATGGTGCTCCGCGCGGTAGGGAGCGGGTCCCATCGTGGTGGGACCGCGGACCCACGACGCCGGGACCCTTTCCTCCCCGTAGTGGGACCGCTTCCCCAACACGGTGTGGTGCGCTCCACAGCTGGGTGGGACCGCTTCCCCAACACGGTGTGGTGCGCTCCACAGCTGGGTGGGACCGCCTTCTCAGTGCATGGGGGAAGGGGTACCAACGTGGTGGGACCGCTAGACAAGCCTGGGGTGGACGTGATGCAAGCTTGGAGGGACCGCGATCATGTCTCGGTGGGGAAGGGATCAGAGCGCGCTTGCACCGTTAGGCTCGCACTATCGAATCGCTTCCGAGCCGGCCCGAACGGGGCGTGCCCTCACGTCAGTCCCGCCAGCGGCGCCGTACCGTGCTCGCCGAACGTAGTGAGGTTGTTAATCCCGAATCCCTTCGCGATGGCCAGGAACAGATCGCCGAACCATGGCCCCGGCGAAACCTGAACGTGCTGGCCCATACGGAAACCGGCCGCGCCACCCGCCAGGACCACCGGCATGTCGTCGTGATTGTGCCGGTCGCCGTCGGAGATATCGCTGCTCTGGAAGATCAGCGTGTTGTCAAGAACTGTGCGTCCGTCGACATCGGGCATCTTCTTGAGCTGGCCTACGAGGTCGGCGAATCGGCGGTACCACCAGTAGTCGATTCGCTTGAGCTTGTTGATGCTAACGGTGTTGCTGCCGTGGTGCGAGGTGTCGTGATGCCCGCCGGAGCAGCCGATGAAATTGTGCGGCCGGCCATTCGACGTATTGCCCCACATGAAGCTTATGACCCGCGTCGCATCGCACTGCAGCGCCAGCGCCATGAGCTGATGGCAGAGATCAATGCTCTGTCGCCCGTCCGCGACGACGAAGTCGGCCGACTGCCGTGGGGGCGGCATGCAACCCGTTGCTCCCGCCGCGGCGGCAGGCATCGTTGCGATGCGCCGCTCGACCTCTCGAAGACTGGTGAGGTACTCGTCGAGCCGCGGTCGATCTTGATAACTCAGCGTCGGCCGAAGCGACGTCGCCTCCGCATTCACGAGATCGAGAATGCTTTGGTTCTGCATGCGCAACTTGGCCAGCGCGGCGGCGGCCGCGGGGTCGCCCGCAGCCGCGGCACCCGCGAAGAGCTGGTCGAAGATTTGCCCCGGATTGTCGAAACGAGGCAGGTTGACCCCCATGTCGTCGAAACTGACGCGGTCGCCGACAGCGCAAGAGAATCCGACGTCGCAGGTCCCCCCGGCGGGAGCCGGCATGGCGCCCATCGCCAGGTAGGGGCGCTTGGTAGTTTGGCCGATCGCCTTGGAAAGGACGAAGTCGATCGACGGACCGCCCATCGTGGCGTTGGCCGCTTTCGACACCGAGCGGTTGGTCAGGAGCGAACCGATTCCGCCCGCGTGATCGCCGAGCCCGGACACTTGATGCGTGTTTTGCAGCCCGGAGATCACCATTACTGAGCTCTTGAATTGGTCGAGGCCCGGGCCGTCCTCCGTCGCTGGGTAAGGAGGGAGCCCGTCGCTCGCGAAGCTGCGACCGGTAGCGCCCATCGCCGGCCCAAACTGAAAGGTGGCGCCGGTCCCGATGGGGCGCCAATCGGCCATCCATATGCCGTTGGGATAGAAGTAAGCGAGGAATCGCTTGGGCGCGCTGCCCACCTGGCCCATCGCTTTGCGCGGCGCCAGCGCTTCGAAGAACGGCAGCCCGATGAGCGCGGCCCCGCCGCTCAGAAACGCCCGCCGTCCGTACCGGGTGCTCATCCTCATGGCATCACCTCGGCCACTGCAGCCGCACGCCGGCTTCGGAAAGCGTCGGACGTGACTACCGCCTCTATCGCTGCGGGCAGCGTGCCGCCTTTGGCCATCGCACCGGCCGCGATCTGGTCGCGTAGGTCCAAGTTGTCGAACGAGCGGCCCAAGCCGAACGTGAGCAGCTTTTGGACCATGCAGGGAACTAGGCGTGTGTCGGCGGCCAGCAACTGCGCAAGTTGATCGACGCCGTCGAACTTCGTCGTGCCAGTTCCTCCCGCTGCGGGTAGTACACCCGTAGCATCGACGGGCCCGAACCCATCGTTGTCGCGATAGCGTCCGACCGCGTCAAAGTGCTCCTCGCCCAATCCGATCGCATCCATCACGCTATGGCAGCCCGCGCAGGCCGCCCCTTTCTGCTGGTGCTGCGCCAGGCGCTGGCGCACAGAGAGGTTCTCGAGACCTGAGCCTTGATCGATGTTCGTGTTCACCGTGGCGGGCGGCGGCGGCGGCGCCGCACAGAGCAGTCGATCGAGAACGAAGAGGCCGCGTTTCACGGGCGAGGTTCGGCTCGGATTGGAGGTCCCCACCAGCGTGCTGCCCTGGGTCAATAGACCTCCGCTTCGGTGCGTTCCGGCGACGGGCACCTTTTGCATCGCCGTCGCGGTCACGCCCGCGATGCCGTAGAAACTGGCCAGCGCGCCGTTGACGTACGTGAAGTCAGCATTGAGCAGCTGCGAAGCCGGCCGGGCGTTTGAAACAAAGTCCCAGAGAAGATATTTCGTCTCTTGCATCATCGCAGCGCGTATCGAATCGTTGAACAACGGAAACAGCATGGGGTCCGGCGTCACGGCCTGCATGCGGTTGACGTTGAGCCATTGGGCACCAAAGGTCTCGACGAGCGCGGGGCCGCGCACCGGGTCGCTGACCATTCGGGCAATCTGCGCGTGCAATGTGGCATCGCTGAGAAGAGCGCCCGAATCGGCCAGGGCGAACAGCCCGTCATCGGGCATCGTGCCCCAGAGGAAGTAGCTCAGACGCGACGCGAGCTCGTACGAGGTCACGCGGTGCGGGCGTGTGTCGTCCACGCTCGGGTCCGCCTCCCTACGGTAGAGAAATCGGGTGGACACCAGAACCGCGCGCATGGCGATCGCCAGCCCCTCCTGCGGCGTCGCTTGCGCGGCGGCTAACGTGAGATACGGCGAAAGCTCGGCATCGAGCGCCGGGCGCCGCCATGCGCGGGTGGCGAACGCTTTCACGACCTGCTGCTGGCAGGTGGCCCCGCCCGTCGCCGCGTCGCACGTAAGAATGCGTGTGCGCCACGGGTCGGTCGCCGGGCGCGCGAAGAGCTCGTCGATCAGATCCTTTGAGGCCGAAAGGTACTTTTCGAGGTGCTCCGGCTGGACCTGCAACACACCGGAGATGGTGTCGAACCCGAGTGTCGTCTCGTCGACCGGAAAGTTGTCGGCCGGGTTAAGCGCGGTCCCGAGCAAATCGTGGACAGTGTTGTTGTACTGCGTGCGGTTCAATCGACCGACCGGGGCGAAACCGATGTCAAGCGGTCCGCCGATCCCGGCGCCGGCGCTGCCTGTGTTGCTGCCCGTCGCCGCGCCGGCGCTCCCACTGCTCCCGAGAGCGCCAACCATTGGAGTGACGCCGCTTCGGCTGTCTCCGATTCTCCCGGTGCAGCCAGCCGTCGCCAGCACGAACATGAGCCATATTCGTGTCCGGCAGGCTCGTGCTCTCGTCTGCGACATCTGCCCTCTAGACGGAATGGGACCTGTACCGCTCAATATGTGGCCAGACGCCCTCCAATTCGATCAATTTGTTGCTTATTTTCGCGGCCCCGTGCTCGGGGTCGTAAGTCGTGGCCCATGGCCCACTTATCGAAGAATGTCGCTAATTCAATTTTACGTGCCTGGTACAAACGCAGTGCGCGGAGGGACCGATCGTGCCGCACGAATGCACCCACTACTGCTGCCTATCGTGCAGACTTCTCCATCGGCCGACCCACGCATGCCTCTGCATCGCGCTCAGGCCGCACGACCTACGACGTCACGACGCGATGCGGCAGAGCTCCTTCGCGAGAAAAAGTCGGGGCGAGAGGATTTGAACCTCCGACTCCTCGGTCCCGAACCGAGTGCGCTACCAGGCTGCGCTACGCCCCGAGCCGCCAGTGCACGATCGCGCTTCGGCGGGCGCGCGCGGCGGGGCGGACCTTATGGCGGGCTGCGCGCCCGTCGTCAACGCGGATTTGCAGTCGCGCGGGTCGTAAGGGGTGGGGCCTGCCATTGCGATGTGAGTGCAACGTTCCTATTTGCTTGCAATTGTACAGGAAAATACACCGCGCGCCCTTCCCGAGCTCAACTTCGCGTGTTAAGCCTCACTGTAATGGGCACGTCAGAGATCCAGGGTGAACGGATTGCCGCGGAGAGGCCAACCGAGCGCAAGGCTCCGGCCGAGGGTGGAGACCGCGGGCTCGCCGAGCCCGACGGAAGGAAAAACACAATGGCACCCGAGCTCCCCGCTGTTCGCATCCTCATCGTCGACGACGACAAAGCGATCTGCGAGTACATGCAGACGCTACTCGAACGCGATGGCTTTCAAGTCAAGACGCTGAGCGATCCGACCGGGGTCGAAGAAGAGGTGCGCCACGGCGGCTACCACCTCATCATTTTGGACCTGATGATGCCGAAGCTCGATGGCATCGAGGTATTGCGGCGCATCCGCAAGCTCGACACCGACATCGCCGTCGTCATCTTCACCGGCTTCCCGAACCTCGAGAGCGCAGTCGCTTCGATGAAGCTCGACGCGGTCGACTACATCAAGAAGCCGTTCAACGTGGATGAGTTCCGTGAGGTCATCTCGCGCGTCATGCGCAAGAAGGGCCTCGCGCGCACGCCCGAGGAGCAGCTGCACCGCGTTATCGGCGACACGATCCGCAATCTTCGCAAGGAGAAGGACCTCACGCTGAAGCAGATGTCGCGGCGCACGGGTCTGAGTGTGTCGCTCTTGTCGCAAATCGAGCGTGCCGAATCGAGCGCGTCGATTTCGTCGCTCTACAAGATCGCCATCGCTCTGGAGTCGCGCATCCAGGATCTGTTCGGCGAGTATTAGTCTTGTTTGGGGGGAGCGCCTTCTCCCACCAACCCCCCCAGCATTCGCGCGCTCGCGTCGCGCTTTACAGACGGCATCTGGCCGCACATACTCCGCCGCCCTTGGAGGGGATGCCGGAGTAGCTCAGATGGTTAGAGCGGGCGTTTCATACGCGCTAGGTCGGGGGTTCGATTCCCTCCTCCGGCACCCAAACGATGTGCTGGCCGCCCGGCGATGCCCGCCATGTCCCGGAAATGAAACGCACGTTAGAGTCTGCGGGTGCAGAAGCTAGAAGCCGGAATTCACCACTTTCAGGCGAACTATTTTTCGTCGAACCGTGCCCTCTTCGAACAGCTCGCCGAAGCGGGGCAGCGCCCCGAGACGCTCTTTATCACCTGCTGCGATTCGCGCGTCGTGCCGAACCTCATCACGACGGCAGCGCCCGGCGAGCTCTTTATCGTGCGCAACGTGGGCAATGTCGTTCCCTCGGTGGATCGAGGAGTTTTGGGGGGCGTCTCGGCGGCGATCGAGTACGCAGTGGAGCTGCTCGAGGTCGGCAACGTTATCGTTTGCGGGCACACCAACTGCGGGGCGATCGACGCGATTCTCCACCCGGAGCGGGTCGCGCATTTGCCCTTCGTGACGCGTTGGCTGTCCGGATCGTCGCGCATCCCGAAGATCATCGGGGAGCGCTACGGCTATCTCGACGACGAGGCACGCGTTACCGCCGCCGTGCAAGAGAACGTGCTCGTCCAGCTCGAGAACCTGCGAAGTTTCGACTTTGTGGCGCGCAGGCTCCAGTCCGGCTTGCTCAAGATGAACGGATGGGTGTTCAAGATCGCGACAGGCCAGGTCTTCGACTACGATCCGCTTTCCGGGCAGTTTTTGCAACTCGGCGGCGACGGAGACGGGGAGAGGCCCATCTTGAGCTCGCGTCCGCCGCTCTAACGTGACGGGTAGCGTCCGCGGGCGCGTGGCTCACCTCCATTCCCCTGCCCTCCTGCGGATTTCATCAACAGCGCCCAAGATCTTCGCCAGCGCGTCCAGGTCCCCGCGCTCCGCCGCGACCTCGTTCTTGTGAAACTCGTCGCGAAAAGTCTCCGCGGCACTCTTTCGCGCCTCGTGTTGGTGGCCATCCGCAGGGGCAGTCCCGGCGAGCTGCGCTGCCCTGGCAAGCGCGACGCCCACCGCGCTCGCGTCCTGCGCCGTCTTGCGGCTAGGTTCCACGTTGGCCCGCTTCGCCTCCTGGACCCGAAGCCAAGCGTCCACACAGATAATTGCCCATTCGATGGCTGCGACCGCGCCTGCGTCAGCCGTAATCTCATTGTCAGGCATGCTCGCCTCCGGCTGGCGGCGAGCATCGCTCCATCTCACGCAAGGTCAACGGGCACCGCCGGGTCCGAGTGGGCAGCCTGCTTCGTGTCGCGCGATAGCTCATCAATAGAACAAATAGGGCCACATCGATTTCATCTTTCGGCCGTCGGCGAAGGTCTGCCCCGAAGCTTGGCCCGGCATGTTCTGGTACCACCAGACGAGGAACTCCCCGCCGCAGTCTCCGTATTGGGTGTTCGGCGCCATGTTCCAGGGCAGCGGGATCGAGCCGCCGATGAGCTCACTGGCGTCCGCGCCCGCGGATCCAGCGTGTCGACCAAAGCCGGTACAAGAGCTCCGCACCTGCGTGATCGTATTGAAATAGTCGTAGTCGCGCACGCCGTTGGGCGGGAAATGAACATTACCGCACACGGCATCGAACGGGTCGACGTCGTACGTCGTGCTGCCGAACAGAAAGCGGCCGTGCGTCGGCGAGGGAAACGCTACGCACGGCGGCGAAGCGCAAAGGCCGTAGACGTTCGAGAAGGGCACCCCATAGCGCGTGTCCAGATCGAAGCTTGCGAACGGCCGAAACCATTCCCTGAGGGAGGGAACGCTGTTCTCGAAGCCCGATTCGATATCGTGTCCCTTGGAGTGCAGAAAGCAACCGGGGCCACGGTTGTAGTTGACGAATCCGACGCGCAAGGTGCGGCCGCAGAAGGGCACGTCACCATCGACGCAGCCGTTGGCGCAGCGGCTGAAGCTACCGGGGATGATGTTGCCCGTCGTCGTGTAGTTGGCCATCGTCCCGCCAACCTCGAGCGCAGCGGCGTCGGGCACATCCCCCGAGCCCACGACCCAGAGCTCGTTGACAGCCCCTTGATTGACCAAAGTACAGAGATCGAGAAACTGTCCGGGGTGCGCCGGATCAGGGCGACCGAAATTGGCGGCGTACGTCGACCCGAAGAGCGCGGCATAGTCGAACCTCAACGATCCGTCGGGCTCGGTTTTGCGCGGGAAGAGCGTGCTATTCTGGTAGGGAAACCCGGCCGGCGGCGGCGGACGGCCACCCACGCCGTCACGCAGATCGACCACGCTGATCTGGTATTGAATCTGCGCCGCGGCGCCCGAGTTCTTGAAGCCTTGCGTTCGCGAACCCTCGGCAAAGCCGTTGGCGACGTTCTGTACCAGCGCGGTTTCGCCGGCCAGTGTTCCCGGATTGGCGTACAAAAGCGCGAGCAAGTTCGGCTTCACGACCTGCACCTGGTCGTGGTGCACGACGAGCCACGGATCGCTGTTGGCTTTGCTGAACTGGTTCGGCCACGCTGTCGACTGCCCGTCCACGGCGAGCACGCAGGCGCCGCCTTGCATCACGAATCCAGGGGCGCAGCTCTGGCAATTCGTCCCGGTGTAGCCAAGGGCGCAATCGCCGGGGGGCGGCGCGGGCTGGACCGAAAGGGATGCCACTAGCTTGTTGTTGGAGCGATTCACGTCGTTCATGCGATTCACGTCATCGACCCACGCCTGCAGCGTGTGGGCTGCCGCCGTTGCGGTCCATGTGCTGCTGCCACCTGGACCGCTGTTGGCGAAGAGCAAAACGCTCTGACCTGGGGGCAGCGATTGCGTGTAGTTGTCCGACCAACTGACCGTGCTCCCATCGACACTGAATGCCACGCCGATGATCACGCCCGCGGGTGTCGCAACCGTGCCCACGTTCTTGACGATGGCCGAAAAGGTGATCGGGCTGCCGCTTGGTGGCGTGGTGGGCCCGACGGAAGTGACGGTCAAGTCGATACCGATGCTCAACGGCACCGAAACGATTCACGTCGTCGACCCACGCTTGGATGGTATGGACGCCGGCGGTCGCGCTCCACGTGCTCTTTCCCGACGGGCCGCTGTTGGCGGTCAGCGTCACGCTCGCGCCGGGCGCCAGCGACTGCGTGTCGGTATCCGACCAGCTCACAGCTATGCCGTCCACGTCGAACCGCACGCCGACGATCACCCCCGCGGGCGTGGCGACCGTGCCGACGTTCTGCACGGTGGCCGAGAACGTCACAGCGGTCCCGCTCGCGGGATTCGCGGGCGTCCAGCCAATGCCCGTCACGGTCAGGTCGATCCCGATGCTTAACGACACCGACAGCTTGTTGTTGGTCTCATCGCTTTCGGCGATGCGATTCACGTCGTCGACCCACCCTTGGATTGTGTGGAAGCCGGCGGTCGCCATCCACGTACTCCCACCCGATGGCCCGCTGTTGGCGGTCAGTATCACGCTCGCCCCGGGCGCGAGCGACTGGGTGTCGTTGTCCGACCAGCTTACCTCGGTGCCGTCAACGTCGAACTGCACGCCGATGATCACGCCTGCCGGAGTCGCGGCGCCTCCTTGATTCTTGACGGTGGCGGAG
>WNFJ01498489.1_pt1 | contig 17533 bp, 21 predicted proteins | sample 5400461 | NCBI WGS metagenome assembly WNFJ01 (sample SAMN13153349, study PRJNA577476) | soil metagenome | isolation source: 115 cm saprolite on Douglas fir-dominated hillslope | place: USA:California | collected 2013-09-17 | reverse complement strand
ATCGATTGGCAACGCGGTGGGGAATGAACTGGTTTCGCAGGAGACGGTCTTTCACGCGCTGTTTGAAACTGGATTCTTCAGCCGGAAGGTCGAAGGTTTCGTTAATTCCTACACTACGGAATTGCTTTCGACGGCCCATCCTTCGCTCATCGAAGCACTCCCCAGGGGCGCGCGCGCATCGGTGCTCGACACCATCGCGGCGTTGCAATATCGCCTGGCCGAGCACATCGCGTCGGTCCTGAAGAGTGAACAAACGGCCGCCGAGATCGCGAACTTTGTCGATCGGCAGATAGACAAGCTGCTGGAAAAGAGACTGAGCGAAACCGTCAGCGATGAAACCTTCGATCTGATTTTGGGCTTTGTGGAAGATCGTTTTCGCGGCCTGGTCAACGAGGAAGGATTTGAAACGAAAGTAAGTGCGTTTGTCGGCGAGCGGATCGATGACTTCGCGCAGATGAAGGCTTCACTGGCAGAGATGCTCACGCCTGAAACCATTGCGCTGATCAAACAGCGTGTCGATCAGCAAATCGGACCCATTGCGGATCACCTCGCCGACATTGCGACCAGCCCGACGACGCGAACTCAGATCGCGACGCTCATCAAGCGCGAAGTCGACGATTACTATCGAGACCTCTCGTTCCTGAAAAAAATCTTCATTTCGCGGGAACGCATCTATCGCGAGGTTGATGACCTGGTCCACAGCACTCTGCCGCGGCGGGTGGATGAATATCTGCGCGGAGCCGCGTTCGCGCAGGAAGCGACGGTCTTTCTGAATTCAACCATTGACAATTTGATGCAGCGGCCATTGAACGAGTCCATCGGCCAAGTCCCGTCTGAGAAGTTCGAAACAATTAAGCACGAGGCGGCGGCGCGTTTAGTCGCGATGATCCGAAGCCCGGAACTGGCGGGCTCAGTTAGAACGTATCTTAGTGAAGCGCTGGAACGTTTGAGACCCGAGACGCTGCGCGAGCTACTGGCGACGTTGAACCCTGAATCAGCTCAACGCTTGAAAGCCTTTCTGACGAAAAGTTTGTTGACCGTGCTGGCGCGCGACGACACTGCGCGAACGATCAACGCAATCCTCAGCTCGCAGATCGAGCGTTTCCTGGTGGCGCCAATTGGGCGACTGGCCGATCACATGCCCGCCGGAGCGATCGAGAAAGCCAGCGCCGCGCTCACCGAGAAGATCACCGCCGCGGCGCGCGAACGTTTGCCGGCGGCAATTGCGGAGTTCGACGTCGGCGGATTGGTGCGCAAAAAAGTTTCGGAGTATCCAATTGAAAAGTTGGAAGAGCTGGTTCTATTAGTCGCGCAGCACCACTTGAAAACGATCGAACTGTTCGGCGCCATTATCGGTTTCTGGATCGGCATCGGACAGGCGATCTATTTTTGGTTTACTTACGTGCCGAAGAGATGACGCGCTTAACTGCTTTGACGCCTTGATACGTTTCACTATGTTATGATTCAGTTTAGCCGGATTGTTTCCGATTACGGTGATAGAGAACATCGCGGTCTCGCACGGTATCAGAGAACTGAAGCGACTGCGTCGAATTTACGGCGGAAAATAAGAGGCTCGGCTTACGTCGAATTGGTAACGGGTGAGATTCGTTTTGCGGAATTGCATTGGTATGAGGCACACGGAATTGGAAAGAAACAAATAAAATCAAACGATTACTGGATTGAAAGACGGCATATGGGGTTTGCGATTTGTTTGGACAACCAAGGATACGAAGCGTCTTTGGAGTTACGCAAGATCTATCAGGTGTCATCCCCTGAAAGCAACGACCCTAAAGGCTACATTCGCATCATTGACGAATCGGGCGAGGATTATCTCTACAACAAGAAAGCATTTGAGATTATCGAACTCCCCCAACGAACCGAACGGAAACTGATTGCCACCCTCAGGTGACCTCCAGTTTCCTCAAAGCAACTCACAGTAAATGTTTTCTGTTGACATTCCGCTCAATAGATAATAAACATTCGTTGAAAGGAGTTATCCCCGAATGACTTACGTTGTTGTTGAACCGTGTATTGACTGCAAGTACACCGACTGTGCCGCGGTTTGTCCCGTAGAAGCTTTTCATGAACTGCCCGATCGTCTTTATATTAATGCCGATACTTGCATCGATTGCGATGCCTGCGTTCCCGAATGTCCGGTCGAGGCGATCTTCGCCGACAGCAATGTGCCCGAACAATACGCGCACTGGACGCAGATTAATATTGACGAAGCGCCAAACTATCCGGTGATCAGCCAGAAGATTCCCGCCCTGCACGGACCTGCTTGTACGGGACCGGCAGAGTGACTTTCAAAAGCTTTCCGAACCAGAATCTTCAAACTCGCGCAAAATACGCTGGGCTTCCTCCGAGAGATACTCGTACGCCTGTCGCTGGAGCGCAATGTGGGCCACTGAAGCATCGACCGGATCGCGAAGTAAGGCGGCCAGCAGGCGCGCAGGCATTTGAGTCAGGGCTTCGTGCGCCAGAGCGCGCACCACGACACTATTCGATCGCGCGAGTTCACAGATTTCGGTGGGCGCGAGACGCTCCGGCAAAATCCCTGCGAGTTCATCAACTCGCGCATACTCCTTTCGTTCGTGCGCGCGCTGAATCAAGTGCGCGAAGACTTCGGCAGACTGTGTCTGTTGGGCAAGCACCGTCGCGCAGGCGTCCGCCAAGCGCCGGGCGCGGTGGGATGGCTCGTCAGCAGCGGGCTTTCCGGCTTCGTTCGCGCGCGCGTCAAGCGCTGCCAGCAGGCGGCTCAGCTCATGATCGGCTCGCGGATCGTATTGGAGCGAACGAACGACCTGCACCGCAGAGCCACTGGCTGCCGACCGCCAGGCTCGTTCCATGAGATTGCGCGTAGTCGACCGCAGATCATTCCAGACGCTCGCGACCTTTGGTCCAAAATCTTCTATCATCGCCGATTACTTGTTTCCTCGAATCCTTCGCTTAAGTTTGCCGGGACTCTCTGCCGCTAATTGTACTACACGCGCTACAACAAATCGTGCAATGCTGCTAAGCTTTCTTCGAGTTTAACCGGCTCCCCGTTTAGATTCGGGACTTGTCCCGCATTCTAAACGAAGCGAGATTTCCGCAAGTCCATTTTGTTTGTAACATCGTGGAATACGACTCTTGTTCATTGATGCAGAGGTTCATACCATGCCCATAAGCGAACAGTTACTTGAGATTCTGGTTTGTCCCGCGTGCCGTGCCAAGGTTGAATTGAAACCCGACGGCAGCGGCTTGAAATGCGTCGAATGCAAACGTGTCTATCCTATTCGCGACGATATACCGGTGATGTTGATCGACGAAGCGAAGATCGAAGATGAACAGCCTGCGAGAAATAATTGAGTCGTCGCCGAGCGTGCGCCATCTGGCCTTCACGACCGAACGTGAGAATGACGAACCGCAACCGCTCGCGCCGGCGCGTTGGGATTGGTCGAGCGTACAGCGCGTGCTGGTGGTGCGATTGCGTTCGATTGGCGATACGGTGCTGACTACGCCTTCATTGTTCGCATTGCGCCGGTTTCTGCCGCACGCTCAAATTGATATTCTTTTGGAAGATTGGGTCGCGCCGGTGCTCGTTGGTTCAGACTTGATTAATCGGGTCGTTACCGCGCCGCGCGACGGTACGTCTGCGCGCGCGCGCGTCGCTCGTGAACTTCGGGCTGGGCAGTATGATGTCGTTTACAACTTGCATGGCGGAACCACTGCGACACTTTTTACGCGCGCAACGGGTGCGAAGCACCGGGTTGGATTTGGGCATTATCAATACCCGCGCCTGCATAATCATGTCGCGCCTTCGGCTCGGGAACTTTGGCAGCGGCCTACTTTGCATTCCGTCGAACAGCAACTGGCTTTGATTGGTTGGACAGGTGTTCCGGTGAGTGATCGGCCGGCCACGCGTTTGACAGTGAACGAGGAAGCGGTTGCGACTGTTTCCGAGAGACTTCGGGTAGCCGGTTTTGAAGTTGAAAAGAGCGAACCATTCGCGGTCATCCATCCGACTGCGGCTTTTGATACCAAGCAGTGGGCCACGGACAAATTTGCGCGCGTCGCCGAAGAGTTGCACGCGCGCGGGCTGACGCCTATCGCGATCGTCTCGTCGAAAGAAGAGCCGATTCTTAAATCCCTCATCGAACAAACGTCAGCTCGCTTGATCGGACTTAGCAATCTTTCATTACCCGAAGTTGCCGCGCTGACTTCGCGCTCGAGCTTGTTCATCGGGAACGACAGTGGCATCGCGCACATCGCTGCTGCTGTCGGCGCGCCCTGTGTAATGATTTTCGGTTCGTCGAATCGCGCGCATTGGCGGCCGTGGACGACTCAGCCAAACGAAGTGGTATTCGAAGAGTTGCCTTGCCAGCCATGCCCCGGATATTTCTGCGCTGAGTTTGAAAAGCCCGAATGCATCCTACGCATACCGGTCGAGCGCGTGGTCGCGGCGATTGATCGCGTGATACACCAGAGTCTGACTTTGAGATCCGCCGAGGACAGCTTCAGACAAGGCTGGAAAGAGGCCAGAGAGAACCGAACTTTTCCGGTAAAGGATTTGTGGAAGAGCGTTGAGTGTGACCAGCAAACAGAGTGATTTTCGCCGGCGCGCCGAAGGAATTCTTCATCAACTGCGCGACCGCAACATCGTCGTGCTCGGCGATGTGATGCTGGACGAGTTCATTTGGGGCGATGTGTCGCGCATTTCGCCTGAGGCGCCGGTGCCGGTTGTCGATATCAAGCGCGAGTCAACGCATCTTGGTGGCGCGGCGAACGTGCTCGCAAACCTGTTGGCGCTGGGAGCAAACGCGTGCGTCATCGGAGTTATCGGTCAGGACTTTGCGGGCGAAAGAATCCGCAGCTCGGTGAGCGAGAAGAGTGCTTTGCAAACGGACGATTTATTAATCGCGGATGATTCGCGCCCGACGACGATTAAGACCCGCATCATCGCGCACAATCAGATGGTCGTGCGCGCCGATCGCGAACATCGTGCGCCGGTGAATGGCGAAATATAAGCTCGGATCATCGGCGCCGTGAAGTCTGCGATCGAGAAGGCGCACGCCTTGATCGTCTCAGATTACGATAAAGGCGTAATCACACCGCGCATCCTGGCGGAAGTTTTGCCGTGTGCCTATGGTCACATGCCGGTGCTGATCGATCCAAAGCTGCGAAACTTCGACGCCTATCGTCCGGCAACTCTGGTCACGCCAAATCATTACGAAGCTCTGCAAGTGACAAATCTTGAAGAAGATTCCGATGGCGCTTTGCAGATGGCAGCCAAAAAGATTCGCGCTCGGTTAGGCTGTGATGCCGTGCTCGTCACCCGTGGCGAGCGCGGCATGATGCTCCTCGAAGGAAATCGCGATCCGGTATTCGTCGAAACTGCCGCGCGCGAGGTGTACGATGTAACCGGCGCCGGAGATACTGTGGTCGCGACCCTAGCTGCGGCTCTCGCGGCGGGCGCGTCAATGACGGAAGCTGCAGTGTTGGCAAATCAGGCTGCGGGAATTGTTGTCGGTAAACTTGGCACCGCCACGGCGAGTGCGCAAGAGATTCTAGAGACGATTCAATAACCATGTTCAGACGATTCATCATCCTTTTACTGTTGGCGTCGAGCAGCGCCACTCTGCATCTTTCTTCCATTTCCGCGCAGGACCAACAGCGTCCGCGCACGGTTGTGCCCGCTGATCCGGCTCCGACACAACCGCCACAGCCTTTGAATTCTCCCGTGGCGTCTCCGCGGACCTTTCCCGCCCGCCCTGCATCGACTGCTCCGCGAACGTTCGCCGAATTAAGATCGCAGATCGAACAGATCGTGCACCAACCCGCGCTTGAACCAGGATTCTTCGCAGTCAAGATTGTCTCGCTTGACACGAATCAAATCATCTACGAGCAGAACGCGAACAAGTTTGTCCGGCCGGCTTCGAACATGAAACTCTACACCGTCGCGACGGCATTCGATCGGCTCACGCCCGACTATCACTTCATCACTTCGGTTTACGCGAAAGAAAGACCGGAGGACGGCAAGGTCAAAGGTGATTTGATTGTTTACGGTCGCGGCGATCCTTCAATTGCCGCGCGGTTCAATAACGGCGATTACTTCAAAGGCATAAACGATCTTGCCGATCGAATCGTGGCTGCGGGAGTGAAACGCGTCAAAGGAGATCTCGTTGGCGATGAGAGTTATTTCAACGGCGCGCCGGTCGGCAGCGGTTGGGAGTGGGAAGACCTGACGTGGTCATACGGGGCAGAGTTGAGCGCCTTGACCATTAACGACAATGCGATCGATTTGACGGTCAAGCCAGGCATGAGCGTCGGCTTCCCGGTCGTAATCACCAGCGGGCCGCCCGCGGCATCATTCATGACGATTGCGAATCACGCTACGACCTCAGCGCGTGGATCGAGAAGCGATCTGCATATTTATCGCGGTCTTGGAGCGAACACGCTGGAGATTTCGGGAAGCCTGCCGCTCGGCGATACTGGATTTATCGGTGGTGTCGCCGTTCCCAATCCGGCGCTGGCTTTTGTTTCGATGCTGCGAGATGCCCTGGTGAAACGCGGGGTGAAAATAGATGGACGAGTGCGGACGGTAAACGCACGATCAGGAGGGAGCATGGTTCCCATCTCGCCCGCGGCCCCGACGCCCATCGAAATCGCCAGCCTGCAATCGCCGCCGTTCAGTCTCATCGCCGCGCATACTCTGAAGCCGAGTCAGAATCAATATACTGAACTGATTTTGCGTACGCTCGGCAAGACTCAGCCTGCAAATCCGGGCGACGGAACTCGCGCGCGTGACAACGAAGATGCGGGGCTCGAAGTCGTAACGAGTTTCTTGCGTCAGGCCGGAGTTGGCGAAAGCGAAATCGCCTTGAATGACGGATCAGGTCTTTCGCGCAACGATTTGATCTCAGCGAACACGACGGTGCAGTTGCTGATGTTTATGACCAGGCATCGTTACTTCGCTCAGTTTCGCGATGCGTTGCCGATTGCCGGTGTCGACGGGACACTGCGCACGCGCATGCGCGGCACACCCGCCGAAGGCAACGTGCGTGCAAAGACCGGTTCGCTGAGTTCCGTCGCGTCGTTGTCGGGCTACGTGACGACGGCCGCAGGCGAGCATCTGGTTTTTTCAATGATGCTGAACAATTATCCGGACGCCGCCGCCGTGCGTCGTGATTCGATCGATGCCATCGCGATCTTGTTGGCATCGTTTGCGGGAAAGTCGCAGTAAGCCCGGACTGATTAGACTGATGGAAGCCCAAACCCTTAATTGCCCGAATTGTGGCGCCGCGATTTCGAGTGATGCTTCGCAGTGTCAGTACTGCGAATCGAAGCTCGCGACCGTCGCCTGTCCGTCGTGCTTTGGAATGATGTTTCTTGGCAGCAAGCACTGTCCGCATTGTGGCGCGTCCGCAACGCTGGCGACCGCCGCCCAACTCTCCATCTTGAAGTGTCCGCGCTGCAAGATCGACATGTCTTCCGTCACGATTGGCGCCGAAGCGATGCGCGAATGCGAGCGATGCGACGGGCTTTGGGTCGAGGCGGCTGCTTTCGAGAAGATCTGCGCCGATCGCGAAGAGCAATCAGCCGTGCTGGGCCTGGCGTCACCCACGCCGACACATCCGGTGGATTTGACTAGCGATCACAACAAAGTTAGTTACGCGCCTTGTCCACAATGCGGTCAGTTGATGAATCGAATCAACTTTGCGCATTGCTCAGGCGTAATAGTCGACGTTTGCAAGGGCCACGGCACCTGGTTCGATCGCGACGAATTGAGCAAGATCGTTCAGTTCATTCGCGGCGGCGGCCTGGAGCTGGCGCGTCAGAAAGAGAAGATGGAAATTGAATACCAGCGGGAACAACTCCACACGGAACAGATACGCTCCACTGACCAGGATTTATTACGCCGGTCCTTCGCCGACGAAGAACGCATCGGCGGTCTTTCCGCCGCGCGAGGCTTGCTGAAGTTTCTGATTGAATGAGCGGCCAGGCTTCGAACTACCGGTTGACGATATGGAATCAATCCATGAATTGTCCAGTCTGCAAATCAACCGAATTGGTGTCCGCGGAGTTAGAGTCGAATCTAACCTCCCTTAACTGTCCCGATTGTGGCGGGAATTGGATCCGCGGAGCTGAGTATTGGAAGTGGCTGGAACAAAACGGCTCCGATTTGGCGGAGCGCTTGTACGAAGAAGAGAGCATGCATCTGGCCGAGCCGTGTAAGCCTATAGACTGTCCGGAGTGCCGATTGCGTATGGTGAAGTTCCTGGTCGGACGCGGGCTCAACTTTACGGTCGATCATTGCGAAGGTTGCAAGGGCATCTGGCTCGATCGGAATGAGTGGCAGGCGCTGAAGAAGCGCAATTTGCATGACGATCTGAATTCGATCTTCACTTCCTTCTGGCAAACCGGCGCCCAGCGAGAAATCCGAAAGAAGAAATTGGAAGAGATCTACATCAGCAGATTCGGAGCCGAAGATTACGACGAAATAAAGAGACTACGATGGTGGCTTGATACGAAGACGAACAAAGAAGAACTGCTGGCGTTTTTGACTGATCGTGATCCCTTCAACGCTTGATACGTCCCGATTCAGAATGTTTCTGGCCCATCGACCTGGCGCCTGCGAGATCGAAGAGTTCATAAAAGACTCGCAAAGTCTTCCGCTATCGTACGCTCAAGTAGGCCTGGCGAAACACTCTCCATCGGATTTCAGGATCGATGAGGCCTTCGGCATGATTGGACGCGGCAATGCTGCGTTCGAAGCAAGCTGGCGCTGCGCGAGTGGCGACACTTTGAATTGGGCTGGGTGGAACGTTTTCCAGAGAGTGCGTCCATCGAAGCGGGAACGACGGTGGCGGTCTTGATACATCACTTTGGGTTTTGGTCCCTGAATGGATGCCGCGTGGTCTACGAGTTGGGTGATCGGTCGGACGACACCACCTTTGGATTCGCCTATGGGACGTTAACGAATCATGCGGAAATGGGGGAAGAGATTTTTCAGGTCTCGATCTCGCCTGAGTCTGGAGAGGTCTCTTACAGCATTCGGGCGGCCTCGAAGCCTCGCGCGGCGTTGGCACGCATCGGGTATCCAATCACGCGCCTGCTGCAAGCGCGGTTTCGTCGAGAATCCATCGCGGCAATGCAGCGTGCCATAAGAGAGGAATAAATAAAGTCATTACAACTTATTCGCTCCGCCCGGCACGAGACCGACGCGCAATAACAAACCTTGAAAGCGTGGATCAGAACGCAGATAGTCCCAGATAGGATTTACTTTCAGATAGATCAACGGTCCGAAGCGCAACTCCGCGGCTTCGTTCAGCCATTCAAAAGCCGCGTCCTTTTCCCCGAGACCCGCGTAAATTGAGGCGATCAGTGCGGCGACACGTCTCAGGGATGGCACAAAAATGCCGAGTGCAAGTTGCCTTGCGCTCGGCATTCTAGGCTGCGCTCAACGGCGGTAACCAGAAATTTNGATCCTCTTTGCGCGTCCGGCCTCGCTGCCGCAATTTCGTCGCGACTCCTGTTAGGCCGGTCCCCAACAACAGTAGCGTTGTCGGTTCAGGAATGGGCGACTGGTTCCCGGTAATTCCAGCGGTTATATTTGCCGAGCGACCCGTCTCCACGAACAAATCGGCTACCGTCAGCGAGAAAGTGCCGGAGCCACTCGCGTTGCTGAAGGTGAAGTTTTGTGTCGGCGAAGTGAAATGAATGTTCACCCCACCCTGATCGATATTTGGCGAAACGCTCCCCACGATGGTTGCCGTATAAGTGGTGCCCTGTCCGCCAGTGATTCCAGTCGGGGCCGTGAAGGTAATATTCAAAGTGAACGTGCCGTTCAGTGCTTGGGTCGGGGCCGTGCTGAGAAAGAACGAACCCAAATTGTTAGCGCCGCTCAAGGCGCCGATGCCCAATGCAGTTGTGCCGGTAAAGGATGCGTTACCGGCGAAAGTCAATTGCGGGACTGCGGTGACTGTTCCCGTCGTAGAGCCGGAGATGGTTACCTCATCGGCGCGGGCCGCCTTTTGACTGAAACCGACGATGACCAGGGCCAGAAGGCCAAGGAAAATGGACTTGAGAAATGTTGAGCCGATAGAGCTTTTCATAGTGTTCCCCCTGCGAACGTGCCATTGGGCACAATTTAAGATGGAGTTTTCAGGCACGCGAGCATGCGGGACAAGTGCGCTCGCAAGCCTGATCAAGTTCCTCTAACTGGCACTCTGAGCGATTCGGAGAAGGAAAAGAGCCAATCCGAAGAGGTTTCTTTCAGTTCTCAGCAAGAAAAACTAAGTGATCGGATCGTAATTCGAAGAAAGCGGTGCTTAGAAGCCCTTACAGAACCGGAGGGAGCGCAGCGAGCGCAACCCGCTGAACGCGGCCTCAAGAAGAAACAAAGCCCGCTTCGGTCAGTTCACTTCAGGTGCGAATCAAACCATCTGAGAATGCGATTCATGCGATCAATAAGGTGCTTCTCTTCGCGGAAGCCATGAGGCTCTTTAGGGTAAACTCGATCGAGCACGGCGGGTTTGCTGTTTTGCGAGAAAGAAACATCGCCGGCAAGCGTTACACAGGTCGACGCGAGAACGAGGAAGAACTTAATGGCTGGCTTAACCATGGGTAACCGAGTCTGTATTTTCCGCCGCTCAAATCTTTATGGCCACCACATCGCCGTCCTTCGTATGTACGATCAGCCTTCTGTTATCAAAGCTGATCTTTATCGTCCGGCCCTTGAAAGGATCGTAGGTTGCAAACTCAGCATTCGATTGTGGCAGAAAAGGAAGATTAAGCGGATAGGTTACGAAAGACTTTCGCAGGAAGACGGTGATCTTTGGCTGGAGGCTGGCATCCCCGTCGCCGCTCAGGCTTGTCAACGACTGAGAGACCGCATGAACGGCACGAGATCGTCCGAGAAGTAAGGCTCTTCCGTGCACCAGAAAATGTAATCAGCCTTCAGATATTCAGTGGCAAACTCGATCTGTTCCGCAATCGTTACGCGCTTTCCGGTTTTCGGATTCACATGCGAGTAGTTGCCGTCCTGAACGGCGATGCCGACCGGGACAATGCCCGAAACTTCTTTAATCAACGAATAGCTGCTGCCCATCTGACCCGGCTTGTACGGCAAGAGATCGGGACCACCGACGCCGACTCTTAACTCTCGTGCGGCTTTGTAAACCGCGCGCAGGTATCCTTTGTCTTGCTCCGGCCGCCATTCGCCCGGCATGAAGTTGGCGTACTGCAGCGCGACCGATTTGGGAAAAGCGCGCTTGAGCGCTTTCAAGTTGGTGACGAGCGCGTCGCGATAAATCTCCGGCGTGAAGCCGGTTAGCAGGCAGACGGGGTCGATGAACTACGCAGCGTGGACGGGAGAAGGTCAGTTAACCGTGCCAGAGGTTTTTCTGCCGGCAGTCACTGTATTTCAAAATCAATCCACTGCGTGGCGGTGCGGTGCTCTTTTTCGGCAAGCGCGTCTGTGACGACGATCTGAAATGCGTACTCGCCGGGTTTGAGTTCCGCACCAAGCTGCAGAAGGCCGCCCGCCATCAGTCGTTTCGGGTTGGACCGCGGACCTGCCTTAAAGGTGGCCGGCTGTCCCGCAAATACCAGCTGACTATCATGGAATAGCCTCACTTGTATCGTCAATTGCGGACGCTGCGTCGCCTGGTCCGCGTGCGCATTGAAAATAGCGTAGCGATACTCCAGCGTCGCGCCTCGACGAAAGCGACGCACTGCCGGACTAGACTCTGCGTCGATCTCGTCAACCACGCTCTCCGCCCGAATCGTGTCTTGCAAAGCAGAAGGCGAGGGCTCAGCAGATACATCAGCGGATGCGCGGCCGGCTTGTGTCGAAGAACTACCGCTGACAATGAGCCCCGAGAGGGCTAGCCGACCTTTGCTCAGATCCGGAACTGTGATGAACTGACTGGCTGAGCCGACACGCTCAGATGCCGCATCACGAACCGCAACCCGCAACTGATAAGATCCAGCGCGCTTAATCGGAACGTCAAAAAAGTAGAGCAGACCGTCTCGCTGCAAGAGTCGATAAGTAGCGCCGCGCACGCGAATTGTCTCGGTGCGACTGACTCGATCGACTAAGCTCTCACTATCGCCAATTGTGATTGCCAACACATCTATCACAGCCTTGTACGAGCCGCCTGCTTCCTCTGTAAATGATAAATCACGCGCGTTCATATGAAGCAACAGACGTATGAAAGAGCCCGTGCTCTGGGCGTTGCCAAACAAAGGTGTGAGACGCAGGTGCACGCCACCCGTTGCGAAAGGCGAGACAAGCGCGGCGGATAACTGCTCTGCGCGCGTGCGATGTGCAGGGCGCGCAGCCTCAACATGCCCGAGAAATCCGCTACGTGAACGCACTCGCAAACTGGGACGCTTCACGCGTACCGTTATCTCATGGAAGCCAGGCCGTCCGGTCGCCGGATAGATACTCGCCAGGTCGGGTCGGTAGCCTATCAGATAGTAACCCTGCTGATCGTTGAACGTGAGTCGGACGGCTTGTTCGAGGTCGTTGCCGCGGATGAAAAGTCCGCCTGTGCTTTGCGCCAGATAGTTCAGGCTGTCTTGTGAATCAGCGAAGTCCGCGTTGCGGTTACCAAGGCGACGGCGAACACCGGGAGGACCTTCGTTCTTCATTATTTCCGCGACGTCATCAACCGCCGTTAAACCAGTGGTCGCTATGCCGCGCGTATCTATCGAGTAAAAAACGACCGAAGCACGGTTAGCGGCGTCAATCAGTCGTTCTATAGGATCAGTGACAAGGTTGCGACGTTCAAATGGGCCTGCTCCTCTTGGGCTGCGCTCGACAAGCGGGAAGCCTTCTGAGAAGAGTACGAGAGATTTACGTCCGGGTAGCTGTCGGAGTCCGTTGACAACCTGGCTGAGCACGTTGAGCGTGCCTACAGCGAAGGCTTCTCGGCGTTGCCCCAGGTCTTCGCGAAGACCGTGGACGTCTGCTTCGATCGTGAAGGGTGGCACAAATATCGGGGTCAGAGCGCCGACGCCGTTGTTGGCCGAGCGCACGCGCTCAATTGCCGCATAGAGTAGCTGCCGGTCGGTGGTGAAGCCTTGCAAAAAGCTGACGCTCGAACTGGTACGGAAAACGGCGACCAAGTCGTCCGCTTGCATCTGGCCATCCACAAACTGTCGCAAGGCCCGCCGGACATGGTTTGCACTTTCGACGGATAAGCTCAGATCGTCCACCACGAGCGCGATGGTGCGACGAACTTGCCCAGGGCGCAACCGGACCGGCGCCGCTGGAGGCGCGCTGTGATCGGTCGGTACCGTGGGACTCGGTCCAGTTGGCTGAGCCGTAGCGGAAGGATTCATCGAGATGTACGAGAAGTTTGTGATCTGCTGCGCGCGGCCATCCTCAAAAATTTCGAAATCCATTTGCTGAAGATCAGTCACCGGGCGACCGCTGGTGTCCGACACAACCGCGTCAACCTGCATCAGGTTTGTCGTTACCCGCACCACCTCGTCATCGGAAGGTATACCAGGCTGTTTCTGCGGCGTTGGCGAAGCTGGGCTCGGTGCCGGAGTCGGGCGCTGTCCGGCAATCGGCGTTGACACCAGGGGAAGAAGGATAAAAACAAGTGCCGACAACCCATTCATCATCTTCTTTCCCTCAACTCAGCGAGTTAGTAGATGTAGAGATGCCACTACCCGTTCTGATCGTTGCTGAGCCTTGACGTTTACGGTCGACTGAGGAGCGGGCAGCCCTGTGAAGAATCACGTCACGAACATCCTGGGGAATCACTGCGGATGTTTTCCTCAGCTTCACCTCCAGGTTCCCAAAAGAAATCCGATCAACGCAAAATAGATGGTGATATATCCGCAATTAATCAGTATGTATTTGAAAGACCGTTGCTCGAAAAGGGAAATGATCACGAACATCGTCGAAGCCCAACCGACGCCGGCTAAGAGTCCGGCCACGAGGCCCCATCGCCAATTCGTTTTGCTATCGCCGAGGAAGAACGCGAGGTTGTAGGAAATAACCCAGGCCAACAAGAACGTTAGCGAGTAGGTTTTTAGCGGATTGGCTTTGGCAACCTGCTCGTTGCTCAAGCCGGTTTCCTTCTGCCAGGCCTTGAAGAAGAGAACGGGCGAATACCATAACGCCCCGACGACCAGGCTCAGCAGAGCACACACAAAAACAGCCAGATGGTTGATGTAGAGTTTTTCCATAGCGCCTCAAAGTCTAAGAACGACCGAGGCGGTTGTATTGGAAAAAATTTACCTAACCCACCGGCACATAGTTCAATATGTCATTCTTTCTACGGACGTATTCTTCGGGAGTAAAACCTGAGAAGAACTTGAAATCGTTAATGAAGTGGGCTTGATCATAGAAACCACAATCCTGCGAGATTCCTCGATTTCGCTGATCGCCTTTTGGAAGCGGATGATTTTCAGATAAGCCTTTGGGGCTATTCCGACCTGCCGTTTGAACATACCGATGAAATGTTTCTGTGAGTAGCCGATGCTTTGATTCATTTGCGCCAGATTGATTTGATCCGGCCGTCGGATGATTTCCGCCAGGGCGTACTCGACCGCGGGATTGAGTACAAACCTGCGCTGAAAATTTCGAAGCAGAAACCCTTCGGCCGCCTCAAACTTAAGATCTATTTCGGCGATCTCCAAGAGACGCTCTCTGAGAAAGGAAAAATCATTGCCCCATAATAGATCGGCATCGACAACCCGATCGGCCATCTCGTTCATGGGTAGCGGAAAAAATGGATAGGCCATGCCTTTTTTGAACGAGATTATGAACATCGCCGCATGCCGTCCCGAAGGAATCGTAATGAATTCAGTTCGGACGCCCGACGCCCACACGTGATGACAGGCTTGAATTTCTTTGAGCGTCTGATTGTCGTAGATGTGTTGAGGCCGATCGTCAAAATCGATAATGATTTCCGTGTTGCCGTCGGGAAGAAAACGATCGATCGAATGACCAGGCTTATAGCCGTCGTAATACATGAAATGATCGATGAACTGATTTAGGGGAAACCTCGGGATGTGAGTCTTAACAATCATTGTGAAAGTGTTCGTTAGTGACGCTGCCAGCCCCTGATCAAAGCGTCGATATTATCATCCAGCGCCAGCGTCATTAGCTAGAGCGCATCCGGATGTGTGAATCCAACGACTCAATCAGCGCCCGGTGATAGACGCAGACCCCGGAGCGATAGCGACAAAATCATACAGTCCCGCCGATCAACGAATCGAACGACAAGAAAAAGCGGTCGACTTTTCGCGCTCAAGCCGAGGGTTTGTTCAGCCTGCAGCGGCCCTGACCTTCGCTTCGATTGGCAACTCGGTCTCCGCGCTCGGCTCGGCTTCCGCGTCATCGGCAAAGAAGGAATAAGTCAGTCCCGCCAGCGCCGCGCCCACAATCGGCGCCAGCCAGAACAGCCACAACTGCGAGATAGCCCAGCCGCCGACGAAGATCGCCGGCCCGGTGCTGCGGGCCGGATTCACGGAAGTATTCGTGACCGGAATGCTGATCAGATGAATCAGCGTCAGGCCAAATCCGATCGCCAGAGGCGCCAGTCCCTTGGGCGCTCGTTGATCATCAGGAACATGAACGTCAGGACCGTCTCTGCCACCAGACAGGCCAACAGCGTATAGCCTCCGGGCGAATGAGCACCGTAGCCGTTCGCGGCGAAGCCACCCGTGACACTAAAACCGGCTTTACCGCTGGCGATCACATAGAGCACGCCCGCGCCGGCAATCCCGCCGAGCACCTGAGCCACCATGTAGGGAAACAGATCTGAAGCCGGTATCCGTTTTCCGGTCCACAGTCCAATCGTAACGGCCGGATTGAGATGGCATCCCGAAATGTGGCCGATTGCATAAGCCATCGTCAACACTGTCAGACCAAAAGCGAGTGCGACACCGGCGAAGCCAATTCCAAGACTCGGAAAGGCAGCGGCAAGTACGGCGCTGCCGCAGCCTCCGAAAACCAGCCAGAAGGTACCCAGGAATTCGGCCGCGGATCGTTTAGACAGTGACATGGAAATCTCCTTTCAGTTTGAGGGGTGGTCACAACTTAGGTCGAGAAGGTGACGACTCAAAGCGAGTCGGTGGAATCTTTCTTCGGCCCAGCAAACAATCAGGATAATGCCATTTAGATTATTGGCGCTGAGCTTATCACAACCCAACTCGTTTCAACAGGATGTTTCGGCAGCTTGTCTTTGCGCAGTGGGACCCTGATAAATCTCGGAACAACTTCGAGGAGAACGTTTCGGCGACCGGCTGATCCGCTATCGCGCGAGTATCAGTCTATTCACGCTGTTTCGCGTCTGTCACTTGCCTTGGTTCCGAACCATCGGCGTTCATCACCCAAACTTCCATCTTCCCGGTGCGGTTGCTCTGGAATGCGATCCGCTTTCCATCCGGAAACCACGACGGTGTCTCGTCGAGATATGGTTGATCGTGGGCCGCGAGTTTCCGGGCCTCGCCTGGTCCGAGATCCACAATCCAGATATGACCACTGTGTGCTTTGAGGTTGCTGACTTGAAAGGCGAGTTGACGACCGTCCGACGACCATACCGGCCACTGCGCGCTGCCTTCCGCGGAAGCAATGTGAGTGACCTGACGGCGCTCTGACCCGTCGGCATTCATGACAAAGACGGCCAGGCCTTCGCCCGATTCGTTCTTTCCCGTGAACGCAATACGTTTCCCGTCCGGCGACCAATGGTTGTTCCACGCGATTGGGGCGCCGTCATTGATCTGTCTGGCGTTGGAGCCGTCGAGCGCCGACACCATCAAGCGCGTTGCGGTCCACGTTCCGGCCATATAGACCAGACGCTTTCCGTCAGGCGAAAGCATCGGAGTGCGGCCAGGAACGCTGCCGAGCTCTCGTCTCTCTCCGTCCAGACCGATTGCGTACAGGCGGCTCGTATCGTTCGCCAAAACGGAGAAGACAACTGCTTTACCATCTGAAGTCCATTGCAAGCCAACTTCTTCCTCCGGCGTGTGCGTCAACTGCCTTTCACCAGTTCCGTCGGCGGAAATAACAAACAAATCTTCGGCGCCTCCGCGATTCGAGGTGAATGCGATGTGCGAACCATCCGGCGAAACGGATGGGTAGCCATTGCTTATGGGCTTTGGTGTCGGAATGGGCATCGGTCGGACCCGCCAACCCGATCGCATGTGTCGGCGTCGCGAGAGAGGCGCCGCCCAGAATCGCCAACATTGCACAGATGACAAACCCGGCCACGAGCGCCAACCAACGCACAGTGTTTGCTTGAATCAAAGAGTCACCTCCGCACTATTAGACGGAGTTTGCGAACAGCGTTACCGGCAATGCGAAAGAGAAAGTGATACGGAAATCGCTCGAGGTTTACACGCCGCAAGTCACGCTCGCGAATCGCATATGACTCAGGAGACTCAGCAGCTTTGAGAAAGAACAGGCGCAGTCGTTGTAGAAGTCATTGAGCACTACCTGGGATTTGGCCGGCAGGACGTATACGAAAAATGGGAAGGCGAATGGGATTGCGTCTTCTATGAGCTGCGGAAATTCATCGGGCTA
>WNFJ01258108.1_pt1 | contig 17541 bp, 15 predicted proteins | sample 5400461 | NCBI WGS metagenome assembly WNFJ01 (sample SAMN13153349, study PRJNA577476) | soil metagenome | isolation source: 115 cm saprolite on Douglas fir-dominated hillslope | place: USA:California | collected 2013-09-17 | reverse complement strand
GGCGTATCGAGGCCCTGCAAATAACGGATGTTCTCCCGCTCCAGGAAAATGTTCACGTAAGGGCGTAACTCACCTGTTTCGTAGCACAGGTTGAACCGCAGGCCGGGGAAGTCACCGTCAAGCGCATCGATGATCTCACGCACGGTTCGACCAGTTGCGGTCACAAAACGGCGATTGCCAATTCTCGCTCGGAGGGCATCAGGGAAGGAAATGGTCACAGTGGGTTCGATATCGGGTAAGTCCATCATAGCCTCGGTTGCAAAAAGTAGTGAGAACAGACAAACAGATTAGTATCGTACATTTTGCTGTAGGGAAGAGAACGTTTGTTCATTTAACCATAACGAGTATAGCCCAATGATCCCCATTTGTCAATTGTTACCCTCAATTCCTCAGCCCCGGTCCCGGCGAGCGACTCGTCGCGAGGCCGCAATCAACAAATATCCGGAAGAATGAGCCAAAAAGGTGAATTTTCTGAATCAATAGTACTTCTTGAGTATAATAAAGGAATAGAGAGAAATCAGCCTCAAAAAAGCGTAGTATAAAGTAAAACAGAACTATTTTGCATGAGTGAATACGAATGCTTGACAGGCAATTTACTGCTGGCTATACTTGGATGCAACATTCAGAGCTGCATGCTTAAAGTGACTTCACGTGCCAGTTTATTTGATGCAGTTTATAAAAGGAGACTCTCATGGACTTCCAACCATTGGGGATGAATGATGCACTTGCTACAACCAGCTCGGGCAATTTAACGCAAGCCACTAATGTTGTAGAGGACGAAATAATCATCCGAACCGTCAAGCTAAACAAGTATTTTGGCGATAAACATGTTCTCAAAGATATCGATTTTGAAGTGCGTAAAAGGGAAGTTGTAGCAGTAATAGGCCCCAGTGGTTCAGGAAAAAGTACCCTTATTCGCTGTCTAAACGCCCTGGAGAAAGCAACAAGCGGAGAGATATATATCCACGGCGAAAAGCTCAATCCCAATTTATCCATCAAACAGCTCAGTCCCATTCGTAGTGAGCTTGGCATGGTCTTCCAGAATTTTAATCTCTTTCCCCATATGACCGTTGTTGAGAACATCATTGAGGCCCCCCGCCTTGTTCGTAAAATGCCAAAAGACCGGGCTATTGCTCTTGGTGAGAAACTACTAGCTAAAGTCGGCCTTTCAGAAAAACGTGATGCCTATCCCAACCGTCTCTCTGGTGGTCAGAAGCAGCGTGTCGCTATAGCGCGTGCTCTGGCGATGCAACCACGAGCGCTCCTCTTCGACGAGCCAACCTCGGCTCTCGATCCTGAACTGGTAGGTGAAGTCCTCAAAGTTATGAAAGATCTTGCCTACGAGGGCAGCACAATGGTAGTCGTAACACATGAAATGCAATTTGCTCGTGATGTGTCTGACAGGGTTATTTTCATGTCTGACGGCTCGTTTATCGAACAAGGTGATCCAGAAGAAATATTCAAAAATCCCAAAGAGAAGCGCACGCGCATATTCCTGGAGCGTGTGCTCTCCGTTTTACCCTAGCTTCATTCGTATTTCTCGTTTATCGCTTCCAGGAAGACTTTGAGAAAGGCAAATGTATAATGAACCTTGGATTAGACAGGCGAACATTTCTGAAGCGTGCAAGCCAGGCTGGCGGCCTCATTCTCGCTGGCGGAACATTGGAATCGATCCTGGCCGCTTGTGGAGGGAACGTTTCTACCACCACTGGCTCAGCTTCTCCAACAGTTGGTGCTACAAAAGTAGCAAGTTCTGGTCTGAAGCAACCCGGTAACCTGCAATGGGGCGCTGACTACGTCTCAGGAGCCCCTTATGTATTTAAAGATCCTTCCAACCCTAACAATTTAATTGGCTTTGAGGTCGAGATCGCCACTGCTATGGCTCAATTGATGGGAGGTATCCAGCAAACTCAGGTCGAAGTCTGCTATTCAAACCTGGAGCAGGCTCTGCTGGGCAATCAGGTAGACATGGTCATGAACGGCTGGGAAAAAACTCCTGACCGCGAAAAAACCGAATTGTTCTCCGAACCCTACTATCGCTATGGCCAACAGGTTATCGTGCGCAAGAATGATACTCGCTTCGCCAATGTCGTCCCAAAAACCGTAGCGGACCTGGAAGGATACACCGTTGGTACCGGTTCTGGCTACAAGGCCGAAACTATCATGCTGGCAGACAAAAAAATTCACGTCAAGTCCTACACGGGTAATATCGCCTTCACCGATCTCGTGCAGGGGAAAGTCGACGCTTTCTTCCTGGACTTACCAATCGCCGCCTACTACATCCTGGGTTCTGGTCCAGGCGCTACGCCTATTCCGCAATTGAAGCTCCTTGGCGACCCGATTTATATCGATGACTATTTCGTTGGTTTCAATAAGAGCAACCCTAACGCGGCGAAACTCCTACCAGAGATCAATCAGTGTTTTGACATTCTCAAAAAGAATGGGACACTCAAGAAAATCTACACAAAGTGGCAACTCATGAACCCCCTGCAAAGTCAAATCGGGGTTATGTAGATTGCCTACCTTTGTACACCGGGAATTCATCTTAGCGCGTAAGAATTAAGTTTTCAGCGAGCCATCATCAAAAAATGATAAAGATGGCTGCCGCTCATATGAGCGTCAATAAAAAAGGATTGGCATATGGATCTTGCCCAAAGTATGAGTCTTATCCAGCAGGCTCTACCAGATTTTTTGAATGGCACAAAAAATACCATCATTTACTGTGTCACCTCATTTACTCTCGCTCTCATCTTTGGGCTTATTCTCGCGCTCATGAACAACTCCCATTTTGTGTGGCTCAGGGCGCCAGCTCGTATTTATATCGAGGTAATTCGTAGTACCCCCATGATCGCCCAGATATTCCTCATCTATTATGGCTTGAGTGCTATCTTGTATGATATAGGTCTCAACTATCCATCACTTAACCTCGCGCAATATGACAATGTCTGGGTCGCGGGTATCGCTTCATTATCTATTAACTACGCTGCCTATGAGGCCGAAGTCTTCCGTGCTGGGTTTCTCTCCGTTGAGCGCGGTCAGACAGAAGCTGCTCTTTCTCTCGGCCTCACTTCTGGCCAAAACTTCTTTCGTATAGTCCTGCCTCAGGCTATTCCGCTGATGATACCTCCTTTCGTCAATGATCTCATCTATATGCTCAAAGACTCCGCTATTGTAAGCGTTATCGCTGGTACTGAACTTACATCCAAGCTCGATTTCTGGCGTTCTCATAATGGTAGTAATCCCATTCCTCTTTTTGTACTTGCGATGGTCCTGTACTTGGCACTGAGCTTGCCTACATCGTACGTTGCGAGATGGTATGAACAAAAATTGCGTGCGGCGCTGTAGTTAGAGTGACCTGAAGGAGTGGTTATGCACCAGACCCTTGATCGTGCAGTATCCAAAACAAAGACGCAGGGTAGGCTTGTCCTATTGGACTATATTTTCTATCTATTGCTGGTGGCGTTCTTGGTGGGCTTTGCTCTCTACCTTTATTCAAATCGTGGTATCGTCGTTGTGGATTTCCCGATTTTGCTGCAGGGAGCAGGGGCAACCATTGTGATCTCGTTGATCAGTATGGTGCTGGCGACCATCTTTGGTTTTATAGGTGCGATGGGCCGCCTCTCGCGCTTTGCTGTACTTCGTTCGATCGCTACGGTATACGTTGAAGTTATTCGTGGCACACCAATACTTGTACAGCTTTTTCTATGGGGGTTCGGCATTAGCGCTTTACTCACGAATGCAGGCTTTAACCCGCATGATATTGCTTTTCAAATTATGAGTGTTCTGCAAAGCAACAGCTTTGTCCCAAGCGAATTTATCTTTAATGCCGCGTTCTATGGCATACTTGGCTTGAGTTTTAACTATGGCGCCTACTTAACCGAGGTCTTCCGTACAGGCATAGAATCTGTGCCAAGAGGTCAGACCGAGGCGGCCTTAAGCTTGGGCTTGAACTCTGGGCAGACACTTCGCCAGATCGTACTACCTCAGTCGATCCGTATCACTATCCCACCATTCACTAACTACTTCATCGCCTTGGTACAGGATAGTGCCTTGCTCTCTACCATCGGTGGCGTAATCGAACTGCAACAATTAACTACGGCACTTGCCAGTCCCCTGTCATCGCAACCAAACAAACAACTGTTCGTCTACATCTTTGGAGCCCTTATTTTCCTTGCGATCTGCTATCCCCTTGCTATCTTAGCCCGCTACCTTGAAGCCCGAATGGGCGTGGGCTATTAGCAGTATCCGTCCCAGGGAGAACCGCTAAAAACTGCACGCTAGGTTAACCAGGCTTGCTTTCTTGCTACTCCATAAGCTATACTGTATATATCAAATTGTTCCAAACATACGGCCCAATTCCAAAAAGCATGGTATTTCCCATGAGAGTAACAGACATACCAGGTAAAAAACGAGGACGCTACATTCCGAAGTACTACGTATTTCGTGGCTACCACATGTCCACTTGCTACCCCTGAAGTCCCTCCTCTTCTCGGCCCTGGACTTTACTGTCAAGGCGAGATCTTTCCGTTATTCACATCTCGCGCAGGTTTTTTGTCAAATATGAAGCTTCTCAAAATAGAGGTAAAATTTATTCAGTAGCAAGCTTTCTTAGTTTTTCAGGATAGCTATCCCCATGGATAGGTCAGATTACACCCACTAGTATTGCATCATTGAGAATGAAATATCGGTAAAAACAGCCGATCAGTGCAAATCCGGTAGGCGGGCCGGAGTGGGATGTTTTTATCAATCCGCATTACCAGAAAGGATTTTTATGAGTACCGATGGCTTACTCAAGGCCCTCAACGATTCCAAAAGGTACCTCGACATTGTACAGAAGAAGGAACTGGGTAAGAGTGAAGCTGAGTGGTTAATCGAGACCACCGTCAGCAACTTTGCCAGGTACTACAACAGTGGATTTATCGAGTACCGTAAGTCGGTCGCTGAAGCAGGTGACTTTGCAGCAGTTGAATGGACAGGGCGTGGTGCAACCTTTAGAGATGTACTTGGCCGTGAATACATAGACTGCCTGGGTGGGTTTGGTTTGTTCAACCTCGGTTGGGCCCATCCCAAAGTCGTGGGGGCCGTTCAAGCACAATTAGAGAAAAGTCCGCTTCCCACGCAGGAATTGCTGGATCCTCTACGCGGCATGCTCGCTCACTTAATGGCCGAGATCACTCCCGGTGACATTCAATATAGTTTTTTTGTCGGTAGTGGCACAGAGGCTGTTGAAGGTGCCATGAAACTTGCCAAACTTTATACACGTAAGAGCGGCTTCATCGCCTCAGTTCGTGGCTTCCACGGCAAAACAACAGGCTCTCTCGCCCTCACTGGTAAAGCCATTTTCCGTCGTCCTGCTTTGCCCCTGCATAACAATGTGTTTCATGTTCCTTTTGGCGACGCAGATGCCGTCGAGCAACAGTTACGTATAGCTCGTGAGGTAGGTAACGATATCGCTGCCGTAATTATGGAACCTGTGCAGGGTGAGGCGGGTGCTATCGTTCCTTCTGATGATTTCTGGCCGCGCCTTCGCCAGCTTTGTGATGAATATGAAGTACTGCTTATCGCCGATGAAGTTCAGACAGGTATGGGAAGGACTGGCAAGTTATGGGGAGTCGAGCATTGGGACGTTACGCCTGATATCATCACGTCGGCAAAGGCCCTTGGTGGCGGTGTAATGCCCATAGGCGCATTCATGTCCACTCCGAAAATATGGAGTGTCATGAACAGCAATCCTTTTATTCATACCTCCACCACAGGCGGTAATCCTCTCGCTTGTGCTGCTGCCATCGCTGCTATTAATGTAACTCTTGAAGAGTGTATTCCTGAGCAAGCTGCCGAGAAGGGTGAATACTTTATCAAACAGTTGCGAGAAATTGCCGCACGCCATCATGATGTATACACAAACATCACAGGGAAGGGACTGTTGATTGGTCAGCACTTTGTAAATGACGATATTGGCTATGCCGTCGCTTCTGGCCTCTTCAAACGTGGTGTTCTTATATCCGGTACGCTCAATAATTCACGAGTCATCCGGGTGGAACCTCCATGGGTTATTACTCGTGAGGAGATCGATACAATTCTGAACTGCTTAGAAGATACCCTTCAGGAACTGCATGCCACTGTTTCTACTCCTGAACTTCCCATAAGTAATGAGCCAACGTCCGCAAATACGGGAAAAGTTGAGAGTAATACAGCGGTAGCATAACAGATAGGGGAGCGAGTTCCATGCACATTATTGTTCTTGGTGGTGCAGGCGCGATGGGTCGTGTCACTGTTCGCACCCTGACCGAATATGAAGATGTAGACCAGGTCACTATCGCGGATTATAACGAAGAGCGTGCCCGCGAGGTTGCTGCGACCCTCAACAGTAGTAAAATACTGGTCAGGCAGATCGATGTATGCGACTCTGAGCGTTTATCTAACCTTGTGCGTGGTGCCGATGTCGTATTGAGTGCTGTTGAGTATGTCTTTAACCAGCCTATTCTCAGGGCCTGTATTCAGGAGAAAGTCCATTATGCTGACCTCGGTGGCCTTTTTCATATGACGCGCAAACTCATGAATATGAGTTCAGAGGCTGAAGCGGCAGGGATCACCGCCATCCTGGGCATTCCCGGCATCACCAACATCCTTGCTCGCGCGGCTGTTGATAAACTAGACCGCGTTGACAGCATCAAGGTGCAACTTGGCTGTAGTGATGAGACTCCCTCAGCGGCACCTTTGGTGGCGCCTTACTCGATCCGTACCATCCTGGATGAATTTACCAGGTCACCACAAGTCTTCCAGGATGGTACCTGGTACCCTCAACAACCGTTGACAGGTCAGGAGGAACTGATCTTCCCTTTGCCCGTGGGGCGTGCCACCGCCATTTATTCGCTGCATTCGGAGTGTGCCAGCTTTCCGGTCTCGTTCCGCGATAAGGGCATTCGCCATGTGTCCTTCAAAATTGCCTTTCCCAGCGATTTCATGAAGAAACTCAAATTCCTGGTTGATATCGGCTTTGGCAGCGATGAGCCAATCAGTGTACGAGGAGTGAAAGTGTCACCTCGTGAAGTTTTAGCCAGGCTACTTGAAATGACTCCTGTTGAAGATGTCGAGCCGCAGGATTGCGATGTATTGCGTGTGGTTGTTGCCGGTGAGGCCCAGGGGCAACGCCTGGAGATTGTCAACCAGGTTGTTGTCTTACCCTATCGTCGTTGGGGTATAGGTGCTGGTGCTCTCGATACTGGTACGCCCCTTGCTATTGCCGGGCGTATGTTAGCGAATGAAGAGATTGCGCGCCGTGGTGCCTTTGGCCCAGAATTGTGCATCCCCGTCGAGCCGTTCTTCCAGGAGCTTGCTTGCTACGATATGCACGTGACAGAGACAAGAACAACAGCCATTTCTTAAAAGGTACAAATGTGCTTGATCGCGGAAACTATAGATTCTCGCAATTGAGCATATGTTAGATAACTCCTTACACCTTCAAGGTGGCTGTGGTAAAATGACGTAAGTGGATCGACCTTTGTAAGAAAAATTCGCATCTATTTTGGAGTGCAGGTACGAATTTCGAAAGTATGAATGCAAATTCATGCGAAGTCACAGTATTTAAAACTTCTGAAAGGGGCTATCAGATGAGCGAGTATAAATTGCTTATCAATGGTGAACTCGTCAATAGCAGTTCAGGTAAAACCGTTGACGACATTGGTCCTGCCAGTGGCCAGCCAATTGCTCAAGTTCCTGAAAGTTCGGTGGAAGATGTTAACCGTGCTGTAGCCGCGGCACGCGAAGCTTTCGACGACGGACGCTGGTCCAGCCTACCTCATAGTGCGCGTGCAGCAACATTGGAAAAGTTGGCATCACTTCTGGAAGCGCATACAGGTGAGTTGGCTGAACTAGAATCGCAAGATACTGGTAAACCCATTAAACTAGCGCGCGATAGTGATGTTCCTTTTGCCATCGACGACCTGCACTTCTTTGCGGGTGCTGCTCGTCACCTTGCCGGTATAGCCTCTAGTGAATATACTGGTGGGCATACCAGCATCATTCGTCGTGAACCTATCGGCGTAGTTGCCTCTCTGGCTCCCTGGAACTATCCCTTCATGATGGCCGCCTGGAAAATTGGTCCCGCTCTCGCTGCCGGTAACACTGTTGTCCTCAAGCCATCGGTTGAAACTCCTCTCAGCACGCTGAAACTTGGTGAACTGGCTCTTGAAGCTGGTATTCCTGCTGGAGTTCTCAACATCATTACCAGCGGCCCCGGCGTAGCACAGGCGCTTGGTAGTCATCGCGATGTCAGCATGGTATCTGTTACAGGCAGCACTGAGAGTGGTAAGCATATCATGCGCGCAGCAGCAGACACCATTAAGCATGTGCACCTCGAACTTGGCGGCAAAGCCCCATTTATCGTCTATGAGGATGCCGATATTGAAGCTGCTGCTAATGGAGCTGTTGTAGGTGGCTACGTCAACTGTGGTCAGGACTGTACCGCTGCTACTCGCATCTACGTGCAAGACAGTATTTATGATGCCTTTTTGGACTCGTTCTTGAGCAAGGTCAAACAAATTCGCGTTGGTAATCCCGCCCTTGAAAGCACTGACATGGGACCATTGATTTCCGCTTCCCAACGAGCCACTGTCGAAGGGTTTGTCGAGCGGGCGCTCCGTGCTGGCGCAAACATTGTCCCCGGCGGTAAACGTACCACAGTGGCCGCCCTTGAAAAAGGCTTCTTCTTCGAGCCAACTGTCATTGCAGAGGATCGCAATGACGCAGAGATCGTGCAGTCTGAAGTCTTTGGCCCCGTGGTCGTCGTCTCTCGCTTCAAAACCGAAGAAGAAGTGCTGAAGAAGGCCAATGGTGTCGTGTATGGCCTTGCCTCCTCTGTCTGGACGAAAGATATCTTCAAAGCTATGCACGCGAGCAGGGTCCTTCAATTTGGCACAGTCTGGATCAACGACCACCTGCCACTTACATCGGAAATGCCGCATGGGGGTTATAAAGAGAGTGGCATAGGCAAAGATATGTCTATGTACTCCTTTGAAGAATATACCCAGATCAAACATGTGATGATTGAACTAGATGGCGATGCTCGTAAAGGTTGGCACTACACCATTTTCGGTGACGCTGAGTAATCCTTTTTTCAACAATACACGAACAAATGAACAAGCCTGCCTTCAATAATAAGACAGGCTTGTTCATCTTTTTTAGCTAATGCCATGTGCACGTTAGACATTTGGAGAGAAGGCTTCCCGTGAGCGGGCTTGAGAGGGGTCCAACCTGTCATCCTGAGCGCAGCGAAGGATCTGGCGAGACTGCCGCCGAGATCCTTCGCTGCGCTCAGGATGACAGGCATTATCTCCAAATGTCTATATGCACGTTTCTTTTGTTGCCTGCGGTGGAGAACAGCTTTATGTGCAACCGCACATAAACATCTTTGCGAGGGGCGCAGCAAGGAGGAATCAGTAAAATGTGTACATGGAATTAACCCAAAAAGTAAGGCCTCCACCTGGTTTAAAAAGGAGAAGGCTTACCCAGAAAGGCACCCACCGCCTTTCTCTGTTATATACTACGTAACAGGTTACACCAATCTCAGATTGTGTTAAGCAATGAAAATAGCATAAAATGCTCCATATGAACGAAACTAATCAAATGTTGAGCAAGAAAGCGAGGAGGATTTTAACTATGCGCGTAATACAACATTGCTTAATGAACGAGGCAGAGGCTAGTGCTTTCTGATCTCATCGATATTCCTCCTGGTTCTCTCATTTCGCTTGTTGGAGCGGGCGGGAAAACAACTACAATGTATACGCTCGCCTCTGAACTGGCAGGGAAAGGCATGCGTGTTGTTACAACCACCACTACCAACATATATTTCCCTGGGCAAGGTGAAACAGATACCCTTATCGTCTCACCTGAGACTCCTACGCTCCTCAAAATGGTAAATTCAGCCTGGAAGCAGCATCAGCGCGTGGCCGTTGCAGGAAGAGTTATCGGAGCGGGAAAAATAGGCGGCGTCCAGGCAAATCAGCCCTTTGAACTGCTCGCTAAAGGTGGCGCAGACATCGTCATCGTCGAAGCAGATGGCGCTCGCCACCGTATGATTAAAGCACCTGTTGAGCACGAGCCTGTTATACCCTTTCGGACTAATCTAGCTTTTCTACTAATGAGCGCTGAGGCGATCAACCAACCATTGAGTACCGAGGTTGCCCATCGCCCAGAGCGTATTGCCTCCGTACTGGGGATCGGACAAGGCGATATTCTAACACCTGAGCGTGTTGCCAGCTTAATGACGAGCGAGCAAGGTGCGATGAAAAATATTCCTGAGCAAACAATGATATATCTACTCATCACGCATGTTGCCATTAAGCAGCAGGATGCCGTACAGGAGCTTATATCTTTGGTGCATCATTCCCATCGATTGGCAAGAGTAGTTTGTTCGGCAGAACCGGGTAACTGGTTCTTGCTCTAACCAGATAAATCTACCTCAAGCTGTTGCAGAGATAGCAGCTTGTGGCTGCCACCTCTGCAATTGAAAATCTGCCTTATCGCAATTCATCGACTAAACGTCGAGCCATTTGGAGCCACTCTTCGGGCGTATCATCGGGGACTGAACAGCCATTTGCCAGGATAAGTCTTCGTCCCTTTGTCTGGCTGATAGCAGACATAATTTCATTATCAATCTCAGCCTGGCTGCCATGGGTAAGTGGACCTCGCTCCCATAATCCCCCCATGAGACATTTATCGGTGAGAGTTAATGCTTCACTGAGTGTAGGGCCAGTGAGCCGATCACTCCAACTCATCACAGATACTGGATAGTCGGTGAAGTCCTCAAAGTAGATCTGATCTCCTTCCTGGGTTGGATCAGCGTGTACATGGACAATGTTGAGCCAACCGTTTTTAGCACCTTCTAACGCTTCCAGGTCATAGGGACGTCCGATATTCCTATACTCTTCTCGTGTAAAATCTGTGTTAGTTGCACCCATACAGGAGAAGAATATACCGCTTGCGCCTGCTTCGATTGCAGCTTCCATCAAGCGACGTAGATTAGATGCAATTGTTCCCAACCCCTCTTCAAAAGGCTGAGGGTTTTTTCTGGCCTCTTCAATAGCTTTTCGTTTACCCATAAAGCGGATTACATATGTAAGTGGGCTAAAAAGTGTCAAAATAAGGGGATAGTCATTCCCTATTTGTGAACGAAGTATACGGATACAGGTCAGTTGCTCCTGAAACGTGGGGATGTCCAGGTCAAGACGAGGAAGAAAGCGAAGCTGGTCTGACACTGTCAGCTGATCTTGTGGTGCAGGATATTCTAAATCTGGCATTATCTTAACTATATCCAGCTTAAACTTATCAATAAAGAATTCTTTTGTCAGTTTCGCCATTCGCTCTCCTGAGCCATCAGGTTTGAAGTGGTGCCAGAAACAGAAAGGCACGCGGTCAACTTGTTCTCCCGCAATTGCCGCGTGCACACGCTCACTAGCAGTCATCGGTTTTGGTGATGTTGTCATTCTTTTTCCTCTTTCTTCTTGATAAGGATCGGTACACACAGTATACGGTATTTGGTCAGTAATAATGAAGGAATATATGATACAATTTAGGAAGGGAAAAGTACGTTTCAACATCCTTAACATAACGCAATACATCGCTTCCTAAGGAACTCTAAATGCCAGATCGCACCATATATCTTGATCACGCTGCTACCACCGCTTTAGATGCGCGGGTCCTGGATGCTATGATACCTTACCTCACGACGGAATATGGCAATGCCAGCAGTATCTACACACTTGGGCGCCATGCCATGCAGGCCATCGATAGTGCTCGTGAACAGGTAGCCGATATCCTGAATTCTCGTCCAACAGAAGTTGCTTTTACAGGGTGTGGCTCCGAGAGCGATAACCTTGCCATCAAAGGTATCGCCTTTGCCTCTCAGAAAAAAGGCAATCACGTTATAACTACGCCGATAGAGCATCATGCAGTTTTGTACACCTGTCAGTACCTGGAGCGTTTTGGCTTCAAAACCACCTACGTACCTGTTGACTCGTATGCACAGGTAGACCCGGATGATGTAGGTCGCACAATCACCGATCAGACAATCCTTGTCTCTGTCATGTATGCCAACAACGAAGTCGGTACCGTTGAGCCTATCGCGGAAATTGGCCGTATCTGCCGAGCCAAAAAGATACCTTTCCATATCGACGCTGTACAGGCGGGAGGCTCTTTACCATTGGATGTTGCAGTTCTCAATGCTGACCTGCTCTCACTTTCGGCCCATAAATTTTATGGCCCCAAAGGCGTAGGGATACTCTATGCGCGCCAGGGTATGCGCCTTTTACCGCAACTCCAGGGTGGTTCACAGGAACGTGGACGTCGCGCTGGAACCGAAAATGTTGCGGGGATTATTGGTGCTGCTGCTGCGTTGCGCCTGGCATACGAGGAACTACCGCTGATACAGCCTCGAATCATTGCCTTAAGAGACCGTCTCATAGATGGTTTATTAGCTATCTCTGGAAGCCAGCTTACCGGCCATCCTACGAACCGCCTGGCAAATAATGCCAGTTTCTGCTTTGAGGGCGTTGAAGGGGAATCAATACTGCTCAATCTCGATCTGCTTGGTGTAGCAGCCTCCACTGGTTCTGCCTGCACCTCTGGTTCAGTTGATCCATCGCACGTCCTTGTTGCAATGGGTATACCTGTAGAAGTAGCGCACGGTAGCCTGCGACTGACCCTTGGTAAGAATAATACCGATGCTGATGTAGATGTTATTCTCTCTGCAGTGCCCGGCATCATCGAAAAGCTACGAGGTTTGCGTGGGTGATGGAGTGATCAATTATACTGAAAAGAAGGGGAACGTTCTTCTATGGATACACTCAGACGAGAAGTGTTGTCACAGCGTGTGCGTCAGGTAAAGCCCTCTGGAATACGAAAATTCTTTGATATTATTAATACCATGCCAGATGTTATTTCGCTCGGTGTAGGCGAACCTGATTTTGTCACACCAGGGCATATTCGTCAGGCTGGTATCCGCTCAATCGAACTTGGTCATACCCGCTATACATCGAATTATGGCATGCTCGAATTGCGTGAAGAATTGGCAGTCATGCTTCATCGCCGCTATGGTTTGACCTATGATCCAAAATCAGAGCTTCTAGTAACTGTTGGTGTCAGCGAAGGCGTAGACCTGGCGATGCGAACCATCATCGACCCTGGTGATGAAGTGATCTCTCCTGACCCTGGCTATGTTGCTTATGAAGCCGATGTTATCTTTGCTGGTGGAGTTCCTGTCACCGTCCCAACCTATGCCAAATACGAATTTGCTGTGCGTGCCTCCGAAATTGCATCTGCCATAACACCGCGCACAAAAATGATTTTGATCGGTAATCCCAATAACCCCACTGGCGCTGTCATTCCTCAGGCTGAACTTGAAGGAATAGCTAAACTCGCAATAGAACACGACTTAATTGTTGCTATTGACGAGGTGTATAGTCGTCTTGTCTACGATCATGAACATAGAAGTATCGCTTCCTTACCTGGAATGCGTGAACGCACTATCCTGCTGGATGGTTTCTCAAAAGCATACGCTATGACAGGTTGGCGTGTTGGCTACGTCGCTGCACCAGCTCCTATCTTGGAAGCAATGCTCAAGATTCACCAGTATACCATCATGTGTGCAGGTACGGCTCCGCAGGAAGCCGCATTAGAAGCTTTGCGCCATGGTGAGGACGATATACTGATGATGCATGAAGCCTATGCTCGTCGTCGTCGCATGTTTGTCGATGGCCTTAATCGTATCGGTTTGCCCTGCTGTGAACCACGGGGGGCCTTCTATGCTTTCCCCTACATCGGAGATTTGGGGCTGACCGATGAAGAATTTGCTGAAAAGCTACTCTTCGAAGAGCATGTCGCCGTTGTGCCTGGCAGCGCTTTCGGATCAGCTGGTGCTGGTTATGTACGCTGTGCTTACTGCACCGCTTTTGATCAACTTGAAGAGGCGCTGGTGCGTATGGAACGCTTCCTGAAGAAATATTCGTCAGGTAGCAATACATAATTCTTAAAATTACATCCAAATCATTGAAAACATGGTATATGAACATGTATACTCGTTACATGTTCATATACTCGAGCTAGCTATATTCCGTGATACATCGTTTGCCGAACCCTGGATCTATTCTCTCATTATGTTCGGTCTCGGCTTGATCTACTTTGTGTGGTTACTTGTGGCACGCCCCAATGTATTGAGTACACCGCCACAAGAAGGAGGAGAACCAGGTGCAATTGGCACGCGAGGATAAGGCCTGCTCTTTGCCACATTGTCCATGGAATTGAATCAAAGGGCCCTAACTTTCAAAGCATACCCTTCAACCTGAGCTGGGTGGAGGGTATACTGACTTTTTAAACGCTTTTGATATAATGAAGACGAAGAAGATAACTAATGGCAAAAGCGACATCAACAAAGATGACCTCGAGCGGCATCTGTAATTTTTGTATTGCAAGGAGAAAAGGATGGTGAAAAAGAATTGGGCGATCACTTTGGTTGTTGTTCTTATTCTTTTAGCAGCTCTAGCAACGATCGTAAGTCTGGTTTATAAAAATGCAAAGACCATACCTCAAGTCAGTTGTAATGGACAACAGGCCAGCTTTACCGTACTGGCATCTCCTACCACCGGTGCATGCCAGAGACGGCTACTCGTCTTTTCGAAAACAGCAGGATTTCGCCATGCCTCCATCAAGGATGGAAAAATAGCGCTCCAAAAGCTTGCTTCTGAACATAACTTTGCGATTGATTTTACTGAAGATTCAACTGTCTTTACCGATTCAAATCTAGCGCACTACGACGCCGTTGTTTTTCTGCTTACCACCGGCGCGATATTCGATAACAACCAGAAAGCTGCGTTTGAGCGCTATATTCGTGGCGGTGGTGGATATGTAGGTGTTCATTCAGCCAGCGATACCGAGTATGATTGGCCCTGGTATGGAGGCCTTCTAGGTTCATTCATGGACCGCATTCATAAGCACTCAGCAGTTATGCAGGCAACCCTTCATGTCACGGATAGAACCCAACCATCTACCAACATGCTGCCACCACTCTGGATACGTACCGATGAATGGTACAACTTTGCTTCAAATCCTCGTGGAAAGGTCCATGTACTGATAACTATAGATGAAAGTACGTACAAAGGAGGCACAATGGGCGTTGACCATCCCATTGCCTGGTATCATGCGTATGATGGTGGGCGTGCCTGGTATACCGCCATGGGTCATACCTCAGAGAGCTATTACGAACCTCTATTTCTAGCTCACCTGTGGGGGGGTATCACCTATGCGGTTGGAACTGGGCGGAAACAAACATTAATATCCCCTCAAATTCATCATATGCTGCTTCAGCAAACAATTGAAATAGTGGCTATAGCGGATGTACTAAGAGCCCGGCGCCTTGTTTACCCTTTCCTTTTTCTCTAATTTGTACACACAAACCAAATGTAGATCCTGCTCATTCCCTGACTGAACTTGTACAAAAGTCGTATACTTGATTGAGTAGCAAAGTCCAACTAGTGAGCAGAGCAGGAACATATGACCAATGTAGTCTCAACTACCGAGAACCCCCAATCTTCCCCGTCACCAAAGCTAAAGTTACAAACGTTTCGCGCTTTGCGTTATCGCGATTTTCGTTTGTTATGGATCAGTCTAATTGTCTCGTCTGTTGGCACTTGGATGCAAATCGTAGCGCAAAGTCTCCTGATCCTCCAAATTACCCATGGTTCTGCCCTCGCACTAGGTATTGTCTCCCTGGTGCAGGCAACGTCTTTCTTTTTATTCGCTCTGATTGGGGGTGGCGTCGCTGACCGCATTGATAAGCGCCGTTTCCTCCTAGTAACGCAAAGTCTATCGATGCTGCTCGCCTTTACCCTTGGCATCTTGACAATCACAGGTCTCATCCAGGTATGGATGATAGTTGTGATAGCATTCTGCTCTGGTACTGTTTTGAGCTTTGATCAACCAACTCGCTCCTCTCTTGTGCCCATGCTCGTTCCCAGGCAAGACCTGATGAATGCTATTTCGTTACAATCCATCGTCTTCAACGGCTCAGCTGTAATTGGTCCAGCTCTGGCAGGTATCGCGATTGGTCTGTTAGGATACGCTGGACATGCAATAGGGCTGACAGGAAGTTTGACCGGGTATGCTGGAAATTTTTTCTTGAACGGCGTGAGTTTTGTAGGGGTGCTTTTCGTGCTGTATTTTATACGTGTACCGAAAGACGTGGCTGATCAGAGCACAGAAAGGCGAGGACCATTGTTCGATTCCATCCGAGCTGCTCTTGGAGCAGTGAAGCGCGATCAAGTATTGCCATGGGTGCTCTCTGGATATGCCGCGCTGCTGTTCTTCGGACCTTCTGCATCGCTGATTCTTCCAATCTTTGCAACGCAAATACTCCACCTCAGCCCTTTTCAGTTGGGATTGCTATTCTCAGCCTCTGGATTGGGAACCTTAATCGGTGCTTTGACAGTCGCTTCACTTGGAGACTTTCAGTATAAAGGAGCGCTCCTTTTGACTTCGCTTCTGCTCTGGACAGGTTCGCTAGCTTTGTTTGCGTTTAGTCGCGTCCTTTGGCTTTCGCTGTTAGCGCTCATCCTCTTCGGCATCTCTCAGAACGGGGTAGGAGCTACGGTAATTACACTTGCGCAGCTGCGAGTCCCACCGCAGATGCGTGGACGCGTAATGAGCCTGAATACGCTGCTCATTATGGGAGTACGCCCTCTTGGCGATTTCCCAGCCGGCGCTTTGATTGCCTTGATTGGCGGCCCGTTGACGGTGATTATCAGCGCGTTAATTGTGGGAAGTTACTCGGTCTACCTCCTCATAGCTCGACCGTCAATACGATCACTCTGACCTACTCTATCTTTGTTCTTCCTTCCTTTGCTACATGTGTTACAAGTGCGACAAGTGCGACAAGTGCGACAAGTGCGACAAACAGCAAGCAACATTTTAAGGAGAAGTGAGCATGTTCAATCCTCCTATCGCGGTATCAAATATGCCGGGGAAAGAGCTCATTGCTGAAAGCGACGAATTTGGTGGAAAACTTGCATGTTGGGTTTGTTAGGAAATATGGATAAATCCTTGACAAGGCTGTGTGGTACATGCTATAAGTTAACTATCAGATTTACATCTGTATAGAGTAGAAGCATTGATGGGACGAGTAACAGTTGCTGTTGCATCCAGAGAGTGGGCGCTTGGTGGAAAGCCCATACGTCAATACACTGTGAAAAAAAGCCCGGAGCCGCGAGAAGAAATCGCTTTAAGCGAGAGTAGAACTCTGCCGGATGCCCCCGTTAGCGGGCTGGAGTATGTTAGTACTCGGCGAGGTTGATGTCGTGAGGCATCAACGAATGAAGGTGGTACCACGAGAGCTGTATATTTCGCTCTTTGTCCTTCTCTGTACGAAGGATGAAGGGCGTTTTTATTTGTCCTTTATTTCATCGAAAAACACGACGAAAAACTGTATAGCACAAATGCCTTGAAGGGACGAGTAGCGGTTCCAGGTTGCATCCAGAGAGCGAGCGATTGGTGGAA
>WNFJ01639785.1_pt1 | contig 17544 bp, 13 predicted proteins | sample 5400461 | NCBI WGS metagenome assembly WNFJ01 (sample SAMN13153349, study PRJNA577476) | soil metagenome | isolation source: 115 cm saprolite on Douglas fir-dominated hillslope | place: USA:California | collected 2013-09-17 | reverse complement strand
CGTAACCGGGCTGCACCGCGGCGAATTGGGTGAAGTCGCGCCCGTTCATCGGTACGTCCTGCACGGCCTCGGCGGGAATCAAGTTGTTCTGCGACGCAGTGGTGGTATCGAGGGTGAGTGCGGCGGCAGAAACCTCCACGACGGTTGTACCGGCCGATCCGGCGGCCAGCTTTACTGGAAGGGTATAAGAACTTCCTGCCGTGACCGTGATATTGTCGATGGTAACCGACTTAAAGCCAGGGGCAGTCACCGAAATCTTATAGGTTCCCAACGGCAGATCCTGGAAGCTGAACGCTCCGTCGCTTGTGGTAGTCGCTGTGATCGTAATGGCGGTGGCTACGTTGGTAGCCTTCACGTCCGCGCTCGCCACTACCGCTCCCGACGGATCAGTCACAGTTCCGTTGATCGCGCCTCGGAAAGTTTGACCAAAACCCGCAATCGTAAGCAATAAAACAAAAACAATAGCAGCCCCTATCCGTCGCATCTGAAATCCTCCAAGGAAAAATCTGTATTGAAACGAGCCGACCCGGCAATAAGTTATTGCAAATGTATGGCATGTTTCGGGCCAAAGGATTTTCACTTATTGGCTTTATTTTTCAATTACTTAAGCTGAAGGAGGCGAGAAAATATCCCGATTGCGGAATACTCTTGAAAAAAGTCTATGGAAATTGGAATGACAATGTCGCGATATCACGCGGATTTGTGATGAGGGACATCGAATTTATTGATTCCTAAGTGCTTAGGAGGAGTTCGCCTACCCTCAGAATCATCATGGAAAAACCGACTCAGAAGGTATCAGAAGGTAATGGTCACGCCGCCCCGGACTGAACGGGCAGCTTGGACAAGATAAACTGTCTGGCCGTCCTGCCCCATGACCGGAACGTAGCCTTGCGCCAGCAGGTTGCGGAGGTCAACCAACGCTTCCATGTGGGCGGGAAGAAAACCCAGCGTTGGAATGGGCTGACGGATAAAAACATTCAGGAAGGGATCGCTCTGTCCGGGCGAGGAGTTGAACATATCCACCGGAGTCAACGCCGGACCATTCATCCAGCGATAGGAAGCAATCCAGTGAGTGTGAGAACCGGGCACGTTGCCGCTGAGTTTAGCGGCCAAAGCGTGACGGCGCTGCGTGGTTATAAACTGCCGGGCGTCTTGAAGTTCGACGTCCGGCTTGGAAAGGTCGAGGACGCCGCCATAGGCATAATCCAGCGTGGCGGTGAGATCGTTAGCGAATTTCCGCTCAAGCACGACGCGCACGCCGCGCGCGTTTAAGGTATCGCCGGCATAAGTGAATGTGCCGGAGTATACATCGGGCAGCAGAAAGCCCCCAGCAGCGGAGACATCGCCGGTGCCCGTCAATGCGGTGTTCGCTACGCGATCGCTGAATACCGCAACTTGCATTTTGTTCTTGCCGATGCGGCGGGAAACATTCACTTCCTGGTGATGGGCGTGTTCGAGCCGAGTAGAAAAGTTAGCCATGCTGACGCGAGGATCCGCTTCGCTCAGGTCTGCCGGTGCGGAATCAAAGCCCTTCTCGGCCCGCGTGTTGGGCAACGAGGTCGCATAGTCATACTCGACGACAGTGTTCGGGGAGAGGTGAAGGTCGACGGAACCAAAGGGGCGGAACGCGGTCACGTGCCCAAGAAACTGGATGGTCTGCAGCTCACTGCCGAACTTCAACTCCAGCACATCGCCGATTGTAAGATCGTCTCCCGCGGTGAGTGCGAGTGCCTGAAGCGCGGCGTTATGCAGGTTGGGATCGGAAGGCGCAAAGCGGCGCATGGTGATCGCCATTGATGGCCCGGAACCATCGGGCAGGCGGTGCGTGTATATGGCACGCAGAACGGCTGTGGGTAAGCCATCTCCATAACCAACGTTTCCACTGAGTCCTACACGATCCGCGGAGAAAATAGAGCGCTCCACCGAGAAGCCCGTACTCAGGTCGGAACCGCTGCCATACCCACCTGCCGGCGAACCCGCGAGAAAAGAAAGGCTGCCTTTCAAGTCGCGCTGTTGTTGCTCCGCATTTGCGGCGGGATCGCCGAAGACACGCAAAACCGGACGATTCGCGACGGATCGCAGAGTCCACTTCCAGTCGTCATCATCGGTCGCGCCACGCAACGGCGCCACTCGCAGGGCATTCAGCAGCGTGTTGAGAGTGATATTCAGATGAAGGCTACTGCCGGGACGCAGTCCAACTTTTTCGCGCAGGGAAGGCAGGAAAGAAGGAGCCGAAACTTTGATGGAATAGAGCCCTGGTAAAAGGTTCGCAGCGGAGTAAAAACCAGCGCCGTCGGTGAACACGGTCAGAGTTCGCGCCGCCGAACCGGCGATCTCCACCACCGCACCCATCTGGGGGATGCCCGAGGCGTCGCGCACGTATCCCGAGATCGCGCCTGGCCGCTCTCCGGCCCACGCCGGAAGCGCCACCGCTACGATCACCGCCCAATATCCAAGGTGGCGAAGCTTCACTCCAACCCCCGCAGTATCAAGCAAGCCATTATTCCACGGCGAACGTCGCCGAAGGATCAATCGTCTGCTTGGAGATGTTGTCGTTCACTTTGATGTTGATTTTGTACACGCCCGGCGGCAGATTGGCCGAAGCAATCGACTTCTGCAAGGTCACCTGTTCGCCCACGTTACCCATCTGCTCGGTGGATTCGGTCTTCTGGACCACCGGTTTGTTGGTTGCGATGTTGACGATGTCGAACTCGAACGTGGCCGAAGGCTTGTGCGTCTTATCGTCCACGCCCAGATTATAGACTTGCATCCAGAAGTTTACCTTCTGATCTTTACTACGCTTGAAGAGGGCAGGCTTGCCGTCCGCCGGAGCTACTCGCGGTCGAACTTTGGTGAGGCCAATCACGAAATTGCCGGTGCTTACGTCCTTGGTGGGCACGGGCTCCATCTGATCTGCCACGATGAGGGTGGAGGTCGACAGCTTATCGTCGGAGAACTCCGGCACCACGATGCCACGGCTCCATAGGCCTTTGCGGTCCCCGTTCACGTCTTTGACCGCGATCTCGACTTTGTAACGTCCCGGACGCAGCGGCAGCGCCTTCCAGTACACCGAGGAATTCTCGGCCGTACGGGGCAGCAGTTCCGCCGGCACATCCACTTGAGCAGTGTCTTCGAAGGTCTGCACAATCTTTCCGGTCAGCGTCGTTACCCGGCCAAAGATATTAACGGTGCCGCGCTGCACGCCATCCTTGTTGGCAAATGTGATATCGCGATACTTCATCTGGATCGTGATCGGCACCAGCACCGTGTCGCCGGTAACTTTCACAAAATCTGAGCGCACATCAAACGGCATCAGGTTGGTGATGAGCTTGGTATTGACGATTTCTTCAAGATCCTTAAACTTAACGGGCGGAGGCGCTTGCAGCTTGGCAAATTGCTCCAGCCGATCGAACTGCTTGCTCTGTAGATTGGCGCTGTTCGGGCCCGCCCCCAGCCTTTCCAAACCACCACCGCTAAAGCGGCTCGCCTTGGAGCTCATACCCATCTGCTCGTACATAGTCAAGCCGGCATTGGGAGTGTAGAGCAGTGCGTCCTTCTCCGACCGGTCCATCGTCATGTGGTAGTCGCCGCACATGCAACTGTCTACGAACTCGATGATAACTTCCTGTCCGATACCCTCCAGATAACGATAGCGCCAATCTTCAAAGGGGAAGGTTGACGTTTCGCCGCCACCTTCTTCCATGGGCCGTTGGTAGGTGCCGCCCGAGGGATGCGATTCGACTTCGTCCGCCGGACCATACATGATGTAGATACGACCGCGGTCGCTCTTCCATCCCGGAATTCCGGCTGCGAAATGCTCGTTCGTGTAAGCGATGCGGCGGTAGTGTTCCTCTTTATACTCGTTCTCTTCGGTGTCAGGCGAGGGATCGCGGCGCTGCCAGAAGGCTTCAATAAAGTTGTCGCGCTCTTCGTCGTTAGAGAGCTGCTTGAAGGCGGCTCTTTCTTCGTCGGTGATGATCCAGACGACGTCCTCGTTCAACCATTTCTTGTAAGTCTTGCTGAGCTCGATTTTCAGAGATCTCTTCTGTTGTTTTTTTTGCTTCTCGTTGGGCGCGCGCTTGAGGGGATCGATCTCATCGGTGGGCTGCGCTTGAGAGCCGGTCACTGTCGCGCTGGACTTGGAGTCGCCGGCAGCAGCAGGCTTGTCGCTCTGGGCTTTGGCCGGAACGGCCAAGCCTGTGGCAACCAGCAGAAACGCAAAAGATAAAAAGCACCGTGATCGAACCCGGAACATGAGAGGGACTCCCTACAACGACAAACTTTCGTTTCGCTATTCTAGGCCCTTCGGTTAGGCGAAAGCAAGGCTAAGTCGCGTCAAGAGAATGGGATTGAGAGCCCGGAACACCCGGTTCGTTGGACGCGCCGAGTCTTCGGCGGAGTTGCCCACCTCACCGCCGAATTATTGATGACTGGAGCCAGGACCAAGCTATAATTTTAAGTTGCTATAACCTTGCATTACCCGGGCAGCGCTACTCCCCGGATTCCCAGGGCCCAGGCACCCACTACGGATTGGAACTTTCCTGTCGGCAGGATCGTATCCAGATTGTGTCCCTCACCTTCGGGGAATGGTCGGTGCTAGCGGCAAAGGGAATCTTGGTAGTAAACGTCTGCACTCAGGGCCGGTATCGGCCCGATCAGGCGAGAGCCTCGGACGGTGACGGGAACCATGAAGCGTTGGAAGAAAATACTGATAGGGGTCGGCGCGGTCGTTGTCTTGGGCATTATCGCCGGCATCACGGTCCATCAGAGTGGCAAGAATATAGTCACGGTGCAGAGCGGGAAGGTACAACGCGAAGACTTGTCGGCGGTGGTGAGCGCCTCAGGCGAAATCAAGCCTAAGACCTACGTCAACATCGGCGCCAACGCATTCGGCAAGATCACGCATCTGTTTGTCAAAGAAGGGGATCACGTCAGGAAGGGTCAGGTGCTGGCTCAATTGGAAAACGTCCAGTCGTCGGCGGATGTGAACGCCAATCAGGCTTCTTTACAAGCTGCCGAGACGGATACCTTGGCCGCCGATGCCGCGCTGAAAACCTCCAAGGCAGATCTTCTCCGCGCCGAAGCCGATTACGAACGCAATAAGCTGGATTGGGAACGCGCCCAGAGCCTGTTTAAGGACGGTCTGATCGCAAAGTCCGATTTTGATAGCCGCAGAAATGCCTGGGCCACCGCCGACTCCGGACTAGTTCAAGCGCAAGCCCGCGTATCTCAAGCAAAGGCGCAGAAAGATTCCGCCGACAAGCATGTCAGCCAGAACCGGGCCACGCTCACTCGCTTCGCCGATGTTTTGAAAAAAGCTACCTATGCCGCTCCCTTCGACGGCGTCATCACCAACTTGCCGGTGCGCGAAGGCGAAACGGTAGTTATCGGCATTCAAAATTCACCCGGCAGCACCCTAATGACTCTCGCCGACATGTCGGTAATTACTGCCGAAGTGAAGGTAGATGAGACTGACATCGTTAACGTGCACCTCGGCCAGCCGGCGGAAGTGACCATCGACGCCATTCCTAGAAAGATCTTTCACGGAACGGTTTCTGAAATTGGAGACAACGCCATCGTGCGCTCTACCGGCGTAGCGACCTCGCAGCAGAGCACTGCCAGCGAAGAAGCCAAAGACTTCAAGGTAGTGGTAACGGTAACCGATCCACCTCAGGATCTGCGCCCCGGACTCTCGACTACCGCCAAGATCACAACCGCTGCACGCAGCAACGTGCTGGCCATCCCCATTCAGGCTCTTTCCGTTCGCAGCAAAGCCCAGTTGGAATTGGAGAAAGCCACTCCCGGCTCCGTGCATGCTGCGGCACCGCCGAAAGAGACTGCATCCAGGGACAAAAACAAAGACCAGAAACAGGACGTGCAGGGTGTGTTCGTCATTCGAAACAAGAAAGCGGAGTTCGTGCCCCTGACCACCGGCATCGCCGGAACCAGCGACCTTGAGGTGCTAAATGGATTGAGTGAAGGGGACGAGGTAATTACAGGGAGTTACAAGATTTTGCGTACTCTCCGTTCGGGGAGCACTGTAAAAGTCGATAACTCCGCCCCTAAGAAGGAAGACGAAACATAACCTTCGCCGGCTTCGTCCGTCCAACGAAGAAGCCGGTGCGGTTTGGAAGAACAGGTTTCGAACTGGAACGGAAACAGCTCTCGGAGTCGAATTCAATCTCGGAGAACCTAGTGGCACCGGAGCAGGAGAAAAACATGGCAACCGCAGAAGTAATCAGCATGTCCCCCAACGCCGTTTCCGCCCGGCCACCTCAGTCTTGCATGATTGCTGCTGAAGATCTTTGGAAGACTTACGACATGGGGTCGGAGCAACAGGTGCACGCCCTGCGTGGGATCAACCTGCGGATCGAGCGAGGCGAGTATGTGGCCATCATGGGGCCCTCCGGTTCGGGCAAGTCGACGCTGATGAACCTGATCGGCTGCCTGGATACGCCCACCAAAGGCGAGTACTGGCTGAACAACCAACTGGTGAGCGAACTCGACGATGACGAACTAGCGCGCATCCGCAACAAAGAAATCGGCTTCGTGTTTCAGACTTTCAACCTGCTAGCCCGCGCTACCGCTCTGCACAACGTGGAACTGCCCTTGATCTACGCCGGAGTTCCCACTGGCGAGCGCATCGAACGAGCCAAAGGCGCATTGACGGCGGTGGGCATGGAATCGCGCATGACCCACAAACCAAATGAGCTTTCCGGAGGCCAGCGTCAGCGCGTGGCGGTTGCCCGGGCACTGGTCAATCGTCCCTCCATCATTTTGGCCGACGAGCCCACTGGCAACCTCGACTCCCAGACTGGAAATGAAATCATGGCTTTGTTCGACCGTCTTCACGGCGAAGGAAACACCATCGTTCTGGTCACCCATGAGCACGACATCGCCGAATACGCTCACCGTGTGGTTAACATCAAGGACGGAGTCGTCGAGCGCGACGAGCGGAAGAAATAATTTCTCGGTTAAGAATGAGAACCGCCGTCCGGGAGAGATCGGTGCGTTTGTCTTTTCGGTGCCTCGAACGGATCGTTCCAATCCCCAGACCTCAACTCCAACTAGCCACCGATTTTGCCGCGTCGGGTATTACAACTTCTTCGCCTGCTTTCAACAAAGCGACTGCCACTTGGTCGCGGCCACCACGCTTAGCTTCGTATAGGGCAGCGTCGGCTGCCGCCATTAATTCTTTGGGCGACATTCCATGCTGGGGGAACGAAGCTACTCCTACCGAAATCGTCACCATCCCAAGGGACTTACCTTGGTACATGACAGTCAGTTCCCTCATTTTTGATCGCAGGCGTTCGGCCCGCGCACGCGACGCTTCTATATCCGCCGTCGGCAGGAGAACCACAAATTCCTCGCCTCCGAACCGGCATACGAAATCCTCTGCGCGAATGCCCTTGGCCAGAAACTGTCCAGTTTCACGCAATACCGCATCCCCTGCGTCGTGGCCGTAGGTGTCGTTGAAGCTCTTGAAATGGTCCAGATCGATCATCAGGATTCCAAGAGACTGTGTGCCGCGCGCCGCGCGCCGGACTTCGCGCTCTAGCACCTCTTCCAGGTAACGCCGGTTGTAGAGGCCGGTCAATGCATCCCGGACCGATTGCGTGCGCAGCGCTTCCCGCAGTTTTATGTTGGCAATGGACAAGCCAACCTGTCCCGCAAATGTTGTCTTGAGCGAGAGATCGGAGGATTCTAAATGTGGCGCGGCTTCCGTAGCCTGAAGATGCAGGATGCCAAGGGTTTCTCCCTGGGCAAGAATGGGGATGCACAAGTAGGTATTCTTCACCCCCGCGGCGTGGGCGCACGGTGCCGTGGAATCGCCCGCCACAACCAGATGCGGATGTCCAGTACGCAGCGCCCAGCAGGAAGCCGGTTCGAAAACCGCTGCCGGAAGCTGGCATTCGCTCCACGAGCCAATTACTTCCGCCACGCTGTGCGAGGCGTCGAGCAGAGCGATGGCTCCGGGAACGGCGGGGAATATTTTGGGGGCATAACCCAGCGCGGCCGCGAACACCTCGTCGCGGCTGACGCAGCTTTGCAAAAGTTCACCCATCTTGGCCAGCATGGTCGCGCGTTGCGTCCGTTCCCGGAGTTCCCCCATCATTCTTTCGTTCTGCTGGTCGAGTTCGTTGCGGGCGAAATCCTTCTCTGTCATTTCTTCTTGCAAGCGCGTATTGAGATCCGCCAACTGCGTCGTCCGTTCCAGAATCTGCTCTTCCAGAATCTGCTGGCTCTGCTTTTGATTTTCGATATCGGTGCACGTTCCGAACCATTTGACTATCTCTCCTGCGGAGTTCCGGATGGGATTGGCCCGGCCCAGGAACCACCGGAACGCTCCTTCCTTCGCGCGCAATCGATACTCCACTTCGTAGGGCTGCCCGGTGCGCAATGCATTCTGCCATTTCGAAAAGCAGTCCTCCATATCGTCCGGATGGACCACTATCTTCCATCCCGTACCCCGCATCTGTTCCAGCGTCAGCCCGGTATAGTCAAAGCATTTCCGGTTGAAGAAATCGTCCTCGCCGTCGGGGTTGGCGGTCCAGATAATCTCTGGGACCGCTTCCGCCATCGTCTGGAAGTACAGCTCCCGTTCCCGGGAGAAGTTGAGACCGACTTTATGCAGAGCCATAAACCTGTGGACAAACGATGAAGCAATCGCGCCGCCCAGCACCAGGAAACTGCTGGCGCTGATGGCCACCACTCCTATCGTGGAAATGTCGGCCGCGTGCGCGAGATCAGGAGGAACCGAGGAAGAATGAAAGTTCGCGGACCACATCCCCGTATAGTGCATGAGTGGAATCGCACTGCCCATAGCCAGCGCACTAACGATCTTCCGCCAGCTCACCCCCTGCTCATCCCTCACCCGGAAGGCAAGTATCAAGGCAACGAGGGAAACCCCAATGGACAGCATGATTGACAGCGCAACAATTCGCCGGTCATAAACAATTACAGCCGAACAGCGCATGGCAGTCATGCCGATATAGTGCATGGCTGTGATTCCGCCGCCCATGACCACGCTGCCGGCAACCTGGTATCCGAAATTAATCTGCGGCCGGCCAGCCACCACGAGCGCAGCGCCGGAAGCCGCTATTGCCGCCAGTAGTGACAGGACGACAGTAGGAACGTGGTAATAAACCGGCATCGGCATGGTCAAGGCCAGCATGCCGACATAGTGCATCGCCCAGATTCCCAGGCCCATAGCGGCGGAGCCTGTGGTCAGCCATATGGTCCGGGCACGGCCGCGCGACGAACTCACGCGCCCCGCCAGATCCAGCGCGGCATAGGAGGCAGAGATAGCCAGCACCACAGAAAGCGCTACCAGTCCGTAGTCATAGCTGCCGTGTAGGATGGTCATCGAGTTCATCGGGCTCAGAGACTTCCAACAACTCTCGCTAAGTCGCTAGGTTACATATCGGCGCGATCTGCAATTCGCGTGTTAGAAAGGGCTAAGGATTGCGAGTGAACGATGACCGCCCTTGTAGCGGACTATATACAGAACAAAAAGCCTCTCAGGGGAGAGGCTTTCGTCAAACTACTATCAAAATCGCGTGACTTGAACTACTGCGCCGCGCCCACAGGTCTTGACGCGGTGGTGTCTGCTGGTTTGGCGCCAGCGATGAAAAAGTTGTGATCGTAAAGATTCCGGTACATGAGCCCGGCAATCTCGGCTGCCTTCGGCCCAAACGTAGGCCTGCCGCCTTGGAGGAAAACGACTACGACCACGCGTCCCCTGCTGGTATTAACATAGGAGGCAAACCAGCCGAAGCGGGTGCCGGCATGAGAGCAGGTTCCGGTCTTGCCCAGAATCTCTTCCTCGCTGAAGTTGAGTCCGAGCCGACGCGCCGTCCCGTATTGCACCGCGCCCGCCATGCCCACAGATATTTCCGGGATCAGCGGAGCAATATCAAGTTGCCGCTTGATACGCGGCTGGAAACTCGCGACTTCCTCCGGCGTGGTCGGGCGCTGCAGGTAATACAGCGTGCCTCCGTTCGCGATGGCCGAAACCATTGCGCCCAACTGCAACGGCGTCATGGAAATGCCCTCGCCGAAAGAACACATCTTGCCCACACCGCCCAGCTTCTGCGGAATCGCTTCGTCGGGATAGTTACCCGCCTGTTCCCCAGCAATATCGTAGCCTGCCAGCTCGCCCAAGCCGTATTGATGGGCGTAGTAAGCGACTTTCTCGAAGCCCAGTTTGCGGCCCAACGCTTCGAAATAGGCATTGTTGGAATGCGCCAGAGCCTGGGTGAGATTCATCCGGCTGCGGCGTCCGAGCGGAACCTCGGTTTCCTTCGAAACCAGGCCTTCGTTCAGCGCGGCCAGAGCTACGGAAAGTTTGATGGTCGAGCAAGGTTGCGCACCACTCGACAGCGCCAGCTTCTGGTTCACCATGGCCAGCACGCGTCCGCTGGTCGGCTCGATCGCAACCACCGTACCGTTCATGTTGCCTAAGGCATCAATCGCCGCCTGGCGAACGATCGGGTCTTCGCCGTCGGTGAGATCGCCGGCAGAAATTCCCTCGGCGAATGAGCTCATGAAAAAGCGCTCGTGATATCTGTGCCGCGGAGGGGTGGTTGAGGTCCGCGTCAGTCTTGTCCCGCGGGCAGTGGCGCTACGGCCGCGCGCCAGATGGCGCAGGCGACGCCTGGTATGCTGAGTCTCGCTCACTTTTTTCGTGGGCTTGGACTTGCTGGTATTCAGCGCGTGCGGGTCGACATGCGCCGCCCAAATCCCGGGCGCCCACAAAAGTCCCCCCACCATTACAACCAGACGAAGATAACGCATCTCCCGCTTGCACATCTCTAGTTCGTTTCCTCTGATCTCCGGCTTTCCCGATGTATTCCGAGCACGAAGCCTGCCAGTCTGCCGGTCTTGACCACAAACTTCGCCCAACTTCGCGATACTACGAGACTTACGCTGTTTCACGCAACTTAAAAGTTTCTATTCAAAGAAACTGCGTTTCTGATTTAACCCGTTATGGAACAAGTACTTAAAAGGGAATTACTTTGGTCGCACGGCCCACAGTAACCCATTACCTCGTTACTGAAAAGATACGGCACTGTACTGCAAAGGTTTTCATCTCACGACTTCTCTTCGACCTCTTCTTACATTTCTTACATGACCTCGCCCCGCTTACGCAGGAACGCCGGAACATCCAGATCCTCCTGCTCGAAGTTTGCCACCATCGCGTTGCGCATGGCGTCGAGCGAAATCACCTCGGCGGTCGCGTGACCCATCGCAACTGGCGCTGATTCCACCATTCTCGACTCTTCGATCGTCAGGTCCGGCGGAGCAAACGACGACGCTGCCGGTTGTGCTGGCCCCACGGGATCGGGAAAATCCATGGCGTCGTCGTGCGAGGCAGCGAAGGAATTCCGCACTTCCCCGTGGCGCTGGCGTGCACGGCTGGTTTCTCCGAAGCCGGTAGCGATCACAGTGATTTTCACGGCATCCTTCATCTTTTCATCCATCACCGCGCCAAAGATAATATTGGCATCCTCATGCGCCGCAGTCTGAATAATGGTGCAGGCCTGCTGCACTTCCGCCAGCTTGAGCGAAGCGGAACCCGTGATGTTGATCAAAATCCCGCGCGCGCCGTCGATCGCGCCCGCCTCGAGCAGCGGAGAAGCAATGGCCCGTTGAGCCGCTTCCGCGGTGCGATTCTGGCCGCTGGCCGTCGCGGTGCCCATCACCGCATAACCCATCCGCGCCATGATCGTCTTCACATCAGCAAAGTCGCGGTTGATGATGCCGGGAATCGTGATGATATCGGAAATTCCCTGCACGCCCTGGCGCAGAATGTCGTCGGCTACGCGGAACGACTCGAAGAATCCCGCATTCTCCGCCACCGCCAGCAGTTTCTCATTCGGAATCACGATAGTCGTGTCCACGGATTCCATCAGCTCAGCGATGCCCTTTTCCGCTTGTGTCATCCGCCGCTTCCCTTCAAACGAAAACGGTTTCGTAACGACGGCGACTGTAAGCGCGCCCATCTCACTGGCCAGCGACGCGATGATTGGAGCCGCACCCGTCCCCGTGCCGCCACCCAGGCCGGTCGTCACGAACACCATGTCCGCGCCCTCCAGCGCCTCGATGATTTTGTCGGAATCCTCCAGCGCGGCCTTGCGCCCCACTTCCGGATTCGCGCCCGCACCTAGCCCGTTCGTAAGCTTCACCCCCAGTTGCAGTTTCACGGGCGCACGCGACAAACGCAGCGCCTGCAAGTCCGTGTTGGCCACGATGAACTCGATCCCCTCCACTCCGGCATCGATCATGCGGTTCACCGCGTTGCCGCCGCCGCCGCCCACGCCGATCACCTTGATCTTGGCGTCGTTGAGCGGCTCTTCGTTGAAGCTGATGCGAATCTTCGAATCGTGTTTCGCTGAATCGTTTTTCATTTTGTCCACCCTCATTTAAATTTCTCGTCCGTTCCCGCTCAAACAAGTGGCCAGAGGTCAGTGGTCAGTAAACGGCCCGATCTTCTGACCACTGATCACTCATCACTGTCCACTGCCTTACCCCACCAGCAACGCCTTCAACCTCGATCCCCAGCGATCTCCCTGAAACCCGCGCGCCACCCGCGCCCGGTGTCCGTAGTGCACCATGCCGAGCACCGTGGCAAATTCCGGCTCGGCTAATGACGCCGGCATTTTCGCCAGCGGCGTGGGCCACGACAGCCGCACTGGACGCCGCAAAACGGATTCGGCCACGTCGAAAATCCCCGGGAGCCTCGAACCACCGCCGCTGAGGACGATCCCCGCCAGGCATGCGTCGAACATGCCGCCTTGCCGCAAAGTTTCCCGGAGCATCTCGAAGAGCTCGCGCGCCCGCGGCTCCAGAATTTCCGCCACCAGCCGTTGTGGCAGCAGGCGCGAAGGCCTGTCGCCGACCGACGGCACCTCGACTTCGTTCCCTTCCGGAATCAGCGTGACGATGGCGTTGCCATATACCTTCTTGATTTTTTCCGCCTCCGCCAGCGGCGTGCACATGCCCAGCGACAAGTCGCTGGTGAAGTGGTCGCCGCCCACAGGAATGACGCCGGTAAAGGCGACCGCGCCTTGCAGGAATACCACCAGTTCGGTCGAGCCAGCACCAACATCAGCCAGACAGACGCCCAACTCTCGCTCGTCGGCCCGCAGCACCGAATCAGCCGCCGCCAGCGGCTCGAAGACCGTATCATCCACATGAACCCCGGCGCGATTCACGGCCGTGATCACGTTCTGCGCCGCGCTTGACGCGCCAGTCACCAAATGGACCCGCACTTCCAGCCGCGCCGCCATCATGCCCAGCGGATCGTGCACGCCCGCCTGCCCATCGAGAATGAATTCTTGCGGTAGCAGATGCAGCACCTCGCGATCCGCCGGAAGAGGAATCGAACGCGCTTTCTCGACTGCCCCTTTGATTTCATCGCGTCCAATCTCGCGCGGACGCGTGCCCAGCGTGACGCCGCCGTGACTGTTCACGCCTCGAATATGCGCTCCGCCGATGCCCACAACGGCGTGCTCCACGGCTGCACCGGCCGTGTCCTCAGCCGCTTCCACCGCTTTCTGAATCGCCGCGACAGCCTTGTCCAGGTCGACGATCACTCCCTTCCGCGAACCCCGCGATTCCGCCACGCCGTGCCCGCGATAGCGCAAGCCGCTGTCCGTAACTTCAACCATGAGCGCGCAAGTTTTCGCGCTGCCCACGTCAATCGCCGTTAGAAAGCTTCCCTGCTGGTTCGCCATTCGTTATCTGGTCCCCAATTCGTTTGCCAATTCGTTCCCCGAGTTCGTTTTCCAACAATTTTCCCGAGCCGCCAGAAGTTTGCCGCTCACTGCCCCGCTCCCGGATTCGCCTGACTCTTAGCCACCGCTGGGCTGGGCTTCTGGCCTCCGCTGCCGGGGAACTTCTTCGCAACGGCGGATTTCGCCTTCCCCGTGGAAGCGGCTTTTTTCGCCCTGGCAGTTGTCTTCCTCGGCTTTGCGGTCTTCTTTGCCTTAGTCCTTACGGCCGCCTTCTTGGTTCCATTGGTCCCCGCTTTGGGATCGAGTTTCTTCGCCGTCAGCTCAAAGGCCGGCTTCGGAATCGCCCGATCATGCCGACCAATGCGGGTCAGCAACGCCGCGGGCTTCACTCCCGCCGCTGCCGCCGCTCGCGCGACCGATGGACTCAAGGCGGCCGTCTTCGCTGTTCGCTCCAAGTCCGGGTTCACAATGATCTGGTTGTCGTAGCGCAGATCCACCGACTCCAACTTCTGGAACTGCTGCCGCCAGGCCCGCGCATGGGTCACATAGATCTTGTAACGCCGCTGGTAATCCGACGATCCCAGATGCACCAGCACATCTCCCGCCGGATCATTCACCCGCACCTTCACGTCTTCAAGATCGGAAAGATCCACTTCACTCAGATCCTGCGAATAGCGCGCGCCGCCCGCGTCCAGTTCGCTCACCATCTCGCTGTAAGTTTTCATCCGCGGCGCGCGCGTCGAAAGCGGCTCGCCCGGATTCATACCCAGAATTACGGGGAAGGAATACTTGTGTTTCGGCGACAACTCCATCAGCGTGCCGCCCGCGTCAATCAGCGCCATCCGCGGGCCTACCCGCGCGAACGCGACGGGTGTGCGCTCGTGAATTTCAACCTTCAGCCGGTTGGGAACAAAGCGCATTACGCTGGCCGATTCCACCCACGGAATCTGCTCCAGTTGCGCCTTCTGCTGCGCCAGAGGAATGAAAAAAATGTTGCGCCCAATATCCGCGCCCAGCACTTCCATAAGTTGGGCTTTACTCACATTCTGCATGCCCGTGACTTCAATGTTGTCGCTCGATTCCACCCGGAAGCGCCACGAGCGCTCGCCGTAGCGATACAACGCGGCACAACCGACACCGGCGATACACAACACCAGAGCCGCGACCACAGCCCACAGCAAACGATGAGCAGTTTTTTTGGGAAGAGAGCTGCGGCGGGCGGAGACGCGCTTCTGCCCGCGCAGAAACGGAGATTCTTCATCCACATCCAGGTCGATCAAGCGCGCGTCCATGTCCGAGTCATGGATCTCCTCGCGCCCGCGTTCAGCGCCGGATGGGTACAACTCCTCCTGCAAGATGGTGGGACCCGATTTCCGCGCCATCAGTTCAGGTCAGTTGTCGCTGTGAATCGCTGAGCCTTCAAACTATAACTTCATTTTGAGATTAGAGATAGAAAAAATGTGAAGTTTTGCACAGCAGGAATCGCATTGGGCATCAGGGAGAAAACGTGAGGACCGCGCAAGAAACATCTGCGGAGACATGTGGGGACGGGCGCCTTCGCCCGTCCCGGCCAGAGCGAAGCTCGGCCGCCCCGCCCAAACTGCCAGCACAAAAAAGCGGACGCGTTTTTGTTCGCGCCCGCAGAGAGAGAGAAAGAGAAAGTTCTAAATTGGCCCGCCACCCGACGATTCGAAATTCACAACCGGAGCCGAAATGTTTACAACCTGCATGCGCGGAATGCTCACACGCGGAATATTGACCCGCACTCGCGGACAAATCACCGGAATCCTTGCCGCATCAAACGCCACCGGCGAAAACTGCACCCGCGCAACTTGCGCCTCAATTCGTGCCCGATTAGCTTCCACCCGCGCCAGCGCCGCTTCTTCCCGGGCCGACATCGCTTCAAAGTCAGCTAGTCTTCCGCTCTGTGTCCGCGCCATTTTCGTCTGCATCCTGGCCACCGCAGCAGCCACGCGGCAGGAAGCAGTCTCGTCCCGCGCAGCCGCCAGGTTGGCCTTCGCCAGGAACCAGTCAGCCCGTCCCGACGCCAATGCCAGCACGCCCTCTGACCGATCAGCGATACGAGCGATCACCCCGTCCACATTCCGGTGCACCCACGCCGTGCCCCCATCCTGATAAATACCATTCAAACCCAGGGCCAGCACCCCAGCCGCCAGCCATCCCCATGCCTGTGTTTTCATCGCCATATCTCCCATCTGGCTGTTTGGACGAAGCCGCGCGAAATCCGTTAGCAAACAAAGATACGGTAGGGAAGGGAGGTAAGTTCCAAGATTGTTCAGGCCTCGCTGTTAGTGTTCCAAACGCCTTCGCGAGAGCATGGTGGCGGTTTCCCACTGCGCCTCAAGACGAGTAATCCGGCGGTCGTGATCGCGTACTTCTTGAGCCAGTTCTTTCATAGTTTCGCCGGCGCGCCGCACATCGTCGGCCAGTTTTAATGCGTCTTTGATGGCTTCGACTGCCTGGCTCAAGACGCTCATAAAGAAACGCTCATGCGCGCTCCGCCAACCGTCGCCGTTCCCGCTCCGTCCTTAATTCTCTTAGGACGCCGTTTGCTTCGGCCAGCCCGCTGCTTAGGGACGCCTGCGCCTTCTTCACTTCTTTGCGCAGATGTGCCGCCAGCTTGGCAACTGTCTCTTCTTCTCCGCTCGGCCTTCGCTCACAGCGCGTGCGCACCAACTCCGCGACGCTGACCCCGGCATTTTTCGCCTCTCTGCGCAGCCAGTCGCGGAAGGCGGGGGTCGTCAACACTTGTACTCGCGCCGTTTTCATCGCATCCTTCCAATCCTGTATATGAGCATAAACATGCTCATATACAATTCTAACACCGTCCCAGCCGTTCCGAAGCCTAAGACCCGAAAACTAAGACCTAAGACCCCATTTGTGTCAGTCTCTCCACAATCATCGGCCCCAACTGGGAAACGCTTCCAGCCCCCAGCGTCAAAATCATGTCCCTATCCTGAGCCACTGCGGCAGCCGCACTCACTGCATCCGCGAACGAACTCACATACTGCGCGTTCGCTCCACCTTTATCGCGGATCGTCCGCGCCAACGTTTCTCCGCTGATCCCGTCGATCGGCTTCTCGCTGGCCGCGTAAATATCCAGCACAAACAGCGAGTCGGCGTCCGCAAACGCCGTAGTGAAGTCCTCGATTAAATCGCGCGTGCGCGTGTACCGGTGTGGCTGGAAAACTACGTGGATCTTGCGAAATCCGCACGACCGTGCCGCCGCCAGCGTCGCCTTAATCTCTGTAGGATGGTGGCCGTAATCATCAATCACGCTCACTCCCGCCACCCGCCCGCGCAACTGAAACCGCCGGTCGACTCCGCGAAATTGATCAAGCCCCGCGCGAATCGCGTCCACCGCAACATCCAGCCCAACGCCCACCGCAACGGCCGCCGTCGCATTCAGGATGTTGTGAACTCCCGGCACGTGCAGCGTGAACTCCCCCAAATCTTTCTTGCGATAGCTCACGCGAAAGCGGCTCAGCGGCTGCCCATCGCCCGGCACATTCTTCGGCACACCTGCTGCTGTGTCAGTTGCTTCCAACTTGATCAGGAAATCCGAGCCGCGCTTGGTTCCATACGTCACCGTTCGCCGCTGTGCCTGCGGGAGCAAGCGCCGCAGCACGGGATCGTCATTGCACAATACCACCATGCCGTAAAACGGCACGCGGTCCATAAACTGAAGAAATGTTTTCTTCACGTCCCGCATGTTGCGGTAACAATCCATGTGCTCGCGGTCGATGTTGGTTACGACAGATAGAATCGGAGACAACTTCAGAAA
>WNFJ01117680.1_pt2 | contig 17544 bp, 11 predicted proteins | sample 5400461 | NCBI WGS metagenome assembly WNFJ01 (sample SAMN13153349, study PRJNA577476) | soil metagenome | isolation source: 115 cm saprolite on Douglas fir-dominated hillslope | place: USA:California | collected 2013-09-17 | reverse complement strand
CCGCACCATCAGCGGCATCACGGGACCGCTGGTTCAGACCCTGGATCTTTCGGTGCAGAAGAATTTCCGGCTTGGAGAGAAACGCCGCATCCAGTTCCGGGTGGACGCGCTGAATGCTTTGAATCACCCCGTATTTCGCACTGCTCCGAATGTGGGGGGCGGTACCGACCTGTTCGGCAACTATCCCAGCTTTAATTGGACCGCTGCTACGCTCCAGACCGTTTATAATTCCTGGGCAGCAGCCAACCCGTCCACTGCTTTTCCGATCACCGATCCGCGCGGCGCGGCTGCTCTGGCCAGCTTCCAGGACATGATCCTCTCGCAACAGAATGCCAACGGCACGCTACCGAATAACCCGGCCCACTTCAGCACCACTCGCGCGAACGCGTTCAATATTCTCGATCCCAGCGGCAACGGGTTTAAATATTACGAGATTCGCAACAACATCAACTCCGGAAACGCTATCGGGGGCGGTCTGCAAAACAACGCGCGCCTCAATCAGCAGCGCTACCTGCAGTTCGGCATCAAGATTTATTTCTGATGGGGCAGGCTGGCAGCCTGGCTGGCAGCCTGAGCGGCGGTTGCTAACCGCCGCCGTTCCTGTGCGCACTCAACCGGAAGGCCGATTAACAATCGGCCGCAGCTTGACAAGCTGCCCCACTAGTAAATCAGTTTCAAGGCGAACTGTACGATGCGCGGCAAATTGCTCTGGGCCGATACGACACCGAATTGGGCGCTACCAAACACAGCGTTCGGCGGCGCAAACTGCGGCGTGTTAGTAATGTTGAAGACTTCCGTGCGGAATTGCAACTTCAGCTTTTCAGTCAGGTTCGTATTCTTGTGCAGCGAGAAATCGAGCTGCCTGGTTCCGGCGTCACGCAGTCCGGAGAGGGTGCGTCCTACGTTGCCGAAGGCGAATGCAGGGGGATTGAAAAATTGCGAGGCGTCAATCCAACGATCGGGCGTTGGATGCGGGAGCGCCGCGCTTACCCCCGTCCAGTTGGGCCGCTGCCCGCCACCCTGCGAGAATGTATTGTTTGTCGCCGAGGTCACGCCGATCGGTCCGCCGCTGAATAGCGACAGGATCGCCCCGACTTCCCAGCCGCCGGCGAGCTTACTCTTCCCCGGCAGCTCATAAACCGCGTTGGCGATAAATCTGTTGGGCTGGTCAAGCGTGGATGCGGATCGGCTGCCGCGCCGATTCTGCCAATCTTGGATGCCACCGCCGCCCAAGGTTTCGCCGGCAAACGCGCCATTCTCGTAATCGATCAGCTTCGACCGCGTGTACGATCCAGTGATGGCCAGACCCTTGGCATAACGCTTCTCAATCTTCACCTCGAGCGCGTGAAAGATCGAGCTCGACCAAGTGGAGTTGACCGCCGTCACGTTATCGAACTGCGGAAACGGGCGCAGCAATTGGGCGCGGGAAACAGTCGATCTGGATAAGATCCCGTCGCCGATCTGAACGAAAAACGGATTCGCCACCTGATCGCGAAGCGCGTTGCCAAGCGCCAGCGCAGAATCGGGGATCTGGTTAAGCGTCAGACTTCCTGGAAGCTTCAGGCCGTGGCTGCCGGCGTAACCTACCTCGAGCAGCACCGCTCGCGGCAGCTCGCGCTGGATGTTGAAGTTCCACTGCTCGCTGTAGGGAACAACGTCGCCGCGGTCGGAGAACGAGATGCTTTGGCCTAGCGCCGTCGCCGGGCCGAGTCTGCTTCCAGTCGGCTGGTTCAATCCGGCAGGGTAGGGATTGCCGAGAAACGTCAGCGGCGTGACGCCGTTCAGGCTGGTGACTTGATTGGTAACGATGCTGAATCCAGTGCTGCCGAAACCGGCCGAACCCGTTCCCACGCCCGTCGTCGAGCCGTAGAAGAATCCACCGCCACCGCGCAATACGGTTTTCGATCCTAACTTGTAGGCGAATCCGAACCGCGGACTGAGGTTGTTGCGATCCGGATTCCCGTTGAATCGCGAGGCGCCATTCACGCCCACGAAGGTCAGGGCGCCCTTCAGGTTCAGGCCCGGCGCGTTCAGCGGCGGCGTTAGATTGTAATCGAACGTGTCGAGCTGGTTGTAGCGCTCCGTGCGGGGCGATTCGTATTCATAGCGCAGTCCAATGTTCAGCGTCAGTTTTGGTGTCACCTTCCAATCGTCCTGGATGAACCCTCCGTAGTAAGTGGTCTGCATCGCGAGCGAGGGCGCCGGATTCACCGATCCGCTGTCATTCACCCCGAGTACAAAAGAGGCTAACGGAAATCCGGCGACCGCGCTCGCCACACTGGGATTCGGCCCTTGCGTTCCTAACGCGGAAAAATTAAACCCCGGCGTATTCGCGGCGGTTTGCAGTGTGTTGAATTTGAGCAGGCGATATTCGAAGCCGGTCTTAAACGTGTGGCTGCCGAGCGTCCTCGTAAGCTGCACGGCCCAGGTGTGAGTATCGTTCGCCAGCGCAATCACGTCCGTAGCGCCAAGAACCCCGCCGGTAATAATATTGGGAATCGAGGAAGTCACATTGAATCCCGTAATGGAAATGCTGGGAAAAGCCGGCGGAAACACCTGCTGCTTCAGGGAAGCGGGAAACCCGAGCGTGGTAATGTCGAAGCCTTGGCTAAATGCCGTTCGAACGTTGGTCAGCCGCGTAATGGAGTAGCGAAAGGTTCCCAGCAGGCTGGGGCTGAACGTGTGATCGTCCTCGATCACCGCATTCTTGCGATTGAAATCCTGCGGCCCAGTGCCGGGCGATCCCGGATTATTCCTGCCGTAAGGCGCTGCGCGGACGAAGGGTGTGTCGTCGTAGGAGAACCGGCCGAAGAGCCTGTTGCGCTCATTAAAATAGTGGTCGCCGCGAATGCTCATGGTGTTCTTGGTGACGCCGTTACTGTCCGTCCGGCTGAAGTTGTTTACGCCGGTGACCGGATTGCCCACCGTGTTCGGGGAAGGGAAGTACTTCACAATACTGCGCGCCACCGGATCGATCCGGTTCGCGGGAATAATGTTTCCTGGAAACGCCACACGGGTAAACCCGCCTCCTGGAGCAGGCGCCGTCGAAAGCGGATCGTAGATCTGGATGGCGGCGCCGGCGGCGTTGCGCGTCTGGCTGAAGTCGCCGGCCAGTTGTTGGGGCGTCGGCTCAGTGCCGGTGAAAGTGACACCTTGAACAAAACGCACCAGCTCGAAATTCCCGAAGAAGAAAGTTTTGTTCCTGCCATCGTAAAGTCTTGGGATTTCGACCGGGCCGCCCACCGAGCCGCCGAACTGGTTGAACTTGAATGGCGGCCGTGCGCTGCCGCCTTTATTGGCAAAAAAGTCATTCGCGTTGAGTTTGTCATTGCGGAAAAATTCGTACAGAGTGAAATGTGGATCGTTGCTTCCGGTCTTTGTGATCACATTGAAAATGCCGCCCGCCGCTCGTCCATATTCGGCCCTGAAGGTATTGGTCTCCACTTTGAATTCCTGCACCGAATCCGGATTGGCGTAAATGACCGGCTGGTTCTGCGATGGCGCGGAGTTAGGCGCGCCGTCGAGGAGAAACTCGTTGGCTGACGCCCGCTGTCCGTTGATCGTGATGGACACGGTGCTGATCTGGTCGATGGGCAGGTTATTGACTCCGATCGCTTGCCGCACGCCCGGAACCAGCATGCCTAGCGCATACGGGTTCCGTCCCAGCAACGGAAGCTCCACCACCTGCTTCGATCCGACCACCTGGCCGACGGTGGAGCTCTCGCTATCGAGCAAGACGGCCTGAGCGTTGACGTCGACTGTTTCGGTGACTGCGCCCACATCCAGCACCAGGTCGAGCCTGGCGACCTGTTGCACACCGAGCTGCAGCTTCGTCTCGCGAACCGGTTTGAATCCAGTCTTGGTAACGGTCAAGGTGTAGACGCCCGGCAAGAGGGATGGAAAATTGTAATAGCCCTGGTCGTTGGTCTGAATGCTGGTGGAGAGCCCGCTTCCCTCGGCCGCCACCGTGACCCTGGCCTGTGGGACAACTGCCCCCGTGGGATCGGTGACGCGTCCTGTCACGGACGCCGTCTGCGCAAACGCCACCGAGACCAGAAGCGAAAACCAAAGCAATCGCATGGGCTACCTCTGGCACGACATTATAGTACGAGTGATTTGTCGATCACGTTCGCCGGACCAGCGGGTATCTCAACGTCTCGAGCAGCCAGTCCTTGTTATTGCGCACATCTTCGAGCAGCCGTTCGCTCAACGCCTCGCGCCGCTGGAACAAGCGGTATCCCTCGCGCGACCGCAGATAACCGCGCGCCTTTGGCTCACCGTGGTACAACTCCGCCTCTCCGATCCGCGCGGCGGCATCGGCATAACGCTTCTGATTATCGAGCAGCGCCTTCACCAGAAACGGCATCACGATCGAATAATCGGCCTGCAGGCTCTCGGTCGATTGCTGGTAGGTATCCTTATCGACCTTCCCCCAGGTAACCGCCTCCGCGGGAGGACAGGACGAGAGCGAGCCGTCGGTTACAGGAGCCGTGACGATCTGCACATCGTAGTTGTAACCTCGCACATCCTCCAGTCCCAGGATCTGGCCCAGCGCGGGCTCGGGCTGCAGGTTGTAATTTTTCGGAACGCCGCCGCCCAGAATCGCGGTCGCCAGCGCATGCGCGGGATTATCGAACAGGCCCCAGCGATGATACGCGCAAGCTTCGAAAACTTCGGCATGCAGATCGAGATCGAATTTGTATTCCGGAATCAAGCCTGCTTCGCGCATGGCCCACAGCTTCATGGAATTCAGAAAAACACTGCCATCGCCCGGCGCGCCGACGAAAATCGGAATTGCCAACCGATGGCAGGTAGCCAGCAGACCCGGGGCGACGCGATTGTGCCGCTCCTGCTCCGCGTACACCTCGCCGAGCAAATAGCGCAGCTCCGTGCCCGTCATCTTGCGTTGAAATTCCGGACGCGCGAGCACGGCGGTCAGGAAGCGGTCCTGATCCATGAGGACGTCTTCGTCGAAGGCCATGTCGGTCACGCGGATGGTCTTCTCATCGCGCAACGCGCCGTCGTCACCGAAGATCGGCACTTCGTGGATCGGGTCCCGGTGCGAGTCCAGGCTGCGGTGCCCGTCGTGATAGCAAACCGCGTCAGTGGTGCTAAGGTAGGCGATCCATCCTGTTTCGAGCAGCGGAATCAACCAGGCCTGATGCTGGCCCGAAACCGTCACCGGGCCTGAGATGGAGAGCGTAAGCGGGCAGCCCATGCCGATCGCCTGGTCCAGTATGGTGTAAATCCGCCGCAGGAATGCTCCACCGAAAGCCGGCAGGCAATGACGGAACAGCTCGTCCAGGGTCTCACATTCGTCCACGCGGCGAACATGTACAGGACGCCTGGGTTTAATCGCGCTTGGTTTCGACATAATTCAGCTTAAAATAGCAGAGAGGCGAAATGATACAAGGGATCACTCTTTCAGGCGGCGGAGCTTATGGCGCGTATGAAGTCGGCGTACTCAAAGCGCTGATGAGCGGCCATTCGCCGCTGACGGGAGGCGAGCCGCTGGATCCCAGGATTTTCACGGGCACGTCGGCCGGCGCCTATATCGCGGCTGTCCTGCTGTCGAGCGAAGCCGAGGACCCCCAAGGACGGATCGACCATCTGGAGCGCGTCTGGTTTGACGATGTTTGCGATTCGCCCAACCGCGAAGGCAACGGCGTCTACCACATTCGCGGTGATGTACGCCGATATCTGGAGCCCTCATGGCTTGCCAGAAATCCAGCCGGGCCGCTCCAGCAAGCGGTGCAAGACGCCGGGTTTTTCGCATCCGACATGCTGGTCCGCGCGACTGCCTTCGCCACCAGCCGTGAACCGCTGGAGCGGCGAACGCTCGAGATGCTCGATCTGAGCGCATTGATCTCCACCGATCCGTTCCGCGCGCTGGTCGAGCGCACCGTGAAGATCGAGCGGATACGAAAATCGGACCGGGCGATCCGCATTGCGGCGACCAATTGGAAAACCGGAGAGTTGAGGATGTTCGACAACACGAGTGTCACTCATAACGGTGTGCTGGCGTCGGCTGCGATCCCTGGAATATTCCCGGCGATCCGGATCGGCGGCTCTCCTCATGTCGACGGGGGAATCCTGATGAACACGCCCCTAAAGCCGGCTATCGATGCCGGCGCGCAGGTAATCCACATCATCGCGCTCGATCCAAATTTAACCAACGTGCCGCCCACTACATTGCCGAACACGCTGGATACCTTCGAGCGCCTGCTGAACATTTCTAATTCCACACGCATCGAGGCAGACCTCAAGCTGGCCAAAGCCGGCAATGACAGCCTGGACAAGAATCCCGATCACCGCCACATTGTCATCCACGTCTACCGGCCGCGGGCCGATATGGGCGGCGTATTCGGCATGCTCAATTTCAAGCTGTCCCGCATGCAGACCCTGGTCGACGAAGGATTTCAGGACGCGGTCAAACACAATTGCCACCGTAACGGCTGCGTACTGTAGAAGGAGTAATATGGCGAATCCATTTCGAATTGTAAGTTTGGGAGACTCGGTGCCGTGGGGCCAGGGCCTCGTCGAAGCCCAGAAATATGACTCGCTAGTAACAGGCGTATTGAACGCGCGATTTCCCGGCGGCGCCAATCTGAAACGGCTGGCCCATTCTGGCGCCATCATCGGTGCGATTCCCGTGCTCGGAAATCCCGCGAATGGAGAAGTGCCCGTTCCCCGTCCCACAATCGTCGAGCAGTGCGACAATTTCACGGACGCTCCCGACGCGGTGGACCTGGTCCTGGTTAACGGCGGGATAAACGATGTCGGCGTGGCGACAATTCTCAATCCGTTTGCCCTGGTTCCGTCGCTGTCTTCGAAAATCAGGACTGCGTGTCATGACGGGATGCTGCTGTTACTACGGAAGCTCAGTGCAAAATTCACCAAGCCGGCCTGCAAGATCCTGGTCACAGGCTATTACACGATCCTGAGCGACCAAAGCGACCCGCTGGGAATTCTTCGGCTGCTGGCCCTGCATGGAATCGCCCCGCCCGCCTTCATCGACGAGCTTGACATCATCGATCCGGTGATCGACCGATGCGAACAGTTCTTCAACAACTCGACGGCGCAGTTGCAGAGCGCGATTGCGGACGCAGGCGACCCACGTATCATCTTTGTGCCGTCGGGATTCACGGATGACAACGCGGTTTTCGCGGGCACGCCGTTCCTTTTCGGACTTGATGCCCAGTTGAATCCGCAGGATCCGGTTGCCGCCCAGAGGCACATTCAGTGCGATATCACTCACAATCAGCCTCTCGATTTGCCGGCTCGGGAACAGTGCTACCGCGCCTCGGCGGGGCATCCCAATCAGCTGGGCGCCGTCCAATACCAGGAGCAGATCCTGGCGGCAATCCCTTAGGCGGATCGGCTGGCAATAGGCGTGCTATCAATTGATTATGGCGTCTACCATCTGGAAAGGGCATCTGACCTTCGGGCTCGTCTCCATCCCGATCAGGCTGTCTCGCGCCGCGCGGGCGGAAAAGGTGCATATGCATCATCTGCAGCGCCGGACGGGAGCGCGGGTCCGGCAGGTATTTATGCCGGCTGACGAGCCGCCGGCCCTCGCGGATGAGCCTGCGCCGTTTCACCCCGTGGCGGCACAAACCGGACCATCCCTGGTCGCGGCACGAACACAGCCGGCAAGGGCTGACGACCACGATGACCAGCCAGCCGAACAGCGCCCGCAGACCCAGGGCATTCCGCGGTCGGACTTGGTTCGCGGGTACGAATTTGAAAAGGGCAGGTATGTGGAATTTGAGCCGGAAGAGCTCGAAAGTATCGCGCCCAAGACCTCGGACGATATGCAGATCGTCGAATTTGTCCACTTCGATGAGGTAGATCCGGTATATCTGGAGACTTCGTATTACGTGTCGCCGGACGGGGCAGGGGAGAAAGCCTATGCGCTATTGTTCGAAGCGCTCAAGAAGACAGGCTATGCGGCGATTGCGGAGTTTGTGATGCACCGGCGCGACCATACCATGATCTTGCGGCCCGGCAAGAAAGGATTGATCGCGCATACATTGTTCTATGAGGACGAGGTGCGGCGCGTAAATGAATTTCAACCGGACCCCGCGCTGGTTGTGCCGAAGGAAATGGATTTAGCCGTCAAGCTGGTAGAAGCTCTGGCGGCGAAGTTCGAGCCCGATAAGTACAAGGATAAATACCGGGAGAGATTGCGAGCCGCCATCGCGGCTAAGGTAGAGACAGGAACCTTCCGGGAAGCAGCTGCGCCGGCCTGGCACGCGCCGGCCGTGGTGGATATTATGGCGGCGCTGACCGAGAGTTTCGCTAGGGCAAAGAAGCCGGTGGCGAGCGAAGGGAAGGCGGCCGGGGTTGCCGTAATAAACAAGAAAAAAGGCACTGGCCGAAAAGGCGGAAGTTGACACGATAGCGCCCGCTATTTCGCGTCGCGCCAGTTGGGGCCGCATCCGATATCCACCAGCAATGGCACTGCGAGCGGATACGCCTGCTCCATCTCGCGCTTGACAAGTTTTGTCACTTCCGGCAACTCTTCGGGAGGCGATTCGAGCAGCAGCTCATCGTGCACCTGTAGCAGCAGCGTGGCGCCGTATCCGCCGGCGGTGAGGGCGCGATCGATGCGAATCATGGCCAGCTTGATCAGGTCGGCGGCCGTGCCCTGCAGCGGAGAATTGACCGCCGTGCGCTCGGCGAAACCTCGCGCGCTGGGATTGCGGCTGTTGATATCCGGAATAGGCCGCTCGCGGCCGTGCAGCGTGCGCGTCACGCCTGTTCGCTGCACTTCCGCGATGGTGGCGTCGATGAACTTCTTCACACCCGCGTAGCGCTCGAAGTAGGCTTTGATATATTTTTCCGCTTCACCGCGCGGGATGCCGAGCTGCGCCGCAAGGCCGAATGGGCTAATGCCGTAGACGATGCCGAAGTTCACCGCCTTCGCGTTGCGCCGCAGGTCCGGTGTCACGGCCATGGGTCCGACGCCGAAAACTTCAGCGGCGGTTCGCGTGTGAATATCCTCGCCATTGATGAAGGCATCTATCAGCACCGGATCGCGAGACATGTGCGCCAGCAGGCGCAGCTCGATCTGCGAGTAATCGGCGACGATCAGCTTCCAGCCTTCGCGGGGCACAAAAGCGGCGCGGATCTCGCGTCCTAATTCGGTGCGGATGGGGATATTCTGCAAATTCGGGTTCGATGACGAGAGCCGCCCGGTCGCCGCGCCGGCTTGATTAAAGCTGGTATGCAGGCGGCCACTTGCGCCGCGAATCAATTCCGGCAGCGCGTCCACATAGGTTCCCTTCAGCTTGGTTAGCTGGCGGTACTCGAGAACCTTCCGCACGATCTCATGCTCGGCGGCCAGCTCTTCCAGGACGTCAGCTGCCGTCGAGATCGTTTTCCCTTTACCGTAGCGAACGGGGGCCGGCAGCTTCAAATCCTCAAACAGCACCTTACCCAATTGTTGCGGTGAACTGATGTTGAACGGTTTCCCGGCGATCGCATGGACTTCCTCGATCAGCCGCCGGATGCTGGTATCCAGCAGGACGGAGAGACGTTGCAGCTCCACCGGATCGATGCGGATGCCGGCCGATTCCATGCGCGCCAGCACGCCGGTCAAGGGCAGGTCCATGGTTTCGTAGAGCTCGCGCAAGCCGCGCGCGTCCACTTCCGGGCTGAGCTTTTCGTATAGCTCGAAGGCGCAGTCGGCCTGTTGCTCGGGCGACGGTCCCAGCTTCAGATCGAAGCGCCGCTGCGCCAGCGACGTGAGCGAACAGCCGCCCGGATCGGCGTCGAGCAGAAACGCATACAGCATCACATCGTGCGCGAAACCTTGTGCGTGAATACTCACCTTCTCGAGGGCGAGCGTGGCCGATTTCACGTCGCTGGCGATCTTAGGCCATTCAGGATCCTCGAGCAGCGGCCGCAATAGCTCGGAGAATTGCAGCGGGATGGCACGCGCCACCCCCGCCTTTGCGGACAGCCCTATCGCGCGAAAATCCAGCTCGCCGTGCTCCGCTTCCATAGCCACGGCCAGCAAAGCATGCCGGGGAATGGAATTCAGATAACTCTCGATACTTTCAGGGGTCCCCAGCCGCTGATAGTCCCGCACGCGGGTGTCTTCACTCGGCCCCAGTTCCCGCACCAGGCTGTGGAATTCCAAATCCTGGTAGAGCTTCTTCAGCGTGACAACATCAGGGTCGTGCGCCACCACCGCGTCCATGGTGAATTCGATCGGCACGGCAGTCTCGATCGTCGCCAGCCTCTTGCTGAGCAGGATCTGATCGCGATTCTTCTGCAGACTCTCCCGGTACATTTTGCGGTCGACTTCGACCGCGCGATCGAGAGCCGCTTCCACCGATCCGAACTTCTCGATCAGGTCCTTGGCGCCCTTGTCGCCGATGCCGGGTGCGCCGGGTATATTGTCGATCGAGTCCCCTTTCAGGGCCAGGAGGTCGGCCACCTGCGAGGGCTTGACCCCCATAAACTCCAGCACCTTGGCTTCGTCATACCAGAGGTCGTCCTTCATCGGATTCAGCATGGAGACGCCGCCCGAGACAAGCTGCAGCATGTCCTTATCGCTCGAGACGATCACCACTTCCACGCCGGCTTCCTGGGCGCGGCAGGCAATGGTTCCGATTACGTCGTCGGCCTCGAAGCCTCGATACTCCAAGATGGGGATGCGCATGGCTTCGATGATGCGGCGGATGTAAGGAAGCTGATCGGTGAGGTCCGGCGGCATCTCGGTGCGATTCGCCTTGTAGGCGGCGAACTCCTGCTCGCGCAAAGTCGGGCCGATGGATTCGAAGACCGCCGCGATCCAGTTGGGCTTATAGGTCTTGCTCAACTTCCGCAGCATGTTATTGAAAATGAAAACGGCTTCGGTGGAAAGCCCGGTACTGGTGCGCATCGGCGGCGCGCCGCTGCGGGCCCTGGCGTGATAGGCCCGAAAGATGAACCCGAACGTATCGATCAAGAACAGACGCTTCTGAGCCATGACGTTTTATGATAACAACGGGCTTCGGATGCTCAATCCGAAGTGACTTCCACTGGGGGCGGCACTCTGCCGTGCGCCCGCGCATGGATGTCGCCAAGTTTCAAACCTGTTAATGCCACGGCGACAAATCCTCCGATCAGAAGAGGCAACGTCAGGACGCCGAACATCATCAGCGAAAATCCGACGGCGGTCGATTTAGGCACGTCGAACAGTCCCAGCCCCAGCACGCAAAAGAATTGGTAGAGCCCCGCATTCCCCGGAGCGTTCGGAATCACCGTGCCTAGCCGGAGGACAATATAAACCGCCGCCGCAGCCCAAATCGAGAGGTCGAGGCCATAACCCTCCATCAGCGCCCACACGGGCACCACTTGCAGCGCCAGGTATAGCAGGCTCGCGCCCGTGGCGGCCAGCATAGTGCGCCAGTTTCCCATGGCGTGGATTCCGTCGACTATGTGCCGCAGTCCGCTGGCCCAACCGGTCTCCGAAACGACGGCTTGCGCCCTCTGTTTGTGGATCGCGATGAAGAGAAACAGTCCTAATAGAAAACAAAGCCCGAGTCCCATTACTTCGGTGCCATCGACGAGATATCCGGGCAGCGGGACCAGGCGGGTGGTGATCAAGAGCGCAACAACCAGCCAGATACCGTCCAGAATTCTCTCAATCACGGCCGAGGAAAAAGACAGCGAAATCGGAATGCTATTCCAGTGGGCCACCAGGTAGCAGCGGATCACCTCACCGGTTCGCAAGGGCAGGATATCGTTCGCGTACAATCCGATGAAAATCGCCTGTACGGAACGCCAGAAGGGGACGCGCGCGATGGGCGCGAGCAGCATGTTCCAGCGCCAGGCGTGGCACAAGTACACCAATAGTTCGAAAATTACGGCAATGACGACGTAGCGCCAATCGAGGGACGCGAGGTCGGCTAGCGTCTGTTGAAGGTTAAAACCATGGAAAACCCAGATGAGACTCGCGACCGACAGCGTGTAGCCCAGGGTTGGCATTAACCAACCGGGGATCCTCCTCCGCGATTTCACCAAATCTTCATGCATGCACGCCGCAAACCTAAAATTCCATGATACCCTCTTGGGAGATCCTCGTTGATCAGAGAACCTTGGCAGTTTGATTGCAACGCGACTATGGAGGATAACCGCTCTTCTAATGAAGCCTCATTTCAAACTTGTTCTTGGCGTTCCGCTGGCGTCTGCCATGCTATTCGCGCAGTCTTATACCTACATCGGCGACATCGTCAACGCTAACTGCTATCTGGCAACCAGGATAGTGAATCGGAATTCGCGCGGGTACACTCCCGTCAAGGGAGCCAGCGCCTTCAACAGCGCAAGCCGGGAAACCGTCCCAAACGCATCCCCCCGGCAGAAGAAGAGCATTCTCCGTCATTGTTCCATCAACCCTGGCACTACCGCGTTCGCCTTGCTGAACGATGAGGGCAATTTTCTCAAGCTGAACGACAAGGGCAATCTCGAGGTCATGTCGCAGACTACTCCTCAGAGAGCCAGCGCCCGGTCCGGCGCCAAAGAGATCAAAGTCCTGGTGACCGGTTCGGTGGACGGCGATACCTTAATCGTACAGTCTGTTTCCAAGCGATAGGATTCCAGCCGGAGTGTAAAAAAGTCAGCACGGGTCGGCAACTTGCGCTCGTGCGCCCTCGGTTTTCGCGCTACACTCGCGTTTAGGTTTGAGAATCTGAATGAAATCACTTCGTCGTGTAGCCGTGCTCGGCGCGGGGACCATGGGGTCGCGAATCGCCGCCCACTTTGCCAATGCCGGCATCCCGGCGCTTCTCTTGGACGTGGTCGTTCCGGGTCAGCCTAACCGGAATGCCGCTGCCTTGAAGGGCCTGGAGGCTGCCGTGAAGCAGAACCCGGGGGCCTTCTTCACTCCGGCGGCTGCCACTCTGATTACACCGGGCAATTTCGAAGACAATCTGGGGGACATCCGCCATTGCGACTGGATCGTCGAAGCGGTTGCGGAGAATCTGGAGATCAAGCGCGCGCTGCTCGAAAAGGTTGCGGCCTTTCGCATGCCTGGCTCGATCCTTTCGACCAACACCAGCGGGATCCCGCTCGCCCGGATCTCCGAAAGATTCAGCGAGGAGCTGCGCCGTCACTTTTTAGGCACGCATTTCTTTAACCCGCCGCGCTATCTGCATCTGGTGGAGGTGATTCCCGGCGCAGACACCCGCCCGGAGATCCTCGACTTCATTTCCCATTTTTGCGATATCCATCTGGGCAAAGGCGTGGTCGGCTGCAAAGATACGCCGAACTTCATCGCCAACCGGATTGGCAGCTACTTCGGCGGAACCGTTCAACAGATTACGGTACAGGACGGCTACACCATCGAAGAAGTGGATGCCCTGACCGGCCCATTGATCGGCCTGCCCAAAAGCGCCAGCTACCGCTTGATGGACATTGTGGGGCTGGACGTGTGGGCGCATGTTGCCCGCAATCTTTACGATTCGGTTCCAGGTGACCCGGGCCGCGACCGCTTTGTGCTGCCCGATTTCATGCTGAAAATGATCGAGCGCGGCTGGCTGGGCGATAAAACCGGGCAAGGTTTCTACAAGCGCGTGGGCCCCGCTAAGGAAATCCATGTCATCGATTGGAAGACACTCGAGTATCATCCGGCGCAGAAACCAAAATTTCCCTTAGTCGAGATGGCCAGGAATATCGAAGACCTGGGCCAGCGGCTGCGAACGCTGATCGCACTACCCGATCGCGCCGGATCGCTGCTCTGGAAGCTGTTCCGCGATCACGTGGTGTACGCGGCCCGCATGGTCCCCGAGATAGCGGACCGGATCGTGGAAATCGACCGCGCCATGCGCTGGGGCTACGCCAATGCGCTGGGGCCCTTCGAGCTCTGGGATGCGCTGGACTTTCCAGCCACGGCCAAGCGCGCTGTGGCCGAGGGCGGCTCGCTGCCGCCGAGCGTGCAGAAGATGCTGTCTTCCGGCGCGACATCGTTCTATCGCGCCGCGGATGCCAATCGCACACCGCGGACGGAGTATTTCGACCTCGGCGCCGGCCAATACCAGGAGCTGGAAGAGCGCCACGGCATCGTCGCGCTTGCCCATCTGAAGCGCGCCCGCGGCGTGGTGAAGAAGAATGCCGGCGCATCGCTGATAGACGTAGGCGATGGCGTGCTCTGCCTGGAGTTCCACAGCAAGATGAACTCTATCGGCGATGACACGGTGGCCATGATTCACGCTGGGCTCGAGGAGACGGCGCGGAATTTCGAGGCGATGATCATCGCCAATCAAGGGGAGAATTTCAGCGTCGGCGCGAATTTGATGCTGGTGTTGCTGGCCGCGCAAGAAGGCGAATGGGAGGAGCTGGGTGGCGCGATCCATCGATTCCAGCAGGCCAATATGGCGATCAAATGCGCAGCCAAACCGGTGGTGGCGGCGCCGTTCGGCATGACGCTGGGAGGTGGCTGCGAAATCGCGATGCATGCCGCGCGTTCGCTCGCATCCGCCGAGTGTTACATGGGGCTGGTAGAGGTCGGCGTCGGATTGATCCCCGCTGGGGGCGGCTCGAAGGAACTGCTCCTGCGAGCCGGCAATCCGAAGCGCGCTTTCGAATTGATCGGCTACGCAAAAGTCTCCTCGAGCGCCGATGACGCCCGCGCGATGCGTCTGCTGCGGCCGGTCGACGAAATATCCATGAACGCCGAGAGGCTGATTGCCGGCGCGAAATCGCTGGCGCTGCAACTGGCGCCTCAATACGTGCCGGTGGTTCCCAGGGTCGATATTCCGGTGGCGGGCGAGGCCGGACTCGCGCTACTCAAGATGGGAGTCTATATGGCGCGCGAAGGCGCGTATATCTCGGAATACGACGCAGTCATCGGCGAGAAGCTGGCGAACGTGTTGTGCGGCGGCCGCCTGACCGGGGAGCAGAAGGTCTCCGAACAATACCTGCTCGATCTCGAGCGTGAGGCGTTCCTGAGCCTATGCGGGCAGCCGAAAACGCAAGAGCGCATGCAGCACATGCTGAAGACCGGCAAGCCGCTGAGGAACTAGGGCAGCGGCGTCCTCGAGGGTTCCAACTGCTGTGGCTTGGGTGTAGAATACGGGGAGCTAGAAGGCTAAAAATCAAAATCTTGGAGAGACACCATGGCACGCAGGAAAAAGCCAATTCGCCCCCCTAAGCCACCCAAACCCGGCGTCCCCATCCAGGTTACGGTAGATGGTTCGCTGGTAGTCGGCGACCCGCAATTCGGCGAGCCGACATCTTCGCCCGACCCATCGACCTTTGTTCAGGCGCATGGTTCAGACAGTGCACTCTACAATCTGGTCCAAAAGCATTTGCTACAGGCTGTGCCCAGATCCCGGACAGCGGATTCCGTAATGACTCTGGCCGACGCCTGGGGCGCCGTTGGGCCGGCCAAAGAGAAGGCGATTCAGAAAAACAATAAAATCGTTTTTCACTGTGTGGGCGATACCGGGTCTGTGAAAGGTCCACAGACGCAGTCGCTAGTTGCCGACAAGCTGGCCGGAGATTTCGCCGAAGTCAATCCCGCGGAACAACCGTCGTTCCTCTATCATCTTGGCGACATCGTCTACAGCTTCGGGGAAGCCCAATATTATTACGACCAGTTTTACGAGCCATATCGCGCCTACGCGGCGCCTATCTTTGCGGCGGCGGGAAACCACGACGGGATGGTTTACTCCGGAGACAACGCTCCGTCCCTCGAGGCCTTCCTGCGCAACTTCGTTAACGTGAGTCCGGTCAAGACGCCGGAATCCGGTTCGCTGTCTCGCACCGCCATGACGCAGCCTGGCGTGTACTTCACGTTGAACGCGCCATTCGTGACCATCATCGGTCTGTATAGTAACGTGCTGGAGGACCCCGGTGTGATCTCGAGCGAGGGCGATCCAACCTCGCCGGTGGACGATCAGCAGCTCACTTTCCTGGTGAACGCGCTGCAACAGGCCAAGGGCGGAAAAAACGCCGTCCTGCTCGTCACGCATCATCCTCCGTTTACGGGAGGCGCTACGCACGGGGGAAGTCCCAAGATGCTGGCCGACATCGACAAGGCTTGCAAGAAAGCCGGTTTCTGGCCGCACGCTCATCTTTCCGGTCACGCACACAACTACCAGCGCTTCACCCGGACGGTGAATCAATTCGATATTCCCTAGGCCACGGTTTGAGTCGGGTAAAAGGATCCAGCACCGGACCGCTACGGACGCCCGTGAAAATAACTAACGGCCTGCTACTCGAAAACTTCGACGACCAGGATTACGGCTATCTGCGCGTGGTGGTGGACGCCAAACAGTTACGCATCGAGTTTCACGACGCCACGCCGGCCCAGCAGACTAAATCGCCCATAGACGCAGTGACTGTGGACTTGGCCACGCATCAAATGATCTCGAATTAGTGAATCGGACGCTGACTATCTACCTCGTAGGCGACCGAAAAATGTTCGGCGTGGCTTGCGCGCAGTCGGCTTATTGTCGGAGGGGACCAGAAGTTCAGCGGTTGGATATACTTCAATCGTCGCGCCCGTAGCCCCGACTGCAAGAATAGCGTCCTGTTGAATTGCGATAAGACCCGAAATAAACATATCCTGTCGGGAAGCGGCGAATCCGGGAGCCTCAATGGAGCGACGGTAAACACCCGCCGGAATGCCTTCCAAACGATATGCGCCCACTGCATCGGTTGAGCCCGTAAACTCAGTGCCCTGGGTGATCTCGATCAAATGAACACGAACCATGGGAATCGGAGCACCGCTCGTGTCGGTAACTACGCCGAACATACTGCCTTTCGGTTGCTCCGCTTGACTCTGGATCGGCACAGGGAGAACCTGCGCAAAAGCACTGCCGTAGAGTGTCAGCCCACTCGATAAAACAAATCCCGCTACTCGGGACACGCGGCGCTTCAAAGCACTCCAGCCGACCGGACAAACTTCGGTGAGCACGGTGCCATCCGCTCGACGGTACAACCGCGCACAGATTCCGCCCTCCTCCTTGGCGAGCAACCGATTCGCCTCGCGGCGCGTCATCTCCGAAATATTGTAGACATGCCGTTGGCACTGCGAACAGAATCGTTGCCGATGGTTGCCTGCCATGGAATCCCAGTCCGCGTGACACGGGCTGGCGATCCGAACAGTGCTCAAGTTGGACTGAAGCCGTTGCCTCATCTGCCCTCCAGCATACCTCCGATATGCTGAACGCTGACTGCCGCTCGCTAACTGAACGATAATAGTCGCAGGTTATGCGACCCATCCTATTTCTATTTCCCGTCCTATTATGCGCGGCTTCCCCGCCGCATTTATCGCTAGAAGACTTGGTTGCGCAATCTGAAACCATTGTCGAAGGCCAAGTGGTGCGTGCTTGGGCCGCCATGGACTCCGAGAATCGATTCATCTGGACTCACTACGAAATCAAAGTCAGCAGAACGATGAAGGGTCAGGCCCGCGCAAGCGTAGTCGTCGGCGAGCCGGGCGGAACTCTCAACGGCGTCTCTCTGCTAGTCCCCGGCAGCACGCCCTACACCGTCGGCGAGAAGGTTAGCGTATTCCTCTATCGGACACCCATCGGTTACTGGCGA
>WNFJ01123177.1_pt1 | contig 17552 bp, 19 predicted proteins | sample 5400461 | NCBI WGS metagenome assembly WNFJ01 (sample SAMN13153349, study PRJNA577476) | soil metagenome | isolation source: 115 cm saprolite on Douglas fir-dominated hillslope | place: USA:California | collected 2013-09-17 | reverse complement strand
TTGGAGACTTTGAAGTGTCGCGGTATTGCTTTCCGAGTATCTCGACGGTGGCGGTCGATCCCCATGCGATCGGGCGGATTGCGGGCGAGATGTTATTGGCGGGGGCTGCTGCCCGAAAGAGCGGATTCGACGGGCTTTCAGAGAAGCGGCGGGTAGAGTTTCAGGTCATAGTAAGAGAGAGCACCTGAGGACAGTTTTGCCCAGCCGGTGCCCGGCAGCACGCGGCACAGCGCCGGGTTTGCATTCGCGCACAGTGCCAACCATACTGGTTCTGTTGGCAAATTTCTCGGGCGAACTTCGATGAGCAATCTTCAAGGGAAGCAACCAGGACATCGGCATACCGACGACCACGACGATCACGACCACCACGGCAGCGAGTTGTCCGAGATGGAACTGCGCGTGCGCGCGCTGGAATCCGTGCTGGTGGAGAAGGGATACGTCGATCCGAAGGCGCTGGATATCCTGATCGAGACCTACGAGCACAAGGTTGGACCGCGCAATGGCGCGCGCGTGGTTGCGAAGGCCTGGAGCGATCCGGCATACAGGCAATGGCTGCTCGATGACGCCACCGCCGCAATCGCCTCGCTGGGCTACACCGGCAGGCAGGGCGAACACATGATTGCGCTGGAGAATACGCCCGCCGTGCACAACATGGTGGTCTGCACGTTGTGCTCGTGCTACCCGTGGCCGGTGCTCGGGCTTCCGCCGGTCTGGTACAAGTCGGCGCCTTACCGCTCTCGCGCGGTCATCGATCCGCGTGGCGTGTTGAGGGAGTTCGGCTTCGAATTACCCGCCGAAACGGAGTTCCGCGTGTGGGACTCCACGGCTGAGGTCCGCTATCTGGTGTTGCCAATGCGGCCCCCAGCAACCGACGGCTTATCAGAGGAGGATCTGGCTGAACTGGTGACGCGTGATTCCATGATCGGCACTGGTTTGCCGAAGAGACCCGAACCGAAACGGGAGCTCACATGAACGGCGCGCAAGATCTGGGCGGCATGCAGGCATTCGGCCCAATACACCCTGAAGACGACGTCTCGCTCTTTCATGCCGACTGGGAGCGCCGGGTGCTGGCAATGACGCTCGCGATGGGTGCGACCGGCAAGTGGAACATCGACACATCTCGCGCCGCGCGGGAGAGCATGCCGCCGGCGCAGTACCTCTCGAGCAGTTACTACGAAATCTGGTTCGAAGGACTGAAAAGGCTGCTGCTGAATGCAGGGCTCGCGACAGCAGAGGAAATAGAGGCGGGCGAGTTGAAGCGTGCGGCGAGTCCGGTCCCTCGCGTCCTGATGGCCGACCAGGTGCCAGCCGCGCTGTTGCGAGGCGGTCCGGCCGATCGTCCGGCGACTGCCGCGGCACGCTTTGAGGTTGGGGATATTGTGCAGACCCGTCAGATGCATCCATCGACGCACACGCGGCTGCCGCGCTATTGCCGCGGCAAACGGGGGAGGATTATCGCCGCGCATGGCGCGCACGTCTTTCCCGATACCAACGCGATCGGGTTGGGCGAGCAACCGCAATGGCTCTATACCGTGCGCTTCGATGCCTTTGAACTCTGGGGTGCGGATACGACCGCAGCATCGGTATGCGTCGATTGCTGGGAATCGTATCTCGACTACCCGAATGCCGGGCCCGACTGACATGACTGCTGCCAAGCCGAACCTGCCTGAACTGCACATTGCCTTGCCCGAATTGCCTTGCGACGCCGCGGGGCCCGTCTTCAATGCGCCGTGGGAAGCCCAGGCCTTCGCGATGACGCTGGCCTTGTACGAGCGTGGTTTGTTCACCTGGGCAGAATGGGCTGAATGTTTGAACCAGGCAATCCGCGACGCCCAGGCCGCCGGCGACCCGGACCGTGGAAACACCTACTATGTCCATTGGATGACGGCGCTGGAACGCATCAGCACCAACAAGGGCCTGGTGACAGGCGGCCTGCTTTTGCAGCGTCGGAATGAGTGGGAGGCGGCCGCTCAACATACCCCGCACGGCCAGCCGATCGAGCTCGGACGATAGCAATTCCTCTAATCCGCTCATCGCCAGCATTCCTCAATACTTCACCGGACCATGAATCTTCAATGGATCGACGCTCTACGGTCGACATCGATTGAAGCGTAATGGGCACGGGGTATCAATTTCTTTTTGCCGCACGCGGATCTCCATTTCCACGCGATTGCTTCATTCGCCATGAAGCGCATTTTCGCACGCCTCCCGCTTTCCTCAGACAAACAACCGACAGAGAGTTGAAAGTTTGCGTTCATCACATGTTCGCAATCGGAACCCACATTACCTTACCGTGCCTTAAAGAATCTTACCGAGTCTTTCGGCACAGGTCCGTTCCGTCATACAACAATGAGGTGAGACATGGATAAAGTCAGGAAGTGGTCTGGGTTGAGCGCAGTAGTCGGTGCCGGCGTGATGGCGCTGGCAGGCATACCCCCGGTGGCACAAGCTCATGAGATGCAGGACGCGAAGCGCGTGCTTCTCATCAGCTTCGATGGTTTGCATGAGCAGGATGTCGCGCGCTGCATCGGTGCGAATACGTGCCCTAACCTGGCGCTGCTGGCGAAATCAGGCGTGACGTACACGAATGCGCATACCCCGGGCCTGTCTGATTCCTTCCCCGGTCTTGCCGCGCTGGTAACAGGCGGTTCTCCGAAGACCGTAGGTCTCTTCTATGACGTGTCATATGACCGTACCCTCTACGCACCGACGGATACGACCTGCTCCGGCAAGCAGGGATGGAACGTTGTGTTCGATGAGACGACCGGCATCGATGGCGAGAACGGCGGCCCGCTGATCCATCTCAACGGCGGTGGCGCGTTCAATCCGCAGGCCATTCCGAATGCGTTGGTCAATGGCGTCTGCACGCCCGTCTACCCGCATAACTACATCAAGACGAATACGGTTTTCGAAGTGGTCAAGGAGCACATCCGCGGTGCGCGTACCGCCTGGGCCGACAAGCACGCGTGGGGTTATGACTGGCTCAACGGGCCGTCCGGCCGCGGTGTCGACGATCTGGCGCGCACGGAGATCAACTCGATCGACCCTGCGACGAAGACCAACTACCTCGACACCTATACGCACACGCAGAAATTCGACAACCATCACGTGCGGGCGCTCATCAACCAGATCAACGGCCGTGACTCGACCGGGAAAAGCGCTTCCGTGCCGACGGTGTTCGGCACGAACTTCCAGACTTTGAGCGTGGCCCAAAAGGCACCTGTGGCAACGGGTGGGGGTTACCTCGACGCGGATTTCACGCCGGGCCCGCAGGTCGCTGGCGCGATTGATTACCTGGATGACGCGCTGGGCCGCATTGTGACCGAGTTGAAGGAACGAAACCTTTATTCGTCCACTGTCATCATCGTTACGGCGAAGCACGGGCAGTCGCCGACCGACCACACGAAACTGGTCAAGAACGGCGATACGCTGTCCAAGCTCCTGGAAGCCAACAATTTTCTGGACCCCAAGGGTAACTTCGGCCAGAACGCCACGACGTCGGGCAATCTGAACGATGGTACGGGTCTCGTCGACACCGGGATGGTGCAAACCGACGACGTCGGACTCATCTGGCTGCGTGACCGCACTCAGCTGGACGCAGCGGTGACGACGCTCAAGGACAATCTCAGCTGCAATGCCCCCGGCATCTGTGCGGATGGTCCCGCGGCGTACATCCTGTACGGCCCGAGCCTCGCGTCACGGTTCGGCGATCCGGCACGAGGCCGTACCCCCGACATCATCGTGCAGCCGAACCCGGGCGTGATTTACACGTCCAGCACGGCGAAGGACGAGGAGCACGGCGGCAATGCGCCTGACGACAGCCATCTGGGCCTTGTCGTGTCGTTCCAGGGAATCCAGCACGGTCGAACCGTCTCCAGGCCCGTCCTGACCACACAGGTCGCACCGACGATCCTGGGCGTACTCGATCTTGACCCGGAACTGCTGCATTCGGTCGCGCAAGAAGATACGAGAGTCCTGCCGGGTCTCGGGATCGACCACTAGCGGTAGACGAACCGGTTCGTTGAAGATCTCTTCGGGCGCGGGGTGCAAAGCCTTTCGCGGTCTCGGACAGGGGGGATGGCATGTTGCAGTGCTGACCTCTTGTCCGGGATTCGTGCAGCACCCCGCAAGCCGGTTGAGTGCAATCGTGGCCAGTACTCTCAGCGGTCGGTGCGCTGCATGTCGATGAGCGTCAAACCAGCCCAGCGCAAGCCATGTGTCGGTTAATAGTTCGGCAATGCGTAATTTGTGCCGTGGTCCTCAAACAACATCGAAAAATACCCTCTAAAGCCCTTGCTGAACGTTTGCGGCGACCGCAGAATCCGCAACATGTTACAAACTGTAACGAGACGTTACGCTTTCTCCGGCAATGCCGTCTGACAGCGTGACGCGTCCGGAAGCGATCGCGGGGACGCTGTGAAAACGTTTAATGACACGCTGGAATCGATTCGGGAAATCAACCTCTCCTACATCACGCTCGCACAGCGGCTGTTGCGTGAGGACCGGCCCGTCGGGATGCTAAGCCTCGGGCTTTCAAAGGAAGTCGCCGATATTCTGGCTAACCTTACCTTGGCTCAAGCGGTGAAATTCGCCGCGTCGAATCATCTGCTTTGTTCGTTTCGCTTCAATGATCACGCGATGCTGTCGGCTTTGACAAAATCGCCGTACAGGGCCGACATCGCTGCAGAGCACTCCGCGGCGTTAATGGCCCCGCGGCAAGCTGTGCAATTCGCATAAGGGTAAGGGTCCGCATGCTTGTTCGGTAAGTCCTAGCGGCATGACCAGCCGCTTTGGAGAAAACTGAAGGGCCGGTGTGAGTCGGACTGGATCGGGGATGGGGTCTCCGCACCCGTGACAGCCCGTTTCTGCGCGAGTTCATCAAGAGCGTCCGAGCCGCGCCTTCGTCGCGTGTATCTCCGCTTGCAGTTCATCGATGCGTTGCAACAGCGATAGCGCTAATGCAAGACCTTGCCGGTCGAGTTCGAAGTCGTCGCGCAGCCGCCGTGCTGTCTTGACCGTCACGACGTAACGAAGCTGGAACATGCGCGTTTGTGAACCGGTGTCTACCGGCTTGATGATGTCGGTGTCTACGAGGTCTTCGATTTCTTCGATCGACAGGCCCGACACCTCGGCCAGATGTTCAAGCGGGCAAAGGTCCACGTCGTTAAGCCAGATTGAATCGCTCAATGGTGTGCTCATGGCTTTGCTCCTTACGCAAAATGCTTGCGGGGGTTGAAGTTCGATGCCGCCGCCAGTTGTTTCAGCAACTCGTGTTCATGAGCGCCGACTGTTTTCGGCACTTCAATCCTGACCACGGCGTAGAGCGCCCCGGCGCTGCCGTCGGCCGACGCAAGTCCGCGTTTGGCGAGCCGCAATTTTTGCCCTGCAGTAGTGCCCGGTTTGACGGTGAGCTCCACCGTTCCCGCAAGAGTGGGTACGTGCACGCTCGCACCCAACACGGCTTCCCAGGGCGCGAGCGGCAGATCGATATAGAGGTCGCGGCCATCGGGCCGATAGAGCAGATGCGGACATACAGATCGCCGGGCCGGCCGCCGTTAAAACCCGGGCCGCCCTTACCGGCCAGTCGCAGGCGCTGACCATTGGCCGCCGCTTTAGGAATAGTGATTCGAAAGGTCCGCGCGACGCGATGCGCGAGGCCATTTGCGTCGTACTCGGGAAGCTCGGCGCTCAGTTCGATCTCTTCGCCGCGATAGATCTGCTCCAGCGAAACCGGTGCGACGATCTCATAGTCCTGTCCCGGGACAGGAAAGCTTTGTCTTCGTCGACTGCCGCCGGCGGTACGGCCAAAAGCTGAAAAAAGATCGGCGAGGTCGACGTCGTCGAGGCCCGCTTCGCCGGCGTGGAAATGTTGCTGCCAGTCCGGTGACGGCGTGAACGATTCGCCGGCCGGATGTTTGCCGAGGTTGTCGTAGGCTTCGCGCTTTTCCGGATTTTTCAGCGTGGCATAAGCCTCCGCGATGTCCTTGAATTTCGCTTCGCTGTTTGGGTCCGCCGAAACGTCGGGATGATATTTGTGGGCGAGCTTGCGATAAGCCTTCTTGATGTCCGCGTGTGTCGCGGTGCGTTCGACTCCCAAGGCTTCGTAATAGTCCTTGAATTTCATGTGAGACCTAAAAGAGAAGGAGAACGAGTTTTCATCTGAGCTGAAGCGTTGCGACGGCGGGGCATGTCGCTCAATGAGACGTCATTTAACGAGTGTAGGTCAATGCAGCGCCGGGCGAAAAATTGGTCAGCCGCGCGCGACCATGAGCAGCGATTGTGCGCGCTCGCGGCGGAGACCGTGCCGCCTCAGATCGAGGTGATCAGCATCGCGGCCGAAATTACCAGCATCACGGCGGTCGCCAGCCAACCCAGCGCCCGCAGCCAGCCCCGGGCCGCAAATTTTCCCATGATGTCCGGGCGGCACACTATTTTCATCATCACGAACATCACCGGCACGGCGACTACGCCGTTGAGCACCGCGCTCCAGTAGAGCGCCTTGATCGGATTGATGGAGGTGAAATTGATGATCATGCCGATCAGCGTAGCGATCGCGATCGTGGCGTAAAAAGCCTTTGCTTCCTGCATTTTGCGGGTGAAACCGACCGGCCAGTTGCGCGCTTCGCCGATCGCATACGCCGCCGACCCCGCGAGCACAGGCACAGCCAGCAGACCGGTCCCGATCAGTCCAACCGTGAAAAACAGCGCTGCGAAGGGCCCGGCGATAGGCCGCAAAGCCTGCGCCGCCTGAGCCGACGTTTCAATATCGACGATACCGCCTGCGTGGAGGGTAGCCGCCGTGGTAGCCAGAATGGCAAGTGCGACCACGTTGGACAGTCCCATGCCGGCGACGGTATCGACCTCGATACGATGCAGTGCCGCAGGACCTTGTTCAGGTGAATCGAATAGATCCAGTCGTCGTGGATGCACGCGCATGTCCTCGACTTCCTCACCGGATTGCCAAAAGAACAGGTAGGGACTGATCGTGGTGCCGAACACTGCCACGACGGCAGTCAGATACGCCGGCGTCCAGACCGGACGCGGCAGGAACAGACTGCTGGCAAGATGGCCCCAATCGACATGCGCCACCGCCAGCACGGCAAAGTAAGCGAAGAGGGACAGCGTGAACCACTTCAGCACAGCCACGTAGCGCGTGTATTGCAGCAACAACTGCATCGCGACGCAAATGACTTAGAACAGCAGTACATAAAGCCACTTGGGGCCGGGCAGCAGAAGCGCGAGTGCGTCGGCCATTGCACCCAGATCCGCGCCCAGATTGACGATATTCGCAATCAGCAGCAGCACCACGATCCACTGCAGCAGCCACGTTGAGTAGTGCAGGCGCAATACGCCTGCTATGCCGTGTCCCGTCGTGCGTCCGATGCGTGCGCTGATCATCTGGATGGCGACCATCAGCGGGTAGCTGAACAGGAGCGTCCAGGACAGTCCGTAGCCAAAGGCCGCACCCACCTGACTGTAGGTGGCGATGCCGCTGGGATCGTCGTCGGAGGCGCCTGTGATGAGGCCTGGCCCCAGCACGCCGAGCAAATGGGGTTTGGTGGGGCCGATAACCGGGTCAGGGCCCTCTGCGTCGTATTCTTGGGCAGGCTCGTCCATGATGGCTCGGTGTAGTCAGAAGGCGGAGTCGGAACCGCGCCCATTGCGCGGGCGCGGTTTTTTTGAAAGTCTGCTGGCGGCGATGCTTCCTGCGGAAAGCTCCACGATTTCCGACGTGATCTCCTCTTGCCTCAGCCGGCGAAAGTCGCCGGTCAATGTTTCGAGTCTGTCATGCACGTTCGTGCGTGCGGCGATCATGGCCCTCATGCGCGCGTCGTTCTCAGCGGCGAACGACAGCATGATGGCCTCGCACAGCTGCGCGAAGATGTATTCCTCTGCGAGCTGCGTCAGCAAGCGCTGGGGCGCGACGGTGACGAGGGGCGGGTCGCGACGCGGTGTGATCGGGAATCGCCCGAAGTCGAACGGCAGCAATGTCTGTTCCACGGTCTGGACGCTTGCTGACGGGTTCGGTGTTGCGTGGACCACGGTTACGCGGGTCGCCCGCGCGGCGTTGAGACGCTGGAACAGAGCCGGCACTTCGTCGGCATGGGTGACCATCGGCGCCGACCAGCCGACGCTCAGCCCGCGTTCGGCCGCCGTCACGATTCCGCGGCCGCCGAGCATCAGATATTCCGTCGACGAGGGTCGCGTTGATGCGGTGGCCGATGCAAGCGCCGCGTCGATGACATGCTCGTTGAACGTACCGACAAAACCCTGTTCTGCGCACAGGACAATCACCACGACTGCGTCGCGATCTGCACCTCGATCCAGGTCCGTGGCGTCGTGCGACGTGTGTTCGTCAATCAGCAGCAGCGCGTCGCCGATCGCCGCTCCGACTATCCGCGCGCACGCCCGAATACCGTCCAGACGGCTGCGCGCTTCACGCGAGCGTGCTGCAGCGATGCCACGCATTGCACCGACCACGGATTCGAGCCCGTGCACGCCGTTCATGCGCGCCTGGACTTCGCTGAGTTTGTTACTCATGTCGAAGCGGCCTCAGGCGCAGGCGCTGCGCCAACTTGTACGGCATCGAGCGAGCCCGTGGCAACGAGCGCAGCCACCGCCGCAGGGCCGCCGTGCGCATCGAGATGTGCGGCGAGACGAATGCGAACCGTCGCAATGCAGCTGGTTGGCAGCATGTCGAACACGCCATCGGCGAGGGCGGCCAGCAGTGCGATTTCATCGACAGGACGCAGTGGCGCAAAACGCGGCTGCGTGATCAATGCGCGGATACGCTCGCCGCGAGCCACTTGCGCCTTGACCCTCGGCTCCATCGCGCCGCCAAAGCGCGTAAACATTTCGAGCTCCAGAAACTGTGAATAATCGAGCCGCAGACGTCCGGATACCTTGCGCAACGCGGGCAACTGCGCCTTGCCGCCGACCCGGCTTACGCTCAAGCCAACGTCCACCGCGGGGCGCTGGTTGGCTGCGAAAAGCGCTGCGTCGAGCATGAGCTGGCCATCGGTGATCGAGATCAGGTTGGTGGGAATGTAGGCGGACAGATTGCCGGCATCGGTTTCCGCGATCGGCAAGGCCGTGAGTGAACCACCGCCCAGTTCCGGAGACAGCTTCGCCGCGCGTTCCAGCAGCCGGGCATGCAGGTAGAAAATGTCGCCGGGATACGCCTCGCGACCGGGCGGTTCGCGCGTGAGCAAGGCGAGTTCGCGATGCGTCGCGGCATGCTTGCTCAGGTCGTCGATGACGATGAGCGCATGCTGTCCGCGGTCACGAAAATATTCAGCGATGGAGACTCCGCTGAACGGAGCAATCCATTGCAAACCCGGCGAGGCAGCTGCCGGCGCGACCACGAATACGCATCGCTCGGGCGCCCCGTGGCGGCGCACGGCGTCGATGACGCGCTGCACGGCAGTGGCGCGCTGACCGATCGCCACATACACGCAGATCATGTCGGAGTGCTTCTGGTTGACGATCGCGTCGATGGCGATGGAGGTCTTGCCGGTCGCCCGATCACCGATGATCAACTCGCGCTGGCCGCGCCCGATTGCGAACAACGCGTCGATCAGCAGGATGCCGGTGGCGACCGGTTGCGCGACAAGATCCCGGTCGATGATGGAAGGCGCAGGCCGCTCGATCGGCAGGTGCATCTCAGCGGGCACCGGCTCGTCGCTATCAAGCGGCCTGCCGAGCGGATCGACCACTCGCCCGAGCAGCCCCGGACCCACCGGCACTTCGACCACTTGCCCGGTTCCGGTGACGCGGGAACCGGCGGAAATCGCGTCGCCGTCGTCGAGCAACACCGCGCCGATGGCATCGGCGTCCAGGGTGAGCGCAAAGCCCAGCCGGCCGCCCTCGAAGCGCAGCAGTTCGTTCAACCGTACATCGGGCAGGCCTGAGACGGACGCGATGCCATCGGACACGTGCTCCACGCGCCCGACGCTTTCAGCCTTGGCTGCAAACCGCGAGCGAGCGAGGGTGGCGCGGCTGCTGACGAGCCAGTCGTTGTCGCTCAAAGCCAGGTTGGGCTGGATGGATGTCATGAGCCGAGGAGTTCCATTTTCAGGCTGGCGAGATCGTGGCGAAAACTGTTGCGCACGAGTGCGTGCGGCACTTCCAGTTCAAGTCCGGCGATCACGGCGGGATCGACCGTGACCTGAACCTGCAACGCATGGCCGAGCGCCTGGGTGAACGCCGTGTGACACGCGGCCAGTTCGGCGGCGGTGAGTGTGCGAGGCACGATCAGGCGGACCGCTTCATCGTCGCCGGTCAGTTGCGCCCGGGTAACGTCGGGCAGTGCGGCGAGTTCACGCGCCAGTCCGTCGATGAAACCCGCGATCCGTGCCTCGGCGGGCAGGCGATCGAGGAGCCGCGCCGTGACATCGAGTGCGAATTGCGATGCACGATCGGAGTCGGCAGCAGCGGCTTCACGCCGGCTGGCGTCGATCGCGGTTTGCGCGGCCGCGCGCATCTGCTCTGTGTCGGTACGTGCCGCGTTCTCGAGCGACGCCTTGAGTTGCGCCGCTTCGGCTGTCGCTGCATCGAGCAGATGGGCGCGAAGCGCGGCGACTTGAGCGCTATCGGCGGCGGCCTTCTGCTGTTCGTCGAGCGCCGCGGCTTTTGCTGCGGCGGCATCGGCCATCAGCGCCGCGGCTGCATGCTGGCGCTCGGCTACGATCTTCGCCACCGGGCGGAACAGAAAGCGCGCCAGCAACCAGACGAGCACCAGCGCGTTGACGGTCTGCAGCAGGAGAGTCCACCAGTCGATGTGCATGATCAGTGCTCGCTCACTTCACGAACGGATTCGCAAACAACACGAGCAAGGCGATCACCAGGCAGTAGATCGCCATGGTCTCGATCATCGCAAGGCCGACGAACAGCGTCCGCGAAATCGTGCCGGCCGATTCCGGCTGCCGCGCGAGCGCATCCATCGCGGCGGCGACCGCGCGGCCTTCCCCGAGCGCCGGTCCTATCGCGCCAAATGAAACGGCGAGCGCCGCGGCGAGAATGCTCACTACCTGGATCAGATTGTTCATTGCTGGCCTGCCTGCATTGCCAGCACGCTGAAGATGTAGGCCTGTACCGCGCCGGTCAGCAGGTCGAGCGCCATCAACGGGATGGGCACGAGTAGCCCCGCAAGCGACAGCACGATGCCGACGACGAAGACACCGCTCATCACGTTGCCGAACAGACGCACCACCAGCGAGAAGGTCCGCGTGATCTGCTCGACCACGTTGAGCGGAATCATGATCCACGTGGGTTCGGCAAAGGTGGCGAGGTAGCGGCCGAGGCCACGCGTGCGTACGCCGTAGAAAATGGTCGCGCAGAACACGATCAAAGCCAGCGCTGCATCGGTTTCGACATGAGCGGTGGGGGGCTCGACGCCCGGCAGGAGCGACGACCAGTTGCTGACCAGAATGAAAAGAAAGAGCGTGCCCACCAGCGCGCGATACCGTTCGGGCTCGGCCTGCATCGTGTCGCGAATCTGGTCGTCGATCGTGCTGACCACCAGTTCGAGCACCGTCTGCATTTTCGACGGCGTGAGCGACAGCCGGCGGGTGATCCAGGCGGAGCCGCACGCGAGCAGGGCCATGATGACCCACGTCGCCACTACGGGTGCCGAGATGCCGATCGGGCCGATATGGAAGAGGGTGGCAGTGGCGAGAGGCGAAGCAATCATGACGTCACCTGGACACGTCGCAGGATGAAGCCTCTTGCCAGCAGCAGCCCGGCCGCGCCGCATAGGAGCGGCCAGGCGCCAAGCTTCGCCAGCGCGGCGAACAGGACGGCCACGCCCGCGAGGCGCAGGAGTTGCAGCCCGATTGCCTTGGCCGGCGTGCCGGCGATCAGCAGCCGGACATTCCAGCGCAAGGTCGCGAAGTGGATCGCACCGGCAGCAAGGCCGAAGCACGAGCCAATCGCGATCCGGGGGCTGCCAGTGGGAAGTGATATGTCATTGCCGATCTCTCCGGGTTTGCCGATGCATCCATTTCCATGCGGACCACAGTCCGATCGCCGCACCGGCCATCAGCAACGGAGCTGAGAAAAACACGCCGGTGTTGAAGTACCGGTCGAGCCAGTGGCCGAGCACGAGCCCAAGCAGCGTCGGCACGACGATGGTCCAACCGAGAATGCCGATCTGACCGAGGCGGGCGCCAAGCGAGGGTTCCGGTTCTTCCTGTGCCTGGCGTTCGCGCTGCACGGCCTGCCGTGCAGCGCGGGCCATCCGGTCGGCGTCAGCGTCGCGCTTGGGATCGATGTCGTCAGGTGAGGGCTGTGTCATGGTTCGGCTCAGTCGGCCGGTCTCGCGCTCGGCCGTAGATAGCGCAACAACTGACGCACGGCCTGCGCATGAAGACGGGTTTCATCGACGCGGGCACGCCGCACCGCGTCGATCTGCGCCGCGCGTGCAGCATCGACTTGCGCCTCGAGTACCTCGAGCGAAGTGCCGCTCGCGCCCATCACGCCTTCGCGACACGCAATCGCGATCTCGTGTCCGCCCGAAACACGCAGCACGCCTTCTTTCACAGCGCAAAAGTGTACGACGCCGTCGGCGGCATGCCAGCGCAGCACGGACGGCGCCAGCACAGTCAGGAACGCCGCATGGCCGGGCAGAATGCCGAAACTGCCCGTAGCGTCCTCGGCGCGCAGCGCGACGACCTCCGTGCTGTCGAACAGCACGCGCGCCGGCGTGGCGATAGTCAGATGCAGGAGCGCACTCATGATTCGAGGTGCTCCGCCACCGGTTTTGCGTTAGCCGCAGGCGGCGCTGACGAAGCGGCCTCGCGGGCGCGAGCTTCATCGAGCGTGCCGACCATGTAGAGCGAGCTTTCCTGCCAGGCGTCGCAATCGCCGGCGAGGATCGCCTTGCAGCCGGCAACCGTGTCGGCGACTGCGACGGAGCGGCCGGGGACGCCCGTAAACGCCTCGGTGACGCTGAAAGGCTGGGTCAGGAAGCGCTGCAGACGGCGAGCCCGCCCGACGATGCGGCGATCGTCCACGCCGAGTTCCTCTACGCCGAGCAACGAGATCACGTCCTGCAGTTCCCGATAATGTTCGATGGTCTTGCGCACCTCGATCGCGATCGAGGCATGCTCGTCGCCGACGAAGGCCGGGTCGAGCAGAATGGACGACGAAGCGATCGGATCGATGGCCGGATACATACCCTCGGCGGCCATCGACCGCGACAGGACGATCATGCTGTCGACGTGCGCCGCGATGGTCGTCACCGCCGGGTCGGTGAAGTCGTCCGCGGGGACGTAGACAGCCTCGATCGCAGTGACCGATACGCCGCCGACGGACACAATGCGCTCCTGCAGCGCGGCAACCTCGCTCGCGAGCGTCGGCTGGTAGCCAACGCGCGAGGGCAGCCGGCCGAGCAGGCCTGAGACTTCAGCACCCGCCTGGACGAAGCGAAAGACGTTGTCCATCAAGAGCAGCACGTTCTGGTGACGTTCGTCGCGAAAATATTCCGCGACCGTAAGCGCAGTCAGCGGCACGCGCCAGCGCGCGCCGGGCGGCTCGTTCATCTGGCCGTAGACCAGCACGGTACGCGGCAGCACGCCGGAGTCACGCATATCGAGCAGCATCTCGTGACCTTCTCTTGAACGCTCTCCGACGCCGGCGAAGACCGAGATGCCTTTATAGCGTTCGACCATCGCATGGATGAGTTCCATCACAAGCACGGTTTTGCCAACCCCGGCGCCGCCGAACGTCGCCGCCTTGCCGCCCTGCGCGAGCGGGGTCAACAGGTCGATGACCTTGATCCCGGTCCAGAAGATCTCGGTAGCTGCGCTCTGCGATGCAAACGGCGGCGGCGCGCGATGAATCGGGCGGCGCGGGACGTCGTCGGCGAAGGGGTCGCCGCGGTCCCCCGGCATGCCGGTGACGTCGATCAGGCGTCCGAGCGTGGCTTCACCCACCGGCACGAGGATTGGCCCGCCTGATGCCCGCACCGGCGTGCCGCGATGCAGCCCGTTGGTGGACTGCAACGCGAGCGCGCGCACCGTGCATTCGTCCAGGTGAGCCTGCACTTCCGCGATGATCGGCGGTCCGCGATCGGTGAAGATGGACAGCGACTCTTCGATGAGCGGCAAAGTAGCGTGATCGAAAGCGACATCCACGATAGCGCCCCGTACCGCGACTACATGGCCCTGCGGTCCGCCGGCCGGGACCAATGGCTCAGGCTCAACGGCCGCTTGGTCTGACTTCAGAAGCGGCTCGACTGCACTCGCCTTCTCCGCACCGCCCGTTGAGGGAAGGTTTTCAACGGCGGCGACGGGATAGCGAGTGTTCAATTTGCTTCCTTCAGACGGACTGCGGTCACGCGACTAAAAAGGGGCATGCATCCGTTGGCTTGTCGTGAACATGAAGTGCACGCGGCAGCTTGAAAATGACTTCGTTCGGACTGCTGTCAACGAGGACGAACGACGCAGATCAGAGTCAACTTTATCCGCCGGCGCAGTAGGGCGCTTGATCTGAGTCAACCGGCCATGAGTGACCGTTTCGAGCGCGAGAACGGGCGCGCGGCCTGTCGCGGCCCGTGCCCGTCAGGTGCCTTACGCGGGATCGGCGAACTGCGCGATCACGGCCGGATTTTCGACCGTCGAAGTGTCTTGCGAGATCGGTTCGCCCTTCGCGACCGAGCGCAACAGGCGGCGCACGACTTTCCCGGAGCGCGTCTTTGGCATCGCGTCGCCGAAGCGGATCTCCTTCGGTTTTGCAATCGGGCCGATCTCCTTGCCAACCCACGCGCGCAACTCGTCGGCCACGCGTTTCACGTCGGCGCCGCTGGGTCGTTCACCCTTCAGCACGACGAATGCGACGATGGCTTCGCCGAAGGTTTCGTCCGGCCGTCCGACGACCGCCGCTTCCGCGACCAACGGGCAGGCCGCCAGCGCCGACTCGATTTCCATCGTGCCCATCCGGTGTCCCGATACATTCAACACATCGTCAACACGGCCGGTGATCGTGAAATAGCCCGTGCCGGGATCGCGAATCGCGCCATCTCCGGCGAGATACAGATTGCCGCCCAGTTCGTCGGGGTAGTAACCCTTTCGAAAGCGTTCCGGGTTGCCCCATACGGTGCGGATCATCGAAGGCCAGGGCTTTCTGATGACCAGCACGCCGCCTTGCCCGTTCGGTACCTCCTGGCCGGTTTCATCGACGATCGCGGCATCTATGCCAGGCAGCGGCAGCGTGCAGGATCCCGGCACGAGCGGGGTAATACCCGGCAACGGCGTGATCATGTGACCACCTGTTTCGGTCTGCCAGAACGTGTCCAGTACGGGGCACTTGCCGCCGCCGACATGCTCTGCATACCACGTCCAGGCGCTCGGGTTGATAGGTTCGCCGACCGTGCCGAGGATGCGCAGCGTGCTCAGGTCGTAGCTCCCGGGATGCACTGCGCGGTCCGCGTCAGCGGTCTTGATCAGGGACCGGATGGCCGTGGGCGCGGTGTAGAAAATCGTCACCTTGTGGCGCTGGATCATGTCCCAGAAGCGGCCCGCGTTCGGGTAAGTCGGCACGCCCTCGAAAATGACCTGGGTCGCGCCGACGGCAGTCGGCCCATAGCAGATGTACGTATGCCCCGTGATCCAGCCGATGTCGGCGGTACACCAGAAGACATCGTCCGGCTTGATGTCGAAGGTCCACTTCATGGTGACGGCGGCCCACAGCAAATAGCCGCCCGTACTGTGCTGCACGCCCTTCGGCGCGCCGGTGGACCCCGACGTATACAACACGAACAGCGGATGCTCGGCGCTCACCCATTCGGGCTCGCAGGTGTCCGGCTGCGCGTGCTCCAGTTCGTGCAGCCAAGCATCGCGGCCGGCGATCCATGGAATCCGCCCGCCTGTGCGCCGGTAGATGACGACGGTCTTGACGGCGTCGGTGCCCCCCATCGCAAGCGCCTCGTCAACAATAGCCTTCAGCGGCAGCGTCTTGCCGCCGCGAACCTGTTCGTCCGCGGTAATGATTGCCACAGCGCCAACGTTCGTTATCCGCTCATGAAGCGATTTCGCGGAAAAACCGCCGAACACGACGCAATGCGGTGCGCCAATGCGCGCGCATGCTTGCATCGCGACAACACCTTCGACCGACATCGGCAGATAGATGACTACCCGGTCGCCTTTCTTCACGCCGCGTGCCCGCAGCGCATTGGCGAGCCGGCATACCCGGTGATACAGCGCCTGATAGGTGACAGTCGAAACCTGGCCGTCGTCCGACTCGAAAATGATCGCGGTCTTGTTCGCGTTGCCGCTGGCCAGATTGCGGTCGAGGCAGTTGTACGACGCGTTCAGTTCCCCGTCCTCGAACCACTTGTAGAACGGCGCATTCTTGTCGTCGAGAACCTGCGTGAACGGACGGCGCCAGCTCAGGTGCTCGCGGGCAAGACGCGCCCAGAAAGCTTCGTGATCTTGCGCGGCCTCAGCCACGAGCGCATGGTACGCGGCCATGCGCTCAATCGCGGCACGGCCGGCCAAGGGAATGTCCTGAGCAGGGACGTGAGGGCTCGATTCGATGGTAGACATAGTCTCCTCGCTTTAGTCATTAATCATGAGGTCGGCGAGCCAACAGGGATCGTCGCTTGGGGAAGGGCTCTTGATGGCCCGATGGCGCAGCAGGAAGTACACCGGTCGCGCGCGGCGGGCGCTTGTCGAAAAGGCGCAGCCCTTAGCCGACTATGCGATGTCCAACGGATATCGCTTTGATACAAGTCAAACAGGCAGGAAAGACGCATCCGCCAGGCTCGGCCAAGCGCTCGGACTGCTTCACCGGCGCTGACCTACCAGATCGTCCATCAGCGGCACGACAGCCAGCACGACCAGCATCGCCGAAAGCGGCAGGGTCGATATAAAACCCACGTACTTGAAGCCCAGCGCGCCCGCGAGGCCGCCGATAAAAAACATGCCGAGCAGCGATGCCAGGAGCCGGAGCCTCGACCGGTCCGCCCTGACAGCGGCAACGCCGGGCCCAGACTCCGACACGTTCCAATAAAAAAGCTTGCCGAGTTCAATGCCGATATCCGTGACGAGGCCGGTCACGTGCGTGGTGCGGATCTCGGCTTTGGATATCTTCGTAATCATCGCGTTCTGCAGGCCCATTACGTAGCACAGCAACGCCACGGTAGCGGGCACGAACAGGATCCGGTTGTTTTCCAGATTCGAGCCGAGCAGGCCGAAGACGAGCAGCAGCACGGCTTCCAGTATCAACGGCAGCGCGTATTCGCTTTGTGCCCGCCGACGCCGGCCCCAGTTGATCATGATCGCGGAGGTGGCAGCGCCGGCCATGAATGCCGCGAGTGAGCTGAATCCTGCGACCACGAGGCCGATCTGTCCTACCGCGATATAGATAGTCCGTCCCGCTTTCCGTGATACTTGGTCACAGCTGGCAGGTAGCTGCCAGCGAAAGCGGGACATGCACCCGCGGACTACGAATATCCTACCCAAAACGTTTGACGTTTATAACCTTAGCTTCGAGTCCGCGGGTGCGCTTGCGCTCGATAACGAATACTCAGGGTTCGCCGTCACACCGGCTCA
>WNFJ01175905.1_pt2 | contig 17557 bp, 12 predicted proteins | sample 5400461 | NCBI WGS metagenome assembly WNFJ01 (sample SAMN13153349, study PRJNA577476) | soil metagenome | isolation source: 115 cm saprolite on Douglas fir-dominated hillslope | place: USA:California | collected 2013-09-17 | reverse complement strand
TTCAGGACGGCACGACCGCGGCCCCGGGGTTCGGGGCAGTAAATCGCGATCTGGCTCGATACGTGACGATGATTCAGAGCGGCGACATGCGTCCCGCAAAGTCTGCCGCCGACAGCGCCGGAATCGCCTGCACTGCTCTCAAGAATGATCTGCTGCGATGGCGAGTGATCAATGCCGAGCGGCTGCCGGTTCTCAATCAAATTTTGAAACAAGCGAAATTCCCGCCGCTTGCAACAATGAAAGTTGAGAACAATCCCGTGTGTCCCAACTAATGGATAGGATTGACATGATTGACCAGAGCTAATCAAAAAGCTTCGTCAGCCCGTCATGTTAATCTTGTGAATCATGCAAATCCTTTCCTGTGACTGAAGATGAAAACTGTCGGCATCATCGGCGGAGTCGGACCAGAGTCAACGATCGAATACTATCGTTTGATTATTGCCGCGTATCGCGAACGGCAAAGTGGCACGGGCGTCCCGCCCATGGATTCACACGCGCAGGATCGTGGCACACGTTATCCATCAATCATCATTAACAGCGTAGACCTGGACCGGCTGCTGGCCTGGATGAAGACAGACAATCTGACTGCCGTCACTGATTATCTGGTGGGCGAGTTGGAGCGGCTGGCACGCGCCGGAGTCGATTTCGGAGTTCTCGCTTCCAACACCCCGCATATTGTCTTTGAGGAGCTGCAAAGGTGTTCGCGCATCCCGCTGCTCAGCATTGTCGAAGCAACTTGCGATGAGGCGCGGACGCGCGGTCTGACGAAAGTCGGTCTGTTCGGCACTCGTTTTACGATGCAGGGACAATTCTATCCAGAGGTTTTCCTGCGCGCAGGGATTCAGATAATCGTGCCGAACGACGAAGAGCAAACTTACATCCATGAAAAATATCTGGGAGAGCTGCTCAACGACATTTTCAGCCCGGAAACGCGCGCGGGTTTGCTGGCAATCGTGGACCGGTTGAGAGAACGCGACGATATCGAGGGTCTGATTCTGGGCGGCACAGAATTGCCTTTGATCCTCCGCGGTGAGGAACACAACGGAGTTCCCTTCCTCGACACAACCAGGATTCACGTCGATCGGATCGTCGGCGAATTACTCCAGTAACTCGCCTGTTAGTCAATCCGAACGTCGGAGGTGAAAGACTTCCAGCTTAACGTATGGAATGAGCGCTCGATCGATTTGCTAAAACCAGAGTGGTCGTCTTTAGGATATGGTGCCCTGCCAATAGTCTTATTGACATCGTCGACCAAATGTTAGCAAACTATTGTCCTAGCAGGCTGCTGAAAAAGACCACTCGACTGTCGAAGCACAAACATTTGGAGTGCGCCGACAGCGGCGGCGCTTTGGTTTTCTTGGGGTTAATGGGCCGCAAATCCAAAGCGGCGTCGCGCTACGCTTGCCGCCGCACTCCAAATTTAGTTTTTCAGCAGCCTGCTAGACCAGCGAACCACCAGCATTTGAGCAATTTGCTTCTATATCTCACGAAGTTGTTGTACAATCCCCTCGAAGACTTTCGGTAGCCTGACCTCACGGTAAGAATTTGGGGTCGGTCTCTCATAACCACTCGTATTCACGCTGAGCTTTACGAGGTTCCATCAGTTGGTCAGGCTCCCAGGGATCAAAACTTCATGTCTCGGATACTTCTGGTGTTTCCTGTGATCAGCTCGCGGCGAATTCTTCGACGATCAGCTGCTTGACTTCTCAGTTTGTAGTAATGGGTTTCATTCAAAACCGTACTCGACTCATGAAACTGGTCCAACTTCGTAGTTAGCACCGATTTTTTTGGAGTGGTCGGAATCTAAGAATTAGTTCTGGGGCGAAATCAATGTTCAATATTTGGGAAGGCGACCAAATCCCTTACCGCGAGCAGGCCGATAAACTTTTTGACCTGCCCGCATGGCAACTCAATACGACCAACGGTCAACAGATCGTCCCGTTTCTAGGGGCGGGCGTATCAATTTCGGGCCGCACCTCGAGCGCACAATCTGGAGCGACTGATAAACTTCCCGACGTTGAGGCAATTGAGAGTTGTTGTCAACAGTTGGGCTTGGACGCCAAGGCCGCGAAGTCATTCATGCGCATGGCCGTCTTTCTGGCCTGTTGCTTACAAGCAGCGGAGAAAGATCCCTCCAATGTCAAAGATGACCAGTTGCTTGATTACTTACAGAATGAAATATACCCGCCATCCGGGAGCGAGTTGGCCCGACTATTCGCCAATCTCTCCACCTACACTGCGTTCGAGCAGGTAGTGGAGAATCTAAAATCGGTTTTCCCTGCAGGTCTCATTAACGCCACCGACCGAGAGCAGATTGAGATGTTCAAGCTACTGGCCAAGATTACCAGGATCGCGGACCCACCCGACCCTCTGACCAGTATCACCAGCTATTACGAGAATAAGAACACGCGCGGTTCTCTTTGGACAAATCTACGGTTGGTCATCTCCGGAAAAAAGGAAGTCACGTTAACCCACAAACTATTGGCGGCTGCGGCCAAGCGGCATTTTAACCAGCCTGATACCTGGCAGGATTATTTGATCCTGACGACCAACTATGACTGCCTAATGGAAGATGCTTTAGATACTGCGGGCGTGGATTATGTAGTGCTGACCACTAGAAGGAGCGATCAAAAGGTCCTGGTCCGCTTCTCAGATCGAATCAAGGACGCCGCGGTGTTAGCTCAAAGGAACTCGGGAATGTACTATCCCAATAATCTGAGCCTGATGAAGCCCAAAAGTATGGTCGTAGTCTATAAGGTACACGGTTGCCTCAATCCGACACTCAGTGAAAAGGACGACGGGGTGGTGATCTCTGACAATGATTATGTCGATTACATCTCTCAGATGAATAGCACGCACGGTACGATTCCCGCGTATGTCAACACACTTATGCAGAACAAGGCTTTCCTTTTCCTCGGCTACAGCTTGAACGATTGGAACGTTCGAAGCGTCTTTGAAACGTTGAGGAAAAAGCGCGGTGAGGATTTTGGCGGTCAAGATTACTCGGTGATGTCCTATCTCGGTGGGTACGAAAAGTTATTCTTCCAACGTAATAGCGTGACGATTCTAAAGACGGATCTGAATTCTTTTGTTAGTGGGATCATGTCCGTCCTGGAGGGTCTGAAGCAGAACAATCCGCAGCGATGGGGGCAACTGATTAACGACATCCTTTTGGGGTTATCTGCCACCGAAACACAAACTACCCATGCAAAGCATTAGAGAAAATCCATTCCTGGGCCTGAAGCCTTATGAGCTGAAGGATCGCAAGAAACTCTATGGTCGGGACAAGGACTTAGTTCTGATGAAGGACCGAATCTTTTCCGCGCGGACAACGCTCCTCTTTGCCGGCTCTGGTGTCGGCAAAACCTCCTTCCTGAATGCAAAGATCCGACCGGAATTTCAAGGTCAATATTCCGTCATTTATCATAATCGATGGACCGGAACGGACGAGCCGCTCGTCGCCCTGAAGAAAACGTTAGCTGAGCAACTGCCGCCCGATCTCAGGCCTCCTCATGGGCCGTCATCCGGAGGTGACGGTACTTTGTTGCATTATTTACGCGGATTCAAAAAAGCCTCGGAAGAGAGCGGGGAACAAACAACTCGCTGTTTGCTTATTCTCGATCAGTTTGAAGAGATTTTTCAGTATCACGCGTACGAAAAATACTTCGGACATTTTGTGCAGGAGCTCTCCGATCTCATCAACAATACCAATTGCAATACTCGAGTGCTGTTCTCTATGCGTGAAGAGTTTCTGGGTGAGCTGAGCGTTTTCGACAATCACATACCAGACCTCTTCAACAACTACTACCGCCTGAAGTGTCCGAATAAGCTCGAAACCGAAGAGATCATCCAACGCACGTGCGCTGTTGACTCCCTTACTGTTGATGAAGCCAAGTTAAAAGATTTGGTCGACGATCTCGCCAAGGTTGAAAAAGGCGAGGCCGGCATAGTTGAGCGCGCCAAGGAGTCCAGGCAAGTTGTGGAGAGGCATTTTATTGCGCCCCCTTATTTGCAGATCGCCTGTCAACGGCTTTGGGACGCTCAGTTTTCCGATCACCGTGATGAAGAGACGCAGCCCTTTCTTTCCAAGTACGAAACGGGTGACGCGCGCAAGATGCTAAATCTCTTTTGTCAGGAAAAGCTTTCTTCTCTGAGTGACAAAGAGCGAGCTATTTTGGTTGAAGCCTTTGACTTCCTGGTAACAAAAAAGGGAGCAAAGATGGCTTATGAGCTAACTAGCCTGGCCGAGCACATGGCGGTCAATGAAAATCTCCTCAAGTCAGTGCTGCTGAAACTCAGCAGTCCGGAGTCGCGCATTCTGCGAGCGTCGAGCGGACCGGACGGCTCGCTCTGGTTTGAGCTTTACCATGACATGTATGGTTCCATCGTAGATGAGTGGAAGCGAACTTACCGTCTCAATCGAAAGGCCCGGGTTCGCGGAGCCCTCAATCGGGCGGCGCTAGGCATGGGCCTCGTGTTCATGATCTTTGGCGGCTACTTGTCAATACATCACTGGTATGTTGAACCCAGAAGATACCGGGCACTCCTACGTGAAGCTGACCTGCAAAACGCGGCGAAGTACAAGGAATACGAGAGCGGATTCACAAAACTACGGGACACGCTGGGGTTTGGGAATCAGGCAAAAGAACTCTGGGCAGCCGCATGGAGACGCCGAGCTCATTTCGCGGAAAGCCAGGAGAAAGGGACGGAAGCCTTGCTTTGCTGGTTAAGTGCGACAGTTTACAGCTCTTCGCAGCGAGGTACGGACGGGCGGCTACAGATTGCTAACTATTTGAACAATACTGACTATCGCTCACTCGTGGCTACATATGGATCTGATTTGGGAACCACTTCGCCAACTCAAAACCCGCCGCTCTTTAGCGTCGACGGAAGGACGCTGTTTACGTTTACGAAGGATCTGCGAGTCCTGCAATGGGAAGCCCAGACCGGCAAGTTGAAGACGCCGCCTTCGCTAAGTCTGCAATTGGGTGAAAGACAGGAAAGCGATCCGGCAAGCGCCGAGCGGACCCCTAAGGTGGGCAAGCCGCCTAGCAACGCTACAAGCGCGCGAGATCGGGAGGGCACTGAACACCGCCTGAGTCAGGACCAGAGTCAGGGTCCATTTTTGCGGGCCGCAGCTGGGAATCTCGTCGCTGGTTTCACCCGGGCCTCAACGACGAAGCCGGATGGAAAGGAAGAGCGAGGCACCAAAACGAGCCAGCTAAGGTTCTTAATTTGGAGGATCGACAATGGAACTGTTGTCTGGTTTGCTTTCAGGGGGGAAGGAAAAGGATCCGTTGAGCCAGCGGCTTCATTTGCTCCGGACGGCCGCCATTTTGCGACGTTAGACGAAACGGGTCTCGCCCAAATCTACACCGTGAGCCAAGATCAGACTGAGGTCTCTCAAAAACCGATCAATATATGGAGGTCTGTAACTAATCTCATATTTAACCCCGACAATCAAACCGTGTTGCTTCGTCTAAGTAACCAAACACTACGGCTTTGGGACCTGAGCACGAACAAACTGCGAGTTGAGAAAAAGCTGCAGTTATCTTCCCCACGAGTCGGCTTTAGTCCGGACGGGACCAGGTTGCTACTGCGAACACCCTCTGGAGACGCTGAAATCTTGGACACCGCAACTCTATCAACCGTTCATTCGCTACCAAGATCGTATTACCCGGAGTCGTCGCAGCTTATGTCCGATAACACTACTGTGGTCTGGTACCGCGCAGTTTCGGTTGAGCGGGGGAAACAGATCTACCTTAGTTTCCTAAACAGCGAAACAGGCGGGCGCGCCACCCGCGTCCTTGGTCTTGACGACGTCACGACCGTCATCTTTAACCCTGACGGCAAGTCAGTACTCACTGTAAGCGAAGATAGTAACGCGCGTTTATGGAATCTTAGCCCCGGAGAATCGGTAGGCAAGCTAATCCAAGACCGGGCCATTTTTGTCAAAATTACTCTTAGCGATGATGGCCGCACTATTGCTACCGAAAACAAGAACAAAGAAATCAAGATATGGAACGCTGACAACGCCCAGCAAATTGGAGCACCACTTGTGCCGGTTGTTCAGACCAGCGAGACAACTTTCCCACGTTCGCCTAACTATCTCTATCAATTTGAGGTGCTCAGCCTTAGTCCGAACGGCCAGTATATCTGCTTCAAGAACGCTGCCAACGCGATAACAGTCTGGGAAGTTGCTACTCGTCGTGAGATCCCGCTTATTCACCCGAAGAATGTAGTCTTTGGAATTCTCTTCTTCAGCCCTGATTCCGAAATCCTCGTTAGCACCAGTTCTGATAACATAACCAGGTTATGGAGAGGTCTCCGGCAGACTCCGGTGGCGATGAGCTGGCCACAAGGAAGTGAAAACTTCAGGCAACTGGTCTTTAGTCCCGACTCCAGATACCTTGCGAGCATCTATCTGAAAGGGCAATCTCCTCGTGAAATGGGTATTAAGGTCGTCGACGTTTCGACGCTAATAGAAATCCCAATGGTCGATTATGATCCAAAGATGGGTTTGACCGCTGTAGTTTTGAGTGCCGGCGGAAAAATGATGACACGCGGCAAAGACAAAGTCGCGTTTGTGTGGGATTTGGCGAACGGACATCTGCTTTATAAGTTGGACACCTCGGCCCCCATAATCAGTTCGGCGTTCAGTCCCGACGGGAAGTTGGCGATCACTGCCTGTTACGACGGGTCGGTACAGTTGTGGGATATGAACAACGGACAGAAGATTGGATCTTTCCAAAAATACGACAAGAGAATTGTTAGCGTGGGGTTCAGCCCCGATAACAAGAAAGCCATCTGCGTCTCGGAACAATGGATCCATCTTTCTTCGGTTAGTGACAAAGGACTTCAGTATGAAACGTCGCGCTTGATTAGTAATCGGTTCTCTTATCGTCCCCGCATTTTGAGTCAGATTGCCAGCGATTTCCGTCTGCTCTCGTCACTTTCTGACGACACTATTAGGATCGAAGAACTACATTTCGATTCCCTACCCGATAGCCAGACACCAGCCCTGGACGCTGAGAACTTACTGAGGGAATGGCAGAACAAATTAGCGCTTCGATTCGACGACAACGGACAAATCGTGGCCAGGCGGGATAGCAATCTCGACTTTTAGGTCCAGCAAGTATTTCGACCGCTTCCAGTTTCAAGAATAAATTGAGCGTCAATCCCGTCGCTGGCGAACAATTCAACACGTGTCGAAGCAACTTGCGATGAGGCGCGGGCGCGCGGTCTGACGAAAGTCGGTCTGTTCGGCACGCGTTATACCATGCGGGGACAATTCTACCCCGAGGTTTTCCTGCGCGCAGGCATTCAGATAATCGTGCCGAATGAATAAGAGCAAACTTACATCCATGAAAAATATCTGGGAGATCTGCTCAACGACATTTTCAGCCCGGAAACGCGCGCGGGTTTACTGGCAATCGTGGACCGGTTGAGAGAACGCGACGATATCGAAGGTCTGATTCTGGGTGGCACAGAATTGCCTTTGATCCTCCGCGGTGAGGAACACAACGGAGTTCCCTTCCTCGACACGACCAGGATTCACGTCGATCGGATCGTCGGCGAATTACTCCTCTGAATGATAGAATCCAGCAGCTCTCAAAAAAGTGCGAGGTCCCCAGGTGTTTCTCTTCCAGCTCGTTAATAAATCGGCAATGCGCTTTCTGCTATCAGCGGACAGCGTTTCAAACGCCACTGTTTCGCGCAGTATAGATTTTGAAGTTCAATAGCCGCAATAGAGGAGATTCGTTAATGAGATCCCTTAGATTATTCACTCTCACGATCGGCCTGTTCTTTCTGGTAGCCACCGCTTCAGCCCAGAACGGGCCACCGAAAGCACCGGTGCACGAAGTGACGGACACCTACTTCGGACAGAAGATTGTCGATCCTTACCGGTGGATGGAGGATTCGAAGAGTTCGGAAACCGTCGGATGGATGAAAGCTGAGAGCCAATACACGCGAGCTTACCTTGATCCTTTGCCGTTGCGTGCGGATTTGCTGAAACGATTAAGCGAGTTGAGCGATGCAGGCGTGCGCGTTTCCGGCGTTCAACGCGCCGGCAATATGTATTTTTATTATCGGCGCGCGCCTAACGAAAACGATCGCCGGCTTTATGTACGCGAAGGCCTGAGCGGCACAGAACGCCTGTTGGTGGATCCGGAAAAGGTGTCAGCTGACGGGAAGCGATATTCAATTAACAATTACAGTCCTTCCTTTGACGGCAAACTCGTGGCTTACAGGATTTCAGCCGGCGGTTCGGAAATTGGTGAGATTCGCGCCCTCGAAACGGCGACCGGGCGCGATCTGGGTGAGCGCATCGACCGCGCACGATTCGATGCAGGCAATTGGCTGCCCGACGGAAAATCGTTTTTCTATAATCGTCTGCAAAAACTTCCCGCTGGTGCGCCGGCCACAGACCTCTATCGAAAGAGCCGCGTTTACCTGCATGTGCTCGGCGCCAACTCGGACACGGACAAAGCGGTGTTTGGCTATGAAATCAATCCCGCCATTAAGCTCGCACCTGAGCCGCTTCCGTTTGCGTACGTACCGCGCGGCTCAAACTTTGCGATCGCAACGGTGAATTCAGGTGTGTCGCCCAATTCGGAGTTCTACGTCGCCCCGCTCGACACGCTCAACAAAGCGCCGATTCCCTGGCGCAAAGTCTCTGGTCTGGATGACGAGGTTGCCAATATTGATATTCACGGCGACGAGTTATATCTGCTCATCTATAAGAACACCCCCCGCTACAAAATTACCCGGACGAGTTTGACGAATCCCGATCTGGCAAGAGCGACGACGGTCTTCCCCGCCGGCGAGGCGGTGGTCACCGGCCTCGGGGCCGCGAAAGACGCGCTGTATGTGCAGACGCTCGATGGCGGAATGGGCCGGTTGTGGCGGGTGGATTACAAAAGCGGCACGCGCCAACTCGTCAAACTTCCCTATGACGGCACGGCCTTTATCGGCTGGACGGATCAGGAGACTGACGGGATGTTGTTAGGACTGACTTCCTGGACCAAATCAATCGCCTACTACGCTTACAATCCGAAGACGCAGACCGTAACGGATACGAAACTCGTGCCCCCGATCCCGGTCGATTTCTCCGGCATCGATTCAACTACCGTTAAAGTCAAAAGCTATGACGGCACAATGATTCCGATGGCGATCTTGTTCAAGCGTGGCTTAAAGCGTGACGGTACAAATCCGACTCTGCTAAACGGGTATGGCGCATACGGCATCAATAATACTGAGCCGTACTTTTATCCGAGCGGTTTGGCCTGGCTGGAGCGCGGTGGGGTGCTGGCTTTTGCGGGCGTTCGTGGCGGCGGCGAGTACGGGGAAGAATGGCATCTGGCCGGGAAAGAGAAAACCAAACCGAACACCTGGAAAGATTTTATTGCCTGTGCCGAATATCTGGTGCGGGAGAAATATACCAGCCCGCAACACCTCGCCGGCGAGGGCGGCAGCGCGGGAGGTATTCTGATCAGCAACTCAATAGTAGAACGTCCGGATTTGTTTGGGGCCGCGATTATTGAAGTTGGTTTGAATAACGCTTTGCGGGCGGAAACGACTTCCAACGGCATTCCGAACATACCGGAGTTCGGAACTTTCCAAACCGAAGAAGGTTTCCGGTCTCTGCTGGCGATGGATGCCTTCAGCAAAGTCAAAGATGGTGTGAAATATCCGGCAGCCATGCTGACCACGGGCATAAACGATCCCCGTGTCGAGCCCTGGATGTCGGGCAAGATGGCCGCGCGACTGCAAGCCGCTTCGAGCAGCGGCAAGCCAATTCTGCTCCGGATCGATTTTGACGCCGGCCATGGTATCGGCTCGACAAAGAAGCAACGTAACGAAGAGCTCGCGGACGTCTATGCGTTTCTGTTTCAGCAACTGAAGTAGCCGGGCAACGGTAATGACCGCGAAATATTCAGCTCCGCCGGCGCTCATCAAGTTTCTCAAGCCCTACGATCGTGAGATTCGCGAGCTTGCGCTGCAGCTTCGCGCGTTTCTTCTCGAAGAGATAGGGCCGTGCTATGAAAACATCTATGATGCTTACAGCGCGGTGGCGATCGGATACGGTACCAGCGATCGTTTGAGTGATGGCATATTTCACATCGCCGTCTATCCCAAAGGTGTCAATCTTGGTTTCAATGACGGCGCGACGCTCGACGATCCGAAGGGAATCCTGTTGGGCAAGGGTAACCGCATCCGGCACCTCACAATCAAGTCGCCGGCAGACATTGCGCGCCCCGAGATTCGCGCCTATATTCGTCGCGCGCGCAAACAAGCGCTGGCAGATGCGCGTAAACTCGGCGAACCGGCGCTAAAGAAACCTGACGGTGTGGTTTCAACGGTGAAGGCGATCTATCCAAAGAAGCGCCGGCCAAAGTGAGTAGCGCAGGCTTTAGTCTGTGAAGGTCGCGCTGGGAACTCACAGACTAAAGCCTGCGCTACCTGAGTGGGACCTTGAACATCGGAGTGAGTTGCTGGAGAATTGGCAACGTGCCTTCTGACATCCACAGCCGGCGCTGTGGGCTATTCATATGTCGTCGGCTCCACGACTGCTTGTCGCCAACTTAGCCAAATCGATCCAGGCGAACGATTGGATTAGATCTTATGAACGCACTACTCATCTATCCGGAATTTCCTGACACCTTCTGGAGCTTTCGTCACGCCCTCAGATTTATCGCCAAGAAATCTGCCTTTCCGCCGCTCGGACTCCTGACGATTTCGTCGATGCTGCCGAGCCCGTGGAACCGGCGGCTGATTGACATGAACGTTCGTCGGCTCACAACCGCTGATCTAAAGTGGGCGGACGTCGTCTTTACCAGCGCGATGTATGTTCAGAAGGAGTCGCTCAAAGAAGTCATCAGCTTATGTAAAGCCCAGGGAAAAACAGTTGTCATGGGTGGCCCGTATGCTTCGATGGGGCTCAACGATGCGATTGAGGCCGATCACGTTTTCGTCGGCGAAGTCGAGACGACGTTTCCCGCGTTCCTGGATGATTTTGAGCATGGCGAGGCGAAAGCTGTTTACCAGGCTCCCGAGCGACCGCCGCTCTCTTTAACGCCGATTCCGGATTTCGGGCTGGCCGAACTCTCGCAGTACAGCGACATGTCCGTGCAGTACTCGCGCGGCTGTCCATTCAATTGTGAGTTCTGCGACATCATAGAGATTTACGGCCGCGTTCCACGGACGAAGAGCAATCAGCAAATTCTCGCCGAACTGGACACGCTGGTGCGTATCGGCTGGCGCGGTGAGGTCTTCATCGTTGACGACAATTTTATCGGCAACAAGAAAAACGTCCGGCTGCTGATGCCGGAGCTGGCCGAATGGTCTGCCCGCAACAACTACCCGTTCTCATTTACCACGGAAGCCAGCGTGAACCTCGCTGACGATGATGAGTTGCTGGAGCAGATGCGAACCGCAGGATTCAGGCAAGTTTTTATCGGCATCGAAACACCGGTCGTGGAAAGCCTGAAAGAGGCGCAGAAGGGTCAGAACACGCGCCGCGATCTCATAGACTCGGTGAGGCATGTGCAGAGTTACGGGATGGAGGTGCTGGGCGGCTTCATCGTCGGCTTCGATAATGATCCGGATGACATCTTCGAGCGGCAGATAAACTTCATTCGTGAAAGCGCGATACCGGTCGCGATGGTCGGCTTACTGGCGGCAATCCCCGACACGCAACTCTGGCGGCGGCTGGAGCGCGAAGGGCGGCTGATGGGAGTTGAGCACACTGGAAGCAACACGGATTGCGTGCTCAACTTTGTGCCAAAGATGGACGCCAATCGTTTGATTGAAGGTTACAAATCAATCCTCCGAAATATCTACAGCCCCCGCGAGTATTACGAGCGTTCGCTCGACAGCCTTGGCCGCGTAACGCGTGATGGTAGGCCGCAGATTGGCGAAAGCGGATTGAAGCGTGAAGACATCGCCGCCTTTGCGCGCATCATCTTTGCGCTGGGTGTGCGCGATAGGTCGCGCGGAGAGTTCTGGCGCTTCATGAGACGAGTTGTCTCCGAGCACCGGGACAAGATTGATGACGGTTTGATGTTCGCGGCCCTGGGCTATCATTTTCGGAAACTGACGGAAGTTTATTGTAATTAGAGAGTGAAACGGCCAAGGCACTCTTAACTGTTTCCTTTTCGCTTTCCCGTTGTTCATAATCGCCGCCCGGCGCGCAACCTACAGTAAAGATTTTAAATCCGTTTTCGCTCGACCCGTTATTTACACGCGTCTGGTTTGGAGTGCCTATCTATGAATGAGATTCGCCGATTCATCGTTCACCCAATTCGTTCAGTCTTCATTATCGCGATCGTTGGTTTGTTCGTGCTGGCGCCAATAGTAGAGGCGCAACATGATCCGAGTCTCTACTCCGGCTTGCACTGGCGGATGGTTGGCCCGTTTCGCGCCGGGCGCGTGAATGCCGTCAGCGGCGTCACCGGCCAACCCGACACTTTCTATTTCGGGTCGGTGGGCGGCGGCGTTTGGAAATCGATGAACTCCGGGCGCGCCTGGGCGCCCGTGTTCGACGCTAACAACGTCGCGTCAATTGGAGCGATCGGTGTTGCGTCTTCGAACCCGAACGTTGTTTATGTGGGTACTGGCGAGGCGGACATGCGCGACTCGATCCAGTTTGGCGACGGCATCTACAAATCAATCGACGCGGGAAAAACCTGGAAGCACATCGGACTCAAGAGCACGCGCCAGATTGGCCGCATCATTGTCGATCCTAAGAATCCGAATATTGTGTTCGTCGCCGCGCTCGGCCATGCCTACGGACCGAGTCCCGATCGCGGTGTCTATCGTTCGCGCGACGGCGGCGCCAGTTGGCAGAGAGTTTTGTTCAAGAACGAAAGTGTCGGCGCGATCGATCTCGCTTTCGATCCAACTAACTCGCAAACAGTTTACGCGACGCTGTGGAACGTGCGGCGTCCTCCGTGGTTCATCTACACCCCGGCAAACGGCCCCGGCGCCGGCATTTTCAAATCCGTTGACGGCGGCACCACCTGGAAAGAAATTTCCGAAGGCATTCCCGCAGAGAACCGCGGCCACATCGGGATCGCCGTCGCGCCCACGAATCGCAATCGAGTCTATGCCGTCGTCGATGCGAAAGAAGGCGGACTGTTCGCCTCGAACGACGCCGGCGCCACCTGGACTAGAGTATCAACCGACAAACGAATCTGGGACCGCGGCTGGTATTTCGAAAAGGTCGCCGTCGATCCAAAGAACCCGGATACCGTCTATGTGATGAACACGTCGGTTTATCGTTCGACTGATGGGGGCAAATCCTGGACGGCGATCAAGGGTGCTCCCGGTGGCGACGATTATCATCAGCTCTGGATCAATCCCAGCGATCCCAAGCGAATGATTTTGGCGAGCGATCAAGGCGCGATCGTAACCGTTGACGGCGCTGTGACCTGGAGTTCGTGGTACAACCAGCCAACGGCGCAGATTTATCACGTCGCCGCGGACTATCGTTTTCCCTACTGGATCACCGGCGCGCAGCAGGACAGCGGCGCGATAGGCACGCCGTCGCACAGCATCCATTCCGAGATTTCAAATCGCGATTGGGAAGGTTTGTGCTCAGGCGGTGAATCCGGTTACACCGCGCCTGACCCCCTGCATCCGGAGATTCTGTTTGGCGGCACGGTCTCGCGCTGCAACGTGCTTACCGGAGAGACAAAGAACGTCTCGCCTGAGCGCGGCGCTACGCCTAACCAGTTTCGTCATGCCTGGACCCAGCCGCTGGTTTTCTCGCCAGCGGATCCGCGCGCGCTCTACTACGCCAATCAATTTTTATACAAGACGACCAACGGCGGTGAGAGTTGGACGCAAATTAGCCAGGACATGACGCGCGAGGATCCCGGCGTGCCTGCGAATCTAAACGAAGCCGCTGCGGCTGACGCGCCGGCGGAAAAGCGGCGCGGCGTGATCTACACGATCGCGCCTTCGCCTCTGCGTGCTTTGATGATCTGGATTGGCACTGACGACGGCTTGATTCATCTGACGAACGATGACGGCAAGACCTGGCAGAACGTGACGCCGCCGACGCTGACTTCGTGGAGCAAGGTCGTGATGATCGAGGCCTCACACTTTGACGTGAACGAAGCTTACGCGGCGGTCGAACGCCATCAACTCGAAGATTACGAGCCGCACATCTTTCGCACGCGCGACGCCGGCAAGACGTGGGATGAGATTACCAAGGGACTGCCGGCAGGCATTTATGCGCAAACCGTAAAGGAAGATCCACAACGGCGTGGCCTGCTATTCACGGGCACTGAGCACGCGGTCTTCGTCTCTTTCGACGATGGCGATCACTGGCAATCAATACAACTCAATCTGCCGGCAGCATCGATGCGCGATCTCGATATTCATTTTGACGATCTGATCGTCGCGACTCACGGGCGTGGGTTCTGGGTGCTTGACGACATCACTGCGCTGCGCCAGATCGATGACGACATAGCCAAAGCTGCCGCGTACTTGTTCCGGCCCGCCGATGCTTTCAACCTGCCGCAATCGAGCGATAACGGCACGCCGATGCCGCGCGACGAGCCGTTGGCTGAAAATCCTCCCTACGGCGCAATTATCGATTACTACCTTAAGTCCAACGTCGCCGGTCCGGTCACGCTCGAAATTCTTGATCCGTCTGGCGTAGTGATTCGGCGTTATCGAAGCGATGACAAATACCCGGCCGTCGATCCAAACACGCTCAGCATCCCCGCGTTCTGGGTGCGCACGCCCGAGCCGCTGGCAACAACAGCGGGCATGCATCGATGGATTTGGGATCTGCGCCCCACTCCGCCTCCGCGCCCCGCGGCTGGAGGCGGCGGTGGTGGTGGCTTCGGTCGAGGCGTTGCCAACGTCTTGCCCGGAACGTACACGATGAGGTTGACGGTAGATGGAAAGTCATACATCCAACCGTTAGTTGTAAAGATGGATCCGCGGTCGAAGTAGTGTTCCTTCGGTTCTTGTAACCGTTGGCGCGTGCCACCGTCTCTACTTAGTAGTTCGTCACAACAACAATTCTTAAGAACACGATAGGAGACTGAACAATGCTAACCACAAAGACCTTACTGGCCGCTTTCTTCCTCGGGGCCATGCTATTCCAGGGTCCGACCGGCTATAAAGTCATCGGCCGCTATCCTATTGGCGGCACCGGAGGTTTTGATTACGTGACGCTGGACAGTTCGGCGCGGCGCCTTTACGTTTCGCACGGGAGCCAGGTGGAAGTACTGGACGCGGATAGCGGAAAGATCGTGGGCACAATCCCGGACACACCCGGTGTTCATGGGGCCGCGATTGCCCCGGCTTTCAACCATGGCTTTACCAGTAATGGCCGCGAGAACAAAGTCTCGATGTTTGACCCGGCAACTCTCAAACTCATTAAGAAGATCGATGTCGGCAAGGGGCCCGACGGCATCTACTACGAACCAAAGACGAAGCGCGTGTTCACCAACAATCACGGCACGCATGACATAACCGCGATCGACGCCGCGACAGGCGACGTGGTCGGGACCGTGCAAGTGAAAGGCGACGGTGAACAGGCGATCATCGGCGCCGACGGTCTTATCTACGTCAACAGCGAAGAGGCCGGTGAGGTAGTGGTGTTCGATCCAAAATCGCTGGAGGTCAAGCACCGCTTCCCCATCGGCGTGGCGAAAACTCCGACCGGTCTCGCCTATGACGCGAAGACGAACCGCTTGTTTATTGGTTGCCGCAACGAACCGAAGATGGTGGTAATGGACGCGGCGACCGGAAAAGTAATCAACAGCTATCCCATCGGCGCGGGTGTGGACTTTGCCGGCTTTGATCCGGACACGCATCTGATCTTCTTTTCGTGCGGTGATGGAACCTTGAGCATCTATCGTGAGAAGTCTGCGGATGTCTATGAGGACGCCGGCGCAGTCAAGACTCAACCCAGCGCGAAAACGATGGCCTTCGATTCTAAGACAAAGAAGATCTTTCTTCCCGCGGCCGAAATTCTGGAAGGCCCGCCGGCCCAGCCGGGTGGACGGCCTAAGCGCACACAGAAGCCAGGAACATTTGTGGTCCTGGTTGTCGGAAAATCATGAAGGCGAAGCGGCGCAGAAGGAGGTTCGGAGAGCCTAATGCAATTCAGTTTTCGGGTCGGCGTTTCTGAGCAACATCAGGTCGACTTCTCTTTCGATCAATTCATCGGCAACCTGGAAATCCGGGTCGACGGTCAGCCCGTAGTGAAGGACTTTCGCATGCTCTCGCTCAGTCTGACCAAGCGATACGAGTTCACTGTCGGGCAAGCGGAGCAACATCACGTCGCCATTGAAAAGAAAAGAAAATTATTTCTCGCCGGCCTTCGGCCCATGCAATATCGCATCTTCATCGACGGCCAACTGGTGCAGACTTACGAAGGGCAATAATCTGAGGAGACAAGAGAGCTATGTTCAAAGACACAAAAGCATTTTCCAGTTTCTCGGTAAATGATTTACCGAAAGCGAGAGAATTCTATGGGCAGACACTGGGACTCGAAGTTTCTGAAACGCCTGAGGGGCTGCAACTGAAGATTGCGGGTGGCGGCATGGTGTTCATCTATCCCAAGCCTAATCACACTCCGGCAACGTTCACGGTTCTCAATTTTCCGGTTGACGACATTGAAACAGCGGTGGAAGAGCTCGCGAAACGCGGCGTGCGCTTTGAGAGTTACGAAGGCGAGATCAAGACAGACGAAAAGGGTATTCATCGAGGCAAAGAAGGTCCAATGATCGCATGGTTCAAAGACCCCGCTGGAAATATTTTGTCAGTGCTGCAGGAAAGGTAACGGTAACGACCGGATCTGCGCTCTTCGCTCTTAGCTCTTGGCTCTTTATCGTACAATCCCGCCATGACACAGTATCTGGATCTGGAATCCTGGCCCCGCCGCGAAGTCTTTGAGTTCTATCGCAACTTTGACAAGCCATACTTCAACGTCTGCGTACGCCTCGACATTACGAAACTCTTGTCTTACCTGCGCGAGCATACGCTGCCGGGATCAAAGGCCAACGTCTCGTTGGCTTACCATTATTTTGCGTTGCGCGTGGCCAACGAAACTGAGCCTTTCCGCTATCGTCTGCGAGATGGCAAAGTCGTGATTCACCCAATCATTCATGCCGGAACTACGGTGCTGGTGCCGAGCGGCAGTTTCGTGCTGGCGTATTTTGACTATCACGTGGAGTTTGCGAAGTTCATTGTTGAGGCAAGGCGCGCCGTGGACCAGGCCCGCGATGAGGCAGTATTTCTACCGAGAAGAGAGCACGACGCGCGGATTCACTTCACCACGTTGCCCTGGGTGGCCTTCACCAGTTTTTCACACGCGCGCAATTGGGGAAAGGAAGACTCAGTGCCCAAGATCGCCTTCGGCAAATTCACACATGAGCACGACCGGGCCCTGCTGCCTTTTTCAGTGGAGGTTCACCACGCGTTAGTAGACGGATCGGATGTGGGTCGATACTTGAGTCGTCTGGAAGAAGCACTCGCGCAGCCTGAGCATTTCATTTCATAGCACGGTGGACGTGGAACTCCGGAATGG
>WNFJ01450846.1_pt1 | contig 17562 bp, 15 predicted proteins | sample 5400461 | NCBI WGS metagenome assembly WNFJ01 (sample SAMN13153349, study PRJNA577476) | soil metagenome | isolation source: 115 cm saprolite on Douglas fir-dominated hillslope | place: USA:California | collected 2013-09-17 | reverse complement strand
CGATCCTCAAACTCCTGGATCGTTCGCGGATAGTCCTCCACACTTGGAATCTATAGGTTGGGGTCGGCTGAGTCAAGGGGATACCCACTTACGAGGAATCCGGGAACGGACCTTCTTCGTGTTCCTCGTCGTACTCTAAAGGTATGAACCGAGTGAAAACGGCGCTGTTGCTCGGGGTGCTCAGTGGACTGCTGCTATTTGGCGGCGAGCTGGTGGGCGGGCGCAATGGGCTCGTGATCGCGCTCGCGATTGCGGCCGCAATGAATTTTTTCGGTTACTTCTTCTCCGACAAGATGGCGCTTTCGATGTACAGCGCCCTACCTGTGACGCCCGCAGAAAACAGTGAAGTTTACGCGCGCGTATTTCCGATCGTGCAGAGCCTATGCCAGCGGATGGGGCTGCCGATGCCGAAGCTGTGGCTGATTCCGGATGAATCGCCGAATGCGTTCGCCACGGGAAGAAATCCGGAACACGCTTCGGTGGCGTTCACGGCCGGTGTGTTGCGGCTGATGAACGATCAGGAGTTGGAGGGCGTAGTGGCGCACGAGCTGGGCCACGTGAAGAATCGCGACATTCTGACCAGTTCCGTGGCCGCGACCATTGCTGCGGCCATCACATTTCTCGCGCGCATGGCTTTTTGGTTCGGCGGCAGCCGCGACGATGAAGAGGAAGGCGGCAGCGGGTGGGCGGGCCTGATCATGTTGATCCTGGCGCCGTTCGCGGCGATGCTGATTCAACTGTGGATCTCTCGCACGCGCGAGTTCGCGGCCGACGAGACTTCCGCGCATGTGACGCACAATCCGAACGAACTGATCTCGGCGTTGACGAAGCTGGAGAGCTGGTCGAAGCGCATCCCCATGTCGGACGTGAATCCGGCGACCGCGCACCTGTTCATCATCAAGCCATTCACGGGCGCGAGCTTCATGAAGATGTTCTCGACGCACCCGGCTACCGAAGATCGCATAGCGCGCCTCCAGGCCATGCGCTAGCGTGCAGTTAGACTGGAAGCTTGCACACTGTTCGCGTTAACAGAAAGGCCGCTGGACGCATCGCCTCCGGGCATCCCTGGATTTTTTCGAGCGACGTGCTCGATCGGGGTCAGGCCGCGGCCGGCGATGCGGTGCTGGTGGCCGATCCGAACGGCAAGACGCTGGGTACGGCGCACTACAGCGACGCTTCCCAAATTTCGCTGCGAATGTTGGCGGACCGGCCGGAGACGATCGACCGCGCGTTCTTTGCGCGACGCCTTGCCGATGCCGAGGCGTATCGCAAGCGCGTCGTAAGAGGAAGCGATGCCTACCGGCTGGCGCACGGCGAAGGCGACCAGTTGCCCGGCCTCGTGATCGACCGCTATGGCGCCTACTTCACCTTGCAGACGCTCGACCAGGGCATGGATCGCGCGAAATCCGACATCGTAAGCTGTCTGGAAGAGCTTTTCGCCCCCAAGGGGATTGTGGAGCGCAACGATGTGCCGGTGCGCAAGCGCGAATCGCTGCCGCTTGTGTCGGGCGTGCTGGCGGGCGAGGTTCCCGAAGCGGTCGTCGTCGAAATGAACGGTCTCAAGCTGCACGCCGACCTGCTGCGCGGGCAAAAGACGGGCATCTTTCTCGACCAGCGCGAGAACTACGTCGCTGCCACGCGTTACGCTCGGTGCCGGGCGCTGGATTGTTTCACGTCCACGGGCGGGTTCGCGCTGCACCTGGCGGCGAAATGCGCTGAGGTGGAGGCGGTGGACAGCTCCGAGTCAAGCCTAAAGACCGCGGAGCTGAACCGCGCGGCGAACGGCATCGGCAACGTGGAATTCCGCGAGGCCGATGTATTCGAACTGCTCGCCGGATATGCATCGGCGCGGCGCAAGTTCGATACGGTGGTGCTGGATCCGCCCGCGTTCGCCAAATCGCGCGGGAATTTGGAGGCCGCGATTCGGGGCTACAAGGAGATCAACCGTCGCGCGCTGCAATTGCTGGGGACTGGTGGGGTTCTGATCACCTGTTCGTGCTCGCATCATTTGAGCGAGGCCACGCTGCTCGAAATCGTGGCGGAGGCATCGCTCGATACCAACCGCAGATTGCGCGTGCTGGAACGCCGCACGCAGAGCCAGGACCACCCGATCCTGCTGACCGTCCCAGAGACGCTGTACCTGAAATGTTTGATCCTCGAAGTCGTGTAGGGTGTTTTGTGGGGCAGGTTGTTAAACCTGCGGCCGATAGCCAATCGGCCCACTTGCGGCGGTTAGCAACAGCCGCGCACTCCCAGGTCCTCAAAACGGTTAAACACCCAGTCGTGTAGACACAGTTGCGCATCGCTTAACCAGTGCGCTATCGTGATCGAAGGTATACAGGCTGCTGTCATACCCGTCTTGTATTTCTTCCAATATCTCAGGAGGATTTAACCGAATGCCGACTGTACGCGCGCCTTACCCCCGGCGCGCCGCGTTGCTGATTCTGCCGCTGGTTCTGGCGGCCGTAATTCTGATGAGCCTGCCTGCGCCGGCGCTGGCCCAGGAGCCGCAAGCCGGCGGCGAGGCGAATATTGTTTTGCCGGATCTCGGATTGGCCACCTTTCTAGGCGGCACCGACGGCCGCACGCTGCTGATGTGGGGTCTGGGTGTCTGCGCGCTGGGCCTGCTGTTTGGTTTCGTCACCTACACCCAACTGCGCAAGCTGCCGGTGCACAAATCCATGCTGGAGATCTCCGAGCTGATCTATGAGACCTGCAAGACCTACCTGATCACGCAGGGCAAGTTCCTGCTGATCCTGGAAGTCTTTATCGGGGCCGTCATTCTCCTGTACTTCGGTCTGCTGGAACACATGGGAGCGGTGAAGGTGACCATCATCCTGTTGTTCAGCGTAGTCGGCATCGCGGGCAGCTACGGCGTGGCCTGGTTCGGCATTCGCGTGAACACATTCGCCAATTCGCGGACGGCTTTCGCAAGTCTGACGGGCAAAGCATATCCGTGCAACTCGATTCCACTCAAGGCCGGCATGAGCATCGGAATGATGCTCATCAGCATCGAGCTGGTGATCATGCTCTTCATCTTGTTGTTCATTCCAGGGAGTTACGCGGGGCAGTGTTTCATCGGCTTTGCGATCGGCGAGTCGCTGGGCGCCGCGGCGCTGCGCGTGGCCGGCGGCATCTTCACCAAGATCGCCGACATCGGCGCGGACCTGATGAAGATCGTCTTCAAGATCAAGGAAGACGACGCGCGCAACCCGGGCGTGATTGCGGACTGTACGGGCGACAACGCGGGCGATTCGGTGGGGCCGAGCGCGGACGGGTTCGAGACTTACGGCGTGACGGGCGTCGCACTGATTACCTTTATTCTGCTGGCGGTGACCAGTCCCATCGTGCAGGTGCAGCTCCTGGTGTGGATCTTCGTAATGCGCGTCATGATGATCGTTTCCTCCGGCGCGTCTTATTTCATCAACGCCGCTATCGCCAAGCGCCGCTACGCTGACGTTGCGAAGATGAATTTCGAAGCCCCGCTGACTTCGCTGGTCTGGCTCACTTCGCTGGTTTCGATTGCGCTGACCTACCTGGTGTCCAGCCAGATGATTCCCGAACTCGGCGGCGACACGACGTTGTGGTGGAAACTGTCGTCCGTGATCACATGCGGCACGCTGGCCGGCGCGATTATTCCGGAACTGGTGAAGGTCTTCACCTCCATGCATTCTTCGCATGTGAAGGAGGTGGTGACGTCGTCGCGCGAGGGCGGCGCATCGCTGAATATTCTGTCCGGATTCGTGGCCGGCAACTTCAGCGCTTACTGGCTGGGAATGGCCATGCTGTCGTTGATGACCATTGCGTACCTCATAAGCACGCAGGGCCTCGGCAGCCTGATGATGGCGCCGGCGGTGTTTGCGTTCGGTCTGGTGGCGTTCGGCTTCCTGGGTATGGGGCCGGTGACCATCGCGGTGGACTCCTACGGTCCTGTGACAGACAACGCGCAGTCGGTTTTCGAGCTTTCCACCATCGAGCAGCTTCCGGGGATCGAAGACGAGATCCAGAAGGATTTCGGTTTCACGCCCGACTTCCAAAAGGGCAAGGACAACCTGGAGGAAAACGACGGCGCGGGGAATACGTTTAAAGCGACGGCCAAGCCGGTTTTGATTGGAACCGCGGTGGTTGGCGCAACCACCATGATCTTTTCGATTATTGTGAAGCTTACTGACGGCTTGAAGCCCGAGTGGCTCTCGAAGCTGTCGATCTTGCATCCGCCGTTCCTGCTGGGCCTGATCACCGGCGGCGCGATGATTTACTGGTTTACGGGGGCGTCCACGCAGGCAGTCACGACGGGCGCTTATCGCGCTGTCGAGTTCATCAAGGCGAATATCAAACTCGAGGGCGCAACCAAGGCTTCCGTGGCGGACAGCAAGAAGGTGGTGGAGATCTGCACGCAGTACGCGCAGAAAGGAATGTTCAACATCTTCCTGACTGTATTCTTCGCGACCTTGGCATTTGCCTTTGTTGAATCGTTTTACTTCATCGGCTACCTGATCTCGATCGCGCTGTTCGGGCTCTATCAGGCGATCTTCATGGCCAATGCGGGCGGCGCCTGGGACAACGCGAAGAAGATCGTGGAGACGGAGCTCAAGCAGAAGGGCACTCCCTTGCACGATGCCACCGTGGTGGGCGACACGGTCGGAGATCCGTTCAAGGATACGTCGTCGGTGGCGCTCAATCCGATCATCAAGTTCACCACACTTTTCGGGTTGCTGGCGGTGCAGTTGGCCGTGTCGCTTACCAACGAGCAAGGCTCCATGTTCACCAACGTCCTGGCGGCGTTGTTCCTGGCGGTATCCATCGTGTTCGTATGGCGATCGTTCTACGCGATGCGAATCGAAAAGACCTGATCCCGCGTAGTTGGCATGCGGAAGGATAGCCTGTACCAGCAGTTCAGCAAGTACGCGGGCCTCACGTTTCTGATTCCCGCGAGCGTACTGGTCGGCTACACGATCGGCTATTTCCTGGACAAAGCCTTCGGCACGCAGTTCTTGAAGATCGTGTTTCTCTTACTCGGTGTCGCAGCCGGGATGATCGAATTAATACGCGAACTGACGAAGGGCGACAGCAAGTGATGCGCCGCCCGGCATGTTATACTTTGATTGAGTATGGCCCACGAAGCCGAAGTCGACGTCTGGACCACCGTACTGTTCAACAAGTACCTGGCCGAGCCTGCTGACAGGTTTCTGAGCTGGATCGGTCATCCGCCCGAGAATGCGGCGCATCCCTGGGAGAACTGGATGACGATGGAATTGCTCGTAGTCGCGATCATCTTCGTTGTCTTCCTGTTGCTGCGGCGCAGCCTTTCTGTCGAGCGTCCCGGCAAGATGCAAATCACCGCCGAAATGATTTACGGCTTTTTTGTAAATCAGACCGGAGAGGCAATTAGTCATGGACGGGAGAAATACCTGCCGTTTTTCGGCACTATTTTCATATTCATTCTATTCATGAATCTCATTGGTAGCATACCGGGATTCGAGTCTCCTACCATGAACCCGGTTGTTCCCGCGGGCTTCGCCGTCAGTGTGTTTCTTTATTACAACTACATGGGTGTGCGCGAGCATGGCGTCGGCCGGTACCTGAAGCATTTCGCCGGGCCGTTTCCGTTACTGGCTCCGCTCATGATTCCACTGGAGATCATCAGCCACTTTGCGCGCATGCTATCGCTTACCATGCGTCTTTATGCCAACATGTTCGCGGGCGAGCAGGTGACGCTGGTGTTTCTTAGCTTGACCTATCTTATTATTCCCGTTGCGTTCCAGGGCTTGCACATATTTGTTTCATTTCTGCAGGCCTACATTTTCATGGCTCTCGCCATGTTGTACGTCGGCGCCGCCGTGGCGCACGAAGAGCACTAATATCGGACTGTTGAGGCCTGAGTGTGAGCGCTCGCTTCCCCAGAAGACGATGTCGAACCACCTCCTCGGGCCAATATTTAATACAAGGAGAAGACCAATGAAGATACTCAGAATGCTGTGGACGATTGTTGGCGCGATGTTCCTGGCATCCATGCCTGTGTTCGCGCAACCGGCGGCAGGGACTCCATCCGGCTACGATCCCGCAAGATGGAAGATCGCTCTGGCGGCAATCGGCATGGGTATCGCTTCCGGCCTTTGCGGGCTCGGCCAAGGCAAGGCCGTCGCCTCGGCTGCGGAGGCAATCGCGCGCAATCCCGGAGCTGTCGCGGCAATTCGCGGCATGCTCATCCTCGGATTGGTGCTCATCGAATCGCTCGCCATCTACACGCTGGTGATCGTTTTCGTCGTCGGCCCGATCACCTAGTATGCTGCGTGGCGCAGGCTCTCAGCCTGCCGACTCGACAATCGTGTCGAGTCTTGTGCTTGGCCGAGCCAAGAAGCGTCGAGATGAGTCTCGACGCGGCAGCCTAAGAGGCTGCGCCACAGGTTGGCACATTAAACGCAAATAATCATCGGCTCTGAACCGTCCGGCGCGTCAGGCAACGTCCAACCGACCGTGGAGGTCAGTTGCGATGAGATACCTTCTCGGCTTGTTGCTGCTTAGCCTGACTGCCAGCGCGCAGTATCAATATCCCCGCGGTGACGGACGCTATTACGATCGAGGTGACTACTCTCGTAACGGCGGCGATGTGTTCGGGCGCGTGCGATCCGATCTCGACCGCGCGGAAGCCAGTTCCTATCCCAACGGCGGCGACCGGCGCCGTTTTGACAAAGTGCGCGAAGAACTGAACGAGTTCCAGCGCTCCGGGAACCGGCGCGAATTGAACGAGGCGATTTCCGCGCTGCAAAAAGTGGTGGATCACAATCGTCTCGCATATCGCGACCGCGACGTTTTGGCGGGCGATCTGTACCGGATGCGCGACTTGAGAGCACGAAACGGCTGGCGCTAACGCTTGGGGTTGCCGTTAAGCAGCACCGCCACCAACTCCGCGTCCGATGAAGCCAGTACGTTCTTCGGAACGTAGCAAAACCCTTTGTCGCCCCAATCCGTGCCCCACGAGTTTTTCAACATATAGAAATTTCCCGTATAACCTACAATCAGCATTGCGTGGCGGCCGTGCTGTCCCCACGGCGCTTCGGCGGCGTTGAAGACGCCATCGCGTCCGACGTCGGAGAAGGCGCCGCCGGTATTCATCGCAACATGCACCGGGCACCCGGCGCTCAATACTTTCTTGACATCGTCCAGCGCGATTGGCAACGGTACAGCTTCCAGGCGATAGCGTTGCGCGTCAGTGTTCAGTTGCTCCTCGCGAGTGAGCGGACGAGGCCGGTCGTCCGGCCACAGTTCCTGGTGGCAGGTTCCATGCTCCACCAGCACCTGTCCCGGATCGGGTCCGCCAATGGTTCCGTCGCCGCCTTTATAGGCGTACTCGTAATCTTGCGCGTCGCCCTGCATGCGCTGAAACTCGAGCATGGTGAAATTGGGGCAGAGACGCGGCGATTCTTCCTCCAGAATGTTGCGCGACATTTCAGTAGCGTGCGTCCAGGCGAAAGCCGAGCAACGGCCGGTCTGGCCTTGATCGCCGACGGGCATGCAGTATTTCCGCAGATCCACGGCGTCTTTTTCCGCGACATTGGCGAAGGCGGGCGGCAGCGGCTGGGTGGGAACGGGCTCGCCCTTTGGAGGCACGCCTACTTCCAGACCGCTCATGTCGATTCCGGTATAGCGCGCCATCAGCATCCCGAGCACTGCCTGCGACACCAGACCGAATGCGAAAAGACTGCCATCGCGTTCGAACAGATGCACGCTGTCGGAAGTGCCGGGCGCGATCTGGTCGAACGCGTGACCGAAGCGGTCGTCATCGTAGGGTTTAAACCCTTCGTCGGTTTTCTGTTGGGTCAGCGTGTCGCCGAAGAATTGGTGGTCGCCGAACAGATTCTGAGCGGACTCCTGATAGTCCGCCGGCGTCCAGTCGCCCGGATCGTCTTTGAAATCGCTTTCGTCGGCATTGGGGAAATCGGATGCGCTGGCGAAGACATCGTCGTCCACTTGCGGCAGATCTTCCTCTGATGCGAAGTAGTCGTCCAGGTTCTGATCGTCGCCGCCGTCGCCGCCGCCCGCTCCGCTAGCCTGGCCGCCGTCTTCGCGGCCGTCGTCCTGATCCTGGTCCGAATCGTCCTGGTCTTGATCGTCTTGATCCTGGTCGTCATCGTCACCGTCGCCGCCGTCATCGCCGCCGCCAAAGTCGCCGAAGTCGTCATCGTCCATCCAATAAAAACGGTCGTCCGCCATGGAAGTCTCCTTAGAAGCGCAGAACTCTCAGTGTAAGACGATTTCCAACGCCTGCAAGTTCTGCTACAAAAAAAGAAACCAACCTAGGCCGAAAGCAGTAAGCCAGATAGAGAGGTTCCCATGGAACTGGAGGCGTTCGAGACGCTGTTTCGAAAGTTCCAGGGAGAGGTGTACGGCTGGATTGTGCGCATTGTACGGAATCCGGCGCTGGCGGAGGACTTGACCATTGAGACGTTCTGGCGCGTCTACCGCAGCCGGGCGCAGTTCCATCCGGCGCAGGATCGCGACCAACGTCGCGATCGATCACCTGCGGGGCGCCGGGCGCGAAGTGGAACTGGTCAAGGATGTCGCGGGACCTGTGCCGCCCGATCCCGCGGTTCAAGGTGAGATGCGCGCCTCCATCGCGCGAGCGTTTCGAGCATTGCCGGCGAAGCTGCAAGTGGCCGCCACGCTGGTGCTGGTGGAGGAGCGGCCGTACCAGGAGGTCGGCGAGGCGCTGGGAATTTCGGCGGCGGCCGCGAAGTCGCGCGTGTTTCGCGCCACGCGGCTGCTGCGCGGAAAATTGGAACGGATGGGTTTGAAACCATGAGTGAACTGAACGACGAAAAACTTCGAGAGCTGCTTAAAGAAGCGATCAGCCCGGCAGCGGATGCGGAACTAAAGCACGATCTTTGGCCGCGCATGCTGCGGAAACTGAACGACCGGCCGGCGCACATCTTCTGGCTGGACTGGGTGTTGATCGCGCTGCTGGCCGTCTGGTGCATTGTGTTTCCGGGTGTGATTCCGGCGCTGGCGTATCACCTGTGAGGCGTTGCTAAAGGAGGCAATTATGAACTCGCATCCACATCTTCGGGCCTACATGGCGGGCATTACCGTGCCGACAGTTCTGCTGCTTGGGGCGATGACGATCTTTATCGTTGCGCGCCACGTTTACGATGTGCCGGATCCCATCGAACGCATCGTCGTGTTCCCGATGGCCCTTGTTCCGAATCTGTGGGGCGTCTGGAACATGTTGTACGCCGCGATGGGGCCGCGCCGCTGGCCGCTGGGCGTGCACGGCGCGATTCTACCGCTCCTGCTGATACCGGCTGGCTGGATGCTGGCGCGCCTCTTGGATATCGAATTCATCACCGTGAGGCTGGCGCTGCTGGCGGCGCCGCTTGCGATGATCGTTTACTACCTGGCGTGGAAATACCTGGTTGGCTATCTAAATCGCGTAGTTGGAGTCAATCCATAGTTTGTGGCGCCGATGTTCAGCATGTCGCTACTCTACTATCATCAATGTAAGGAACGACGGTATGCGCAAGCTACTGATATCGTGCGCCGCCATCGCGTGGCTCGCATCCGCTCAGAGCGTTAATCCGGACCAGCGCGCCAGGCTCCCTCGCGAAATTCAAGACGTGATCGACCAGGCTCCGGCCGCATCGCCAGAATTGGCCGCCGACATTCTGCTTCGTTTGGTGGAAGCGGGGAAGGTTCCGAACAAGAAATTGAAAACCGAGATATTGGAGCAGGTGTTTGCGCTGGCCGAGTCGGCTCACTACGCGATGAGGTTGGCCGGCGCCACTTCCAGTCACACCGATTCTGACGTTGGCATTCTGGTAGCCGCGCTCGGAAACAGATTGGACGCCTTATCGCTTCGATGCCGCGTAGTGCGGTTGATGTTGGACATCGACCGAAAGCGAGCGCTCGAGCTGTTCCAATCCATGCCGCCTTTGCGTTTTCCGAGGCTCAGTTGCTCCGATGCGATGGTATATCGCCCCGAGGAATTCTATTCCACGCTAAAGATCCTGGTTGATCGAGCCTTTGACGCGGGCGAGAAGCGAGACGGCAAGCACTTGGAGTTCGCGGAATCATTCGTCCACGGCATGATTTCACCGGCCCAGCTTGAGCCGGCAGCCAGGATGATGTTCGATCTCCATCTCGACAAGAAAGAGCTTGCCCCGATGCTTTTGGCTTACGGCATTGCGCAGCGTCAAGTCTCGGCCGATGACCGGTCATTTAGCTCTTCCACCAATTACAGCCTGATGCAGACCTTGATTGAGCTCGCGCGGCTATCGGAACAGAAGGGCGTTTCGAGTTTCAGCATGGTGGATGCTTTTCGTGCCTACTTCGTGCGGCACATGCGCGGCGATCGGTGTGAAGACAACGCCGACCCAAGAGGCACGGGCTCGGTCTTGCATCGGATCGCCGAATCGTTCAATTCGAATCTGCTGCCGGTCGCGGATCCCGAAGGCAAACAAATCCAACCGATCAAGGCCGATGACATGGAAGCGGGAAAAGTAGAAGGTCGCGCCGCAGTGTACCACTTCTGGGCCAAGCCACGGACGCAGAAGCTGCTGGAGGACTTAAAGCACCTGAGGTTTGGGACTCCCGAACAGCAAGAGGAGAATAACAAGAAGGCGCCCAGACCCGATGGAGTGTCCCAGTTCCTGACGGTTGAGCAACGTAGTGAGCTTTCATGGCAGCGGGAGGCACGAGAGTATCTCAACAATGTGGAGAACTGGAAGAAAGATCACGACGAGACCGAGGAGAATTACTTTCACCAAGTCTGCTTCATCTATACGCCGCTCTTGGAACTGGTTCCACCGGGCCAGTTGTGGGACAGCGTTTTGCAGAGCTATGTTGCGTTTCTAAGTCAATCGGTGGTGCAGAAGGCAAGCCCGCCCGAATGGTATCTGCATGTCAGCCGGCTGATGAAGCTTCAGGGCGCTGACGCGACGACACGGGAAAAAGTGCTGGAGACGATGAAGACGCGCGGCGATATCGTGATGGCGATATACGTTGGCCTGGAGCACGTTGCCCCGCTGAATGCAGCCCGCTGAATTCCCACTGGATTCTAGACGCCTTTTCGTGTAAGCTAGGCAAAGAAAAGGCGAACATCATGAATCTGACACTTGGGCTTTCGGGCGGCATTGGCGTTGGGGTTGCGCGGACGGGCGGGGTCGAAACTTCAATCGCGCGATTCGAGCAATGGATGGCGGACCCGGATTCGCCGGTCCGCGCCATCCGGCATCAACCGGCGCGCGTGGGCGAGTTCGCGGAGATTCCCGCGGGGGTCGCGCCCGCATTGCGACAGACGCTCGAAGCGCGCGGCATTCCGCGCCTGTACACGCATCAGGCCGAAGCGTTCCAGCTCTGCGCGGACAGCAAGAACGTCGTCGTGGTGACGCCGACCGCGAGCGGCAAGACGCTGTGCTACAACCTCCCAGTGCTGCAGCGGCTGGTCGAGGATCGCGGCGCGCGCGCGATGTATCTGTTTCCCACGAAAGCGCTCGCCGAGGATCAGCTTCACGAATTTCAAGCAGCGGTGGACGCGATGGGCTCGGATATCCGCGCGTTCACTTACGACGGCGACACGCCGCAGGATGCGCGCCGGGCCATCCGCGAGCGCGCCAACGTCGTGCTGACCAATCCCGACATGCTGCACAGCGGCATCCTCCCTCACCACACCAAGTGGGCGAAGTGTTTCGAGAACTTGCGCTACGTCGTGATCGACGAGCTGCACTATTATCGTGGCGTTTACGGCAGCCACCTGGCGAACGTACTGCGCAGGCTGAAGCGGATTTGCGAGTTCTATGGATCCCAGCCGCAGTTCATCTGCTGCTCGGCGACTATTGCGAATCCCAAGGAGCTGGCCGAGGCATTGGTTGAATCTCCTTTCGAGTTGGTGGATCGCAACGGCGCGCCCAGCGGCGAGAAATATTTCGTCTTCTACAATCCGCCAGTGGTGAACCGGCAGCTCGGGATCCGGCGCAGTTATCTCAACGAAACGCGGCGGATCGCGACGGAGTTCATCGAGCGCCACCAACAGACGCTGGTGTTTGCGAACAGCCGGCTGGCGACCGAAGTGCTGCTGAAGTACTTGCGCGACGCCTGCGAGCGCGGGCCGCTGCCAGGCGATACGGTGCGCGGATATCGGGGCGGCTATCTGCCGCGGGAGCGCCGCGAGATTGAGCGTAAGCTGCGGGACGGCGAGATCCGCGCCGTGGTTGCGACCAACGCGCTCGAACTGGGGATCGATATCGGATCGCTGGACGCAGTGGTGATGGCAGGCTATCCGGGCTCCATCGCCTCGGCCTGGCAGCGCGCCGGCAGGGCGGGCCGCAGGCAAACCGCGTCGCTGGCAGTGATGGTCGCTTCCAGCGCGCCGCTGGATCAGTATGTGGTCGAGCATCCGGAATATTTTTTCGACCGCTCGCCCGAACACGCACACATTAACGCGGACAACCTGGAGATCCTGATCAGTCATCTGAAGTGCGCGGCGTTCGAGCTGCCGATTCGGGACGGCGAGAAGTTCGGCCCGCACGAAACGGCGGAGCTGTGCCGTTTTCTGTCCGACGATGCCGGGCTGCTGCATCATTCGGCGGGCTGCTGGCATTGGACGTCGGATACGTATCCGGCCGACGCGGTGAGCCTGCGCGCAGTGTCCAGCGATAACTTCGTCGTGGTGGACATCACGGGCGAGCATCAAGTGATCGCGGAGGTTTCCTTTCCGATGGCGCTAGCGACGCTCCATGAAAAAGCCATCTATCTGCATGAAGCCCGCCAGTACCAGGTGGAGAAGTTCGATTACGACGGGCGCAAAGCCTACGTGCGGCGCGTGGACAGCGATTATTTCACGGATGCGATCGATTACACGCAGGTGAAGGAGCTGGAAGCGTTCGAATCGTGCCCAGTGAACGGCGCGCGGGCGGCGCATGGCGATGTGCGCGTGAACACGCAGGTGGTCGGGTTCAAGAAAGTGCGGTTTTACACGCTGGAGAATGTGGGCGCGGGGAATCTCTCGATGCCGGAGCAGGAAATGCACACCACCGCGTTCTGGCTGCATTTCCCCGAAGCGTTTCTGGCGCGATTCCGGGATTTGTCGCCGGCGGAAAAACAGAACGGACTCACGGGGCTGGCGAACGTGCTGCGAACCGTGGCCGCGCTGCTGCTGATGTGCGATCCGCGCGACATCGGCATAGCGTTCGCCGAGGATATTTCCAAAGGCACGCGGAGCTTCGAGCCGGATCTGTTTCTGTTCGACAATTATCCGGGCGGGATCGGGCAGAGCCAGCCGTTGTTCAAGCTGACGGGGAAACTGCTGGCCGGCGCGATGGACGTTCTGCAGTCGTGCGCGTGCGAAGCCGGATGTCCGTCGTGCGTAGGGCCGGTGGGCGAAGTAGGTGAGCGGGGGAAAGAAGCAGCGCTGTTGATCTTGAGCGAGCTGACTCGCGAAGTGCTCGCCGGCTAATCAGGCCAGAATGTCCTTCACCACATTCCCGGCCACGTCCGTTAGACGGTAGTCGCGGCCGCCGTGACGGAATGTTAGCTTGGTGTGATCGAAGCCCAGGCAGTGCAGAATCGTAGCGTGGAAATCGTGCACGTGGCACTCGTTCTCGACGCTCTTCATGCCGAAGTCGTCCGTTTTGCCGTATGCGATGCCGCCCTTGACGCCGCCGCCGGCCAGCCAGGATGAATAGGCGCGATTGAAATGGCCGCGGCCGGTTTGTCCCTCGGGCGTGGGCGTACGTCCAAATTCCGTGGTAAAGACAACCAGCGTGTCTTTCAGCAGGCCGCGCGATTTCAAATCGGTCAGCAGGCCCGCGATCGGCTTGTCGATATTACGCGCCAGAGGTTCGTGCGTCTTGATGTCGCCGTGCGCGTCCCAGTTCTTGCTGGATCCAACGTCGATCAATTCCACAAAACGAACGCCTTGCTCCATCATGCGGCGCGCCACCATGCACTGCCATCCGAATCCGGTGGTGGAGCCGCGTTCCATGCCGTAAAGCTTGAACGTGGCGTCGGTTTCCTTGGAGAGGTCCAGCACTTGCGGCATGGTCATCTGCATGCCGAACGCGGTCTCGTACGATTTGATGCGCGCGTCCAGCAGCGGATCGCCGGGATGCAGCCGCGCATGCTTCCGATTGAACCGCTCCAGCAGGCTCAACTCCAGCTTCTGCATTTCCGCCGACGCCGCGCGCCGGTTCAGATCCGGGATCGGCTCCGGGCCGCTCGTAATGCGAGTCCCCGAGTAGACTCCGGGCAGGAAATCCGACGACCAGACCTGGCTGCCGCAGTACGGCATATCCGGCGCCAGCACAACGTAGCAGGGCAGATTCTGGTTTTCCGTCCCGAGCCCGTACGTGACCCACGAGCCGACGCTCGGCCGCTTGAAGGTCACCGATCCGGTGTGGATGCCGAGGGTCGCCTGAAAATGATCGTTGTTATCGCCGCGCATGGAGCGGACCAGGCAAAGGTCGTCGGCGCACTCGGCGATGTGCGGAAACAGGTCCGTTATTTCGAGGCCCGACTGGCCGCGCGGCTTGATCGCCCATGGCGTTCCCAGGAACTTGCGCCCGTTTTCGCCGGTTTTGTTCTCGCGCTGGAATTCGGCGAGCTTCGTTTTAGGATCGAACGAGTCGACATGCGACATGCCTCCGCTGAGGTAAATGAAGATGACGCGCTTGGCTGTGCCGGGGAAATGCGGCGCCTTGGGAGCCAGCGGATTATCCGAACCGGCGGGAGTTTCCTTGGCGAGGAGATCGCTCACCAGCGCGGGAAACAGGCTGGATCCCAGGAACAGCGAGCGGATCGTTTGGCGGCGGGTCGGCGATTGCATCCCTGTAAACATCTTATCAATCCAGTGTTACGAACTCGCTGCTGGCGAGCAGCACGCGCATCAGACTGGACCAGGCTTGCCGATTCCACTGATAATCCGGCACGCCGGTCCCTTGGAGAGATTTTCGAGCGCTCGTCAGGAACCGCAGCGATTCGCGAACCTCGTCTTGCGCCGGCATCCTTCCATAGACCAGCCGGTAGGTGTAGCGCAGCCGCTCGAGATCCGAGTTGTACGCCATGCCCGCGCGCACGGCGAGCGTGTCGGACTGCGCGTGAAAGAACGGATCGTTCATGGTGTAAAGGGCTTGCAATGCCGTCGTGGTCACCGGGCGAACGCCGGTGATAGCATTCGGATCCGAACCGTCGAACACGTCCAGGAACGGCTGGCGGCGGATGCGCTGCTGCATCAGATAAACGCTACGCTTGTTGCTCTCATAGTTGGCGATGAACGGCGTGTGTTGCGTGTATCTCCACTGCATCTCGGGCGGAAAAGGCTGCTCGCCGCCCAGAGTGGCGTCCAGATTGCCGCTGACGGCCAGCAAAGCGTCGCGAATCTCTTCGGCGTCCAGACGGCGGCGGTTAAATTTCCAGAAGTACGCATTGCGCGAATCGCTCGAGGTGTTGCGCGCGTCATCGCCGCTGGACAATTGATAAGCGCGCGTCATCAGGATCGCCTTGTGCAGCTTCTTGATGGACCATCCATCCTGGATGAAGCGGCTGGCCAGATAATCCAACAGCTCGGGATGGGATGGCGGCTCGCCGCGAGTTCCGAAATCGTCCGGCGTGGCGACGATCCCGCGGCCAAAGTGCCATTGCCATACGCGATTCACGATCACGCGCGCGGTCAGAGGATTCTTGGGATCGGCGATCCACTGCGCCAGCTCGAGCCGTCCGCTGCCTTTCTCCTCCGGCGGAAGCTTTTGCCCGCCGAGGATGGTGAGAAAGCCGCGCGGCACTTCCGGCCCTAGCGTTCGCGGCTCGCCCTTGATCAAAACGCGCGCGTTGGCGGGCGTGCCCTCCGTCACTGCGTAGACTTTGGGGATATATGGATAGCGGGCCGAGAGCCTGCGAAGCTTGTCTTGATTCTCCTGCTCGGCTTTGCGTTTTTCGTCGTCGTTGGCGAACTTGATCTTGTTAGACTTCATGTCTTCGATGCGGTTGTCGAGTCCGGACAGGTCCTTCTCGAAAGACTTGAGGCCGCTCTCCTGGTCCGGGTTCAACGCAACGAAGCCGTAGGTGTGCGGATAGATTTCAGTTCCGGGATGGGCGAAGTTGGTGCTTTTCAGGATTCCGTAGAGCGCGTAGTAATCGGTGGTGGGAATCGGATCGAACTTGTGGTCGTGGCAACGCGCGCAGCCGATGCTCAGCCCGAGGACACTTTTGCCGAGATTGTCGATGGTATCGTCCAGGGTGAGATGCATTTCAGCAGCGCGCGAACCGAAGCGCCGCGCGTTGGCCAGGTACCCGGTGGCGACGATCTCCTGCTGCCAGGTCTCTTTGTCTTTCGCAACCAGGTTGTCTTTGGCGGCCAGGATGTCGCCGGCGAGTTGCTCGCGAATAAACTGGTCGTAAGGCTGGTCGCGATTGAACGCGGCGATCACCCAATTCCGGTAGCGATACATGGAGGGAACGGGGAAGTCCGCATTGTCGCCGGCGGTGTCCGCGTAGCGCACGACGTCCAGCCAGTGGCGTCCCCAACGCTCGCCATATTGCTGTGACGCGAGCAGACGATCCACCACTTTCTCGAAAGCGCCGGGCGTCGTGTCTTTGACGAACGCATCGATCTCCTCGGGCGTGGGCGGCAGTCCGGTCAAATCGTAAGTTACGCGGCGGATCAAGGCCAGTTTGCCGGCGCGCGGCTGTGGGACGAGTTTCTTTTCGTCGAGTTTCGCCTTGATGAACCTGTCGATCGGCGATTTGGTCCATTCCGGGGCGGCCACGTGCGGCGGCTCTGGATCTTGAATCTGACGGAAGGACCAATGCTGGCGGGCTTTGTCCCAATCGTACCGAGGTGGCGGCAGCGTTGCTTGCGTGAGCGTCTCATTTCGCGGATCGGGCGCCCCCATCTTGACCCACTCCACCAGGTAGTCCACTTCGTAGGGTTCGAGCGCTTTGCCCGGCGGCATCTGGAGATCTTTGTTCACGCGGCGCACGGCGGAAATCAGCAGGCTCGCATCGGGCTTTCCAGGAACGATTACGGACGCTCCGGATTTTCCGCCGCGCAGCATGCCCGCGCGGGAGTCGAGCAGCAGGCCGCTCATGGGCTTGTCGAGTTTCGAGCTATGGCAGCCGTAGCAGCGGCCCGCCAGCAGCGGCCGAACGTTCTTCTCAAAGAATGCGACGCCTTCAGGGGAGGGTGCGGGTTGCGCCGCGGGAACGGTCTGTGCAGCGAGGGAGAAGCAGAAAAGCAGCAGGGCCCCAGCGCAGTTGGCAAGCAGGCTCGGAATGGCGTTAGCTCGCGACAGGCTGACGATCCTCTTTACAAATGATATTTCATTCTAAGCTGCGGGAGGGAGAGAGTCCGGCGGTGAGTCCGAAGTTCCAGAAGTCGCCCGAGATGACCGCGCCCAAGGCGAGCGCTCACGGATGGAGGATGGTGGGTGGTCGGTGGTGGGCGGTGCTGGCGCCCAGGACTTCCGGATTTTGAAAAACGAAACTCTCATGACCGGGTTCCGTTCACCCCCGCTGATGAAAATATGTGAGATGGTGGGCCAAGGCGGTAGAAGGCGGCCGGAATGGCTAATG
>WNFJ01268907.1_pt2 | contig 17563 bp, 18 predicted proteins | sample 5400461 | NCBI WGS metagenome assembly WNFJ01 (sample SAMN13153349, study PRJNA577476) | soil metagenome | isolation source: 115 cm saprolite on Douglas fir-dominated hillslope | place: USA:California | collected 2013-09-17 | reverse complement strand
CGCCAGGCGGCGTAACCGAAACCGATAACAAACGCAGCCGTAATCATCGATACCGCGCGAAATTGCCGAAAGCAAACCGCGAGCGCACAGACAAGCCCAAGCATGAGCACAAGCGCGCACACAACATACACACCCGGCAACGCGGTCTGTTGCTGCAAGCACGCGATTCCCAGCGCAAAGCCGATCAAGATACCCCGCACGCCCGCTCCTCAAAAACCCGACGCGAGCGCAAACGCATCGAAGGGAGAAAAGGCCCCTTCAATGCCTGCAATCGAATGAAAACGAGGAACTGATTATGCGGAGATAAGGCCGAGCCGCGGCAGCGCGGCGTGTGCGTTAGCCGTTGTGCCTAGAGAAAGCGTCTCTTCGTCGATGCCGCGCAATTCTGCGAGCACGCGCGCGATGCCCGGCACCTGATCTGGCGTGTTGCGATGCCTGTGGAGCCATGAAGGCGCGATATCGGGCGCATCGGTTTCAAGCACGATCGCGTCCAGCGGCAACTCGGCGGCCAGACGTCGAATCTGGCGTGCGCGTTCGAAGGTGAGATTGCCGCCGAAACCCAGGCGCATGCCTTGTGCGATGAACGCTTCGGCCTGCTGAAAACTGCCGTTGAACGCATGCGCGATACCGAGCTTGACGGAAAACATGCGCAGGCCCTTGAGCACCTTGTCCTGCGATTTGCGCACATGGCAAATCACCGGTAAATCGAAGTCACGCGCGAGCTTGAGCTGCTCGTAATAAAAGAAGGTTTGGCGCGCATCGTCGAGACCGGGTACGAAATAGTCCAGCCCGATCTCGCCGATACCCACAAAACGCGGATCACCCAAACTCGCGGCAATCTGCTCGCGCAACACGCGCAGATCGTCGTCTTGCGCGCGCGGCGTGAACAAAGGATGAATGCCGAGCGCGTAAGCCCCCCCTTCAATCCGATGCGCAAGCTCACGCACGCGGTCGAAGTTCTGGCGCTCCACGCCCGGAATCACGATCCGCTGCACACCCTCTTTCAACGCCGATGCCGCGACGTCATCGCGGTCGGCATCGAACTCGGATGCATCGAGATGGCAGTGGGTATCGATCCACATGAGACCCCCTCGGCAGTTAGACAGGTACGACCGGCTCCTCGAACAGCACACCGTCGCGCAAGCGCATGATACGGTCGCAGCGCGCGGCGAGATCGGGATCATGCGTGACGATCACGAAGCTCGTTTCCAGCGTCTCCGACAACTCCAGCATCAAGTTGAACACGGTGTCCGCGGTGGCGCCGTCGAGGTTGCCGGTCGGCTCATCTGCAAGCACGCATGCCGGATGCGTGACCAGCGCGCGTGCGATCGCCACGCGCTGACGCTCGCCGCCCGAGAGCTCGCCCGGCCGATGTTTTGCCCGATGGCCGATACCGACGCGCTCGAGTATCGTCATGGCTTGCTCGCGTGCATCGGCTTCGCTCAGGCGGCGAATCCGCAGCGGCATGGCGACGTTATCGAGCGCGCTGAATTCAGCCAGCAAGTGATGGAACTGATACACGAAACCCAGCGCGCGATTGCGCAGCTCGTTGCGTTCGCGTTCGCGCAATGCGGTGAACGGTTTGCCCAGCAGCGAAACCTTGCCGGCGCTCGGTTCATCGAGACCGCCGAGCACGTGAAGCAGCGTGCTTTTACCCGATCCCGACGCGCCGACGATCGCCAGCTTCTCACCACGCCGGACCTGCAGTTCCGCGTTGTCCAGCACTTGCACGTTGAAGCCGCCCTGCACGAACGTCTTCGAAATCGCCGATGCTTCCAGCACGATGGCGTTGTTGTTATCACTCATAGCGCAGCGCCTCCGCCGGACGAACCTTCGCGCCGCGCCAGCTCGGATAGAGCGTCGCGAGCGATGACAACACGAATGCGATAAGGCACCCCAGCGACACCCCGATCGCCGTGCCAATGAAACCGATCGTCACGCCCTGGATCACGAAAATCTTCATGATCGAACCGGGCTGCGCGCCCAGCGTCCGAAGGATTGCTATATCCGCTTGTTTATCTGTCACGGTCATCACAAGCGACGACACCAGGTTGAACGCCGCCACCGCAATAATCAGCGTCAGGATGATGAACATCATGCGTTTTTCGATCTGCACAGCCGAGAACCAGGTCTTGTTCTGCTGCGTCCAGTCGCGGATATAGAGGTCGCCGGAAAGCGTCCGCGACAATTGCCGCGCGACTTCCGGCGCGCGCTGCATGTCCTTCAGCTTAAGGCGCACACCCGAAGGCGCGGGCAGCCTGAACAGCGCCTGTGCATCAGCAATGGAAATCAGCGCCAGCGTGGAGTCGTATTCGTAGTGCCCCGACTCGAACACGCCGACCACAGTGAACTGCTTGAGCCGCGGCAGCATGCCCGCCGGCGTGATCGTGCCTTCGGGCGCGACCAGCGTGATCTTGTCGCCCGTGGTCACGCCGAGATTGGTCGCCAGATCGGCGCCCAGCACAATGCCGAAGCTGCCCGGCACGAGATCGGTGAGCTTGCCGCCCCGCATCTCCTTGCCGATATCGGAGACTTGCGGTTCCAGCGACGGCTCCACGCCTCGCAACGCCACGCCGCTGACGGCGCCTTGCCGCGTCAGGAGGGCCTGCGCATCCACATACGGCGCCGCGCCAATCACCTCCGGATTCTTGCGTGCTTCCTGCGCGGTCAGTTGCCAATCAGGCATGGACCCGGTCGGCGAGAATATCTCGACGTGCGCGAGTACGGACAGCATGCGGTCGCGGACCTCTTTCTGGAACCCGTTCATCACCGAGAGCACCACGATCAGCGCGGCGACGCCAAGAGCGATGCCAGCCATCGATACCAGCGCGATGAACGAGATGAAACCGTTGCCGGTGGTACGTTTGCCGGCGCGGGTATAGCGCCAGCCGATCTGCCATTCATAGGGAAGTTTCAAGCGATTCCTTTTCAGCGTTCTAACGTTCTTCGATCTTTACATCGCGCAATCGACGCGCAGCTGAAGCGTGCGACTTGCGCCATTTCTATAACCTGATCCTGTCTATCCAGGGATGGCAATAACAACGCCTTCTCAATCCTTACCGCACCGATCGTCTGCGATCAAGCGCGAAGTTTGCCACACAATTCTTAGCCACTCCGTTAGCCCGGATGACGTGGCGGCGTGAAGAACGACGGCGCAAGCCACCATGCCGGCCATTCGGACGATTTCCCACGCCCATGCCGCAGTTCATACTCGCCTGGCTCACCCACGCGGCAACATCCCTTCAGAAACACAGCCCCAGCCGCCGCGACGGCTCACCGCGTAACTCTTGACGTATTACGTTAAACGTTATACGATGAACATAATGATACAAACGTTCCGATGCAAGGACACTCAAACGCTTTACGAAGGCGGAACGCCAAAACGGTTTCGGGCAATCGCTGATGTCGCGATCAGGAGGCTCAGTGCGCTGGATGCCTCGGTGGAACTGCGCGATCTGAAATCGCCGCCCGGCAACCGGCTCGAATCCCTTTCCGGCGACCGGCGCGGTCAGCTCAGCATCCGGATAAACGGCTAATGGCGCGTTTGTTTCAAATGGACGACGAAGGGTCCGGTCGACGTCGAAATCATCGACTATTACTGAATAGGGGAGCACATGTCCAAGAACGGTATGCGTCCGGTTCATCCGGGCGAGGTCTTGCGGGAAGATTATCTGGTCCCGCTCGAAATGAGCGTGAACGCACTGGCGCTGGCGCTGAACGTGCCGGCTACGCGTCTGCATGAAATCGTGAAGGAACGGCGCGGCGTCACGGCCGACACGGCCTATCGCCTTGCACGCTACTTCGACTCGACGCCTGAGTTCTGGCTGAATCTCCAGGCCATGTATGACCTGAAAACATTGCCAACGCGCAGTGAAATCGATCGCAAGGTTGAACCGCGCGAGTTGTCGCGTGCGTAATGCGTCAAGCCAGCCAGTAGGGACGATGCGCTGTGCCCTGACTCCGGGTGTTTGCGCAAGGCCTTCGGATCTGAATTGGCGAACTTATCCGCGGGCGCTGGAATCCGCGCCGGCGTGCAACAGGCACACCTCGACCGCTACAGCGCGGCTTCAGCTTTCAAGGAGTCCAGGACCAACTTTCCGTGTCCTGCAGCTATCCGCGCATTGCTGATTACGCGTTACGTATCGCGATGAGGCAAATGGCAAGCACCCGGAAAACACCAGGTCTTTGCCATACAATGCGCAGCATCATGCCCACGCACAAGCTCCCCGATCTTCACCTTCTCTTACCGTTCGCGCTGCCATCGGCTGCGGATGCCGCCACTGCGCTGCACAAGCTGGACCGTCCCGCGCTCGACCGGCTGCTTGCCCGCGCGACGCTCGATGAGCGCGTGATCGGCGAGGATTTCCAGCGCACGCTGCCGCACGAACGCTGGATTGCGCGGCAATTCGGCGTCGTGAACGAGGCGCCCGGGCGAGCCACCGACGAAGCGCCGCTTGCACCCTATATGTTGCTCGCCGACGGCGGGACGCCAGGCGACACCACCTGGGCATGTGTCGAACCGGTGCACGTGCGGATTGCGCGTGACCATCTCGTGCTGATCGATCCCGCGACGCTGGGTATCGACGATCACGAAGCCCGTACCCTCTTCGATGTCGTCAAGCCGTTGATAGAAGACCTCGGATTGACCATCCAGGCGCCGCAACCGGTGCGCTGGTACGTCGCCGGCGAGAATCTCGGCACGTTGGCGGGCGCGTCGCCATTGCGGGCGAGCGGGCGCAACATCGAAATCTGGTTGCCGCACGAAGCTGGCACCGGCGAACGCTCGCGGGCTTGGATGAAGCTGCAGAACGAAGTGCAGATGGCGTGGTTCGAACATCCGCTCAACGAAGCACGGGAAGCGCGTGGCCTGCCCGCGATCAATTCCATCTGGCTGCACGCGCAAGGCGCATTGCGTAGCGTGACGAGCCCGTTCGCGCGGGTGATGTCGAACGCAGCGGCTACGCGCGGCCTCGCGCTCGCCGCCGATGTCGTCCCGGAAACGCCACCCGCATCGTTCGCGGCTTTTGGCGCCGGACAACCCCAAAGCGAAGGTCGTGCACTCGTCGAACTCGATCCGTTCTCCGCGCCGTTCATCGAACAGGACTGGGCGCGCTGGAACGACGCGCTCGGCACACTGGAGCGCGACTGGTTTGCGCCCGCCCTCGCCGCGCTTGAAAACGGCACGCTCGGCACGTTGCGCCTGACCTTGTGCAGCGACACCGGTTCTGTGTCGCTGACCGTCACGCGCGGCGCGTTGCGCAAATTCTGGCGGCGGCGTCCGATTGCTGCTTTATTTATTGAATGAGTTATCGAACAAAGCGAATGAAACGAATGCTCACCGGCCTGCCCGCATGACCCGAATCGTCACCCGTGCACCCTCTCCCGCCGATGCCGCCGTCCTCGTGCGACATGGTGTTCATCCCGTCATTGCACGGCTGTATGCATCGCGTGGCGTGCGTTCGCCGGAGGAGATCGAAACGGAGCTGAAGAAATTGCACGCGCCGGTCGGGCTGAAAGGTTGCGATGAAGCCGCCGTCGTTCTCGCCGATGCGCTCGCGGCGAAACGCCGCATGCTGGTCGTTGCCGATTACGACTGCGACGGCGCGACCGCCTGTGCCGTCGCGGTGCGCGGCTTGCGGATGTTCGGCGCGCAGATCGATTACCTGGTACCGAACCGCTTCGAATACGGCTATGGGCTGACGCCGGAGATCGTCGCGCTGGCAGCGAGCCGGGCGAGCGGAAAACCCGATCTGCTGATCACCGTGGACAACGGCATCGCCAGCGTGGACGGCGTCGAGGCGGCAAATGCGTTGGGTATCGACGTGCTGGTGACGGATCACCATTTACCCGGCGACGACTTGCCGCCGGCGCGCGCGATCGTCAATCCGAATCAGCCGGGTTGCGCGTTCCCGAGCAAGTGCATTGCGGGCGTGGGCGTGATTTTCTACGTGCTGCTGGCGTTGCGGGCGGAATTGCGCCGTCGCAATGCCTTCACCAATGACGCGCCCGAACCGCGTCTGGACGGCCTGCTCGATCTGGTGGCGCTGGGCACCGTCGCCGATGTCGTGAAGCTCGATCCGAACAACCGGATCCTGGTCGCGCAGGGGTTGAAGCGGATTCGCGCGGGGCGGATGCAGCCTGGCATTGCAGCGCTGTTTCGCGCGGCTGCGCGGGATGCGCGCGCCGCGTCGGGATTCGATCTGGGTTTTGCGCTCGGGCCGCGGCTGAATGCGGCGGGACGGTTATCGGATATGTCGTTGGGAATCGAATGTCTGATCACCGATGACATCGGCCGCGCGTGGGAATTGGCGCAGCAACTGGATTCGATCAATCGCGAGCGACGCGAGATCGAGGCCGGGATGCAGGAGCAGGCGCTTGAAGAACTTGCCGATATCGATCCTGCGGATTCCGCCACGCTGACGCTGTTCAACCCGGCCTGGCACCAGGGTGTGATCGGGATTGTCGCGGGGCGGTTGAAGGAGAAGTTTCACCGGCCGTCGTTCACGTTTGCTCATGCCGATGAGAGCGGGGTTATATCGAAGGGATCGGGGCGGTCGATTCCCGGATTTCATCTGCGCGATGCAGTCGACCTGATTTCCAAGCGCGAGCCCGGGATGATCGTGAAATTCGGCGGCCACGCGATGGCAGCAGGGATGACGATTGTTACCGCCGATATTCCGCGGTTCAGCGCGGCTTTCGAGGCGGTCGGGCGCGAGTGGTTAACGTCGGATGCGTTGTCGCGAGTGGTCGAGACCGATGGCGAGCTCGAGGACGCCTATTTCACGCCGCAGTTTGTCGAACTGATCGATGGCGCGGTTTGGGGGCAGGGGTTTCCGGCGCCGGTGTTTTCCGGGGAGTTCGAGGTTGCGTCGCAAGCGCTGGTCAAGGACAAGCATCTGAAGCTGCAATTACGGCGCGGCCAGCAGCGGTTTAACGCCATTTGGTTCAATCATACGGAAACGCTTCCGGCCCGCACGGTCGTGGCGTATCGGCTGGTTTCCGATACCTGGAACGGCGTGGCCCGCGTGCAGATGATCGTCGAGCATGCGCTGGGGTAACGTGTAGCACCGCCCACACGGGTGATGTACCACCGCCCCCCAGCGCCAGCGGCCTCCCCCGCCCAGCGCGCCTTCCGCCTAAGCTATAATTTCCCTCTTACCCAAAAACCCCAGAAAACGATCGAAATGGAAGCGGAACGTCTAAACGCAATCGAGAACCTCCTCGCCGACCTGCGCCGTCGCGCCGGCGAGCTCCGGGGGTATCTTTGACTACGACGCCAAGGCCCTGCGCCTCGACGAAGTCAACCGGGTACTAGAAGACCCGAACGTCTGGAACGATTCAAAAAACGCTCAGGCCCTGGGCCGCGAGAAAAAGCTGCTGGACAATGTCGTCACCACCCTCACGGACCTCGATAACGATCTGCGTGACACGCAAGATCTCTTCGACATGGCCCGCGAAGAAAACGACGAAGACACACTCGTCTCGTGCGAGGCGGACACGGCAGCGCTCCAAAAACGCGTGGAAGACATGGAGTTCCGCCGGATGTTCTCGAACCCGGCCGACCCGAATAACTGCTTCATCGATATCCAGGCCGGCGCCGGCGGCACGGAAGCGTGCGACTGGGCGGCAATGCTGATGCGCCAGTACCTGCGCTATTGCGAACGCAAAGGCTTCAAGACCGAAGTGCTGGAAGAGTCCGATGGCGACGTCGCCGGCATCAAGAGCGCGACCATCAAGGTGGAAGGCGAATACGCCTACGGCTTCCTTCGCACGGAAACCGGCGTGCACCGCCTCGTGCGCAAGTCGCCCTTCGATTCATCGGGCGGACGCCATACGTCGTTTTCTTCGATCTTCGTCTATCCGGAAGTCGACGATTCCATCGAAATCGATATCAACCCGGCTGACATTCGCACCGACACGTATCGCGCGTCCGGCGCGGGCGGCCAGCACATCAACAAGACCGATTCGGCTGTGCGTTTGACTCACGCGCCGACCGGCATTGTCGTGCAGTGCCAGAACGACCGCTCGCAGCACCGTAACCGCGCCGAAGCCATGCAGATGCTGAAAGCAAAGCTTTACGAGTTCGAAATGCGCAAGCGTCAGGTCGAACAGGACAAGCTCGAATCGAGTAAAACCGATGTGGGCTGGGGTCACCAGATCCGCTCCTACGTGCTCGATAACAGCCGTATCAAGGACCTGCGGACCAACGTGGAAATCAGCAATACGAAAGCCGTGCTCGACGGCGACCTGGACGATTTCATCGGCGCAAGCCTCAAACAGGGCGTATAAGCGAACGGCGCGGCTTCGTTCGCGGCTTCGTCAGTACGCTGCCGCGTCGACCACGCCCTCAACCACGTTGCGCATCGTTTTCGCTTGGGCTCCCTAGCAACGTAATGCAGCATTGCATCGCTAATATTTGCGACCATCCGCGTGGCCTGTGTTTCACCGTTGCCGTTCACGTCGCGAAACACGAACGGCATAGAAGCAGCATCGGGCCCACGACCAAGCCGCACTCATCGCACTCACAGCCAAACACATCATGACCGAACCGACTCAGCCGGGCGTCGCTCCCGAACTGGAAGAAAACCAGATCCTCGCCGAGCGCCGCGACAAACTCCGTGCGCTGCGCGAGCTTGGGATCGCGTATCCGAACGATTTCCGTCCGACGCACCAGGCCGCCGCGCTGCAATCCGGCTACGCCGATAAAGACAAGGAAGCGCTCGAAGCCGAGCCGCTGCAAGTCGCGGTCGCCGGCCGGATGATGTTGAAACGCGTGATGGGCAAGGCCAGTTTTGCGACGGTGCAGGACGGCAGCGGCCAGATCCAGTTCTTCATCACGCCCGCCGACGTCGGCCAGGACGTCTACGACGCATTCAAGAAGTGGGATCTCGGCGACATCATCGCGTCGAAAGGTGTCCTGTTCCGCACGAACAAGGGCGAGCTGTCGGTGCGATGCACGGAACTGCGCCTGCTGACGAAAGCGCTGCGCCCTCTTCCCGATAAATTCCACGGCCTCGCCGATCAGGAAATGCGCTATCGCCAGCGTTATGTCGATCTGATCGTGACGCCGGAAACGCGTCAAACGTTCCTCGCGCGCACGAAGGCGTTCGCGTCGATCCGCAGCTTCATGGCGAAGGCGGATTTCATGGAAGTGGAAACGCCGATGTTGCACCCGATTCCCGGTGGCGCCGCAGCGAAGCCGTTCGTTACGCATCACAACGCGCTCGACATGCAGATGTTCCTGCGTATCGCGCCCGAGTTGTATTTGAAGCGGCTGGTGGTGGGCGGCTTCGAACGCGTGTTCGAGATCAACCGGAATTTCCGTAACGAAGGGGTGTCGCCGCGACACAACCCCGAGTTCACGATGATGGAGTTCTACGCCGCGTACACGGACTACACGTGGATCATGGACTTCACCGAAGAACTGATTCGCCAGGCCGCCATCGATGCGCGCGGCAACGCGAACATCGTGTATCAAGGGCGTGAACTGGATATGTCGAAGCCGTTTCACCGGTTGACGATCTGCGAGGCCATCCAGAAATACGCGCCGCAATACACGAACGAGCAACTCGCCGATGCCGCGTTCCTGCGCACGGAGTTGAAGAAGTTTGGCGTCGATGCTTCGCAGCCGCAGTTCCTGAATGCGGGCGTAGGCGCATTGCAACTCGCGCTGTTCGAGGAAACCGCCGAGTCGCAACTGTGGGAGCCGACGTTCATCGTCGACTATCCGCTGGAAGTGTCGCCGCTTGCGCGGGCATCGGATACGGTCCCGGGGATCACGGAACGCTTTGAGTTGTTCATTGTGGGACGTGAGATCGCGAACGGCTTCTCGGAGCTGAACGATCCGGAAGATCAGGCAGCGCGTTTCCAGAAACAAGTCGACCAGAAAGATGCCGGCGACGAAGAAGCCATGTTCTACGACGCCGACTACATTCGCGCGCTCGAACACGGCATGCCGCCGACGGGCGGCTGCGGGATCGGTATCGATCGGCTGGTCATGCTGCTCACCGATAGCCCGAGCATTCGCGACGTCATCCTGTTCCCGCATCTGCGCCGCGAAGACTGATTTTCGCGCGGTGATGGCGAGTTTGTAAAAAAGGCGCTTCCGCGCCTTTTTTGCGTCCTGACGTGCAGCGAAGATTGTAACTTTTAGTAAAAGCCGCCGTGCAAGACGACCTGGCGAGGCCTATCTGGTCTGGAAAACCCTTATAAAACAAGGCCACGCGGTGCTACTCCTTCCCGGTGCACTTCTTGCGTTGAATGGTTACCTGGAAACGTTACAAATTGACAAACCTTACGCTTCGATTTGTCCGACACTGCTTCCGTAAAGCAGCGTCACATCCAGTAACGTCATACTCTGCCTTGAGACGGAGGTCCAAAAATGGATAACAGCAACAACAATATGACCACACCAAATTCACCGAATCCTGGCGCTCCGCGCGACCGCAAGATTCATCCACTGGTCGCGACCGCCGCGGGTGCGGTCATTATCGCGAGTCTCGCTGCTACGGCAGCCGTTACCGGCCTGTTTCCGAAAGCGTCAAGCACGTCGCCGCTGAACGACCAGACCCAGGCCGCACAAGTCACCGCGCAACCCACGCAACCGGTTGCCCCTACAGCAGCTCAACAGCAACAGGCGCAGCAGGATCAACTCGCCGAACAGCAACCACAACAGCGTGCGGCGGCTCTGGCAGCGCAGCAGCAACAGCCGGCGCCTCAGGTGGCGCAACAGGTGGCGCAACCGGCACCTGTGCAGCAGCCCAATTACGCACAACAGCCAAACCCGCCTATTGCTCGACCTGCGGCACGGTAGAGGCAATCTCGGCTGTGAAGCATGAAGGCCAGGGAACGGGTATCGGCGCGGTAGGTGGCGCGGTGGCGGGTGGTCTTATCGGTAATCAGTTTGGACGTGGAGGCGGTCGTACCGGCATGACGATCCTTGGCGCGCTCGGCGGCGGTCTGGGCGGCAATGCGATCGAAAAACACATACGCAGCACAACCGATTATTCGGTGCGCGTGCATATGGAAAACGGCAAGACGCGTTACTTCACGTATCACCAGGCGCCGCCGTTCAGCCAGGGTCAGCGCGTGCGTATCGAAAACGGCACGCTGGTTGCAGGCTGAGCTGTAGTCCGCATTCAAGCCAGGCCATGAAAGCAAAACGGCGATTCCTGATGGAATCGCCGTTTTGCTTTATCTGCAGTGACCTGCGCCAGACTCAATAATCCGCGTCTTCAATCCACGCCGCCTGTATCGCCTCGAGAATCTTTTCGTTGGACCTTTCGGGGTCGTCGTCAAAACCCGGCAACTCCGTCACCCAGCGATGCAAATCCGTAAATCGCACGAATTGCGGATCGACGTTCTGATGCGCGTCGGTCAGTGCCATCGCGATATCCTGCGTGTCTGTCCACTTCATGGCAAGCGCTCCTGTCTCGTGGTCGCTGATTTGAGTTCAGTGATTCTCTTTAGCGTGATTGATGGAGTAGCGCGGGATCTCGACTACCAGATCCTCGTCGGCGGGAGCCATCGTCTGACATGATAACCGCGACGTCGGCTCAAGTCCCCAGGCCTTGTCGAGCAAATCGTCCTCGTCTTCTTCTGACGGCACAAGCGCGTTAAAACCCTCGCGAATGATCACGTGACACGTCGTGCACGCGCACGATTTTTCGCACGCATGTTCGATCTCGATGCCGTTCTCCAGCAAGTTGTCGCAAATGCTCTTCGATGTGTCCGCGTCAATCACCGCGCCATCCGGACACAACTCGACGTGAGGTAATACTACGATCTGAGGCATGAGTTCTTTCCGTTCTTTGTACGTGAGAGGCTTGGCGAATGATCAGACTTCGTCGAGCCTGCGGCCGGCGAGTGCGCGGCGAATGCTCTTGTTCATGCGGCGGGCAGCGAATTCATCGGTGGCGGCGGCAAGTTCCTTCGTCGCCGCTTCGATGGCATCGACGCTGTCGCCGTTCGTGACCGCCGCAAGCTTGACGATCAACGCTTCAATGTTCTGGCGCTCCGCTTCATCCAGCAGTTCGCCATCCACGCCAAGCGCCGCCTGCGATGCTTCCACCAGACGCTGCGCGTCGACCTGCGCCTCGCGCAGCGCGCGGGCGCGCATGTCGACTTCGGCGGTCGTGAAGCTTTCTTCCAGCATGCGGGCGACTTCGTCGTCGGCGAGACCGTAGGAAGGCTTCACTACCACCGACGCCTCTACCCCCGACAGTTGTTCGCGCGCGAACACGGACAGCAAACCATCGGCGTCCACCTGATACGTCACACGGATGCGCGCAGCGCCTGCGGCCATAGGAGGAATACCGCGCAATTCAAAGCGCGCAAGCGAACGGCAGTCGGAGACAAGCTCACGCTCGCCTTGCACGACGTGGATTGCCATCGCCGTCTGGCCGTCTTTGAACGTGGTGAAATCCTGCGCGCGTGCGACCGGAATGGTCGAGTTGCGCGGGATGATTTTCTCGGTCAACCCGCCCATGGTCTCAACGCCGAGCGACAGCGGAATGACATCGAGCAGCAGCCAGTCGTCGCCTTCCCCGCGCCGATTTCCCGCCAGCAGATCCGCCTGGATCGCCGCGCCGAGCGCTACGACCTGATCGGGATCGAGGTTGATCAAAGGCGGCTGGCCGAAATATGTTTCCACCGCGCGACGGATCACCGGCATGCGCGTGGCACCACCGACCAGCACCACGCCCTTGATCTCGGACGGCGAGACCTTGGCGTCGCGCAAGGCCTTGCGCGTGGGGGTCAGCGTGCGGGCGACCAGCGCCTCGGTCAGCGTGGCGAAATCGCTTTCGGTGATCGTAAAATCGATCCGCTGGCCATCCGACAACGTGGCCTGAATTGCCGCCTCCGGCGCATCCGACAGCGCCTCCTTAGCGGTTCGCACGCGGTCCAGCAGCAAACGCACGTCTTCCGGCGCGGCCGGTATCACCTTGGATTTCACCAATACGTGCCGATACAGCGCCGCATCGAAATCGTCGCCGCCGAGCGCCGAGTCGCCCCCCGCCGCGAGCACTTCGAACACGCCTTTCGTGAGCTTGAGAATCGACAGGTCGAAAGTGCCGCCGCCCAGGTCATACACGGCGTACAAACCTTCCGATGCATTGTCCAGCCCATACGCAATCGCCGCGGCGGTCGGTTCGTTCAGCAAGCGCAACACGTTCAGACCGGCGAGTTTCGCGGCGTCTTTCGTGGCTTGCCGCTGGGCTTCATCGAAGTAAGCAGGAACCGTGATCACCGCGCCGACCAGTTCGTCGGCGAGCGTGTCTTCCGCGCGATACCGCAGCGTGGCCAAAATTTCCGCCGATACTTCCACCGGACTTTTGACGCCATCGATTGTGCGAATCTGCACCATTCCCGGCGCATCGACGAAATCGTAGGGTGCGTTCTCCGCCCCTTCCACTTCGCTCTTGCCGCGGCCCATGAAGCGTTTCACCGACACAATCGTGTTGCGCGGATCAAGCGCTGCTTCTTCCTTCGCCACGCGGCCGATACGCCGGCCGCCCTTCTCCAGATACCGGACCACCGACGGCAGCAGGTAATGGCCATCCTCGTCGGGCAATACTTCGGCCACGCTGTTGCGCACGGCGGCCACCAGCGAATTGGTCGTACCGAGATCGATGCCCACGGCTACCCGCCGGTGATGCGGCGCCGGAGCCATGCCGGGTTCTGAAATTTGCAGTAAAGCCATCGTTGATCTATTGGGGGTTGGTGTCGTCTGGTTATGTCTGAGACTGGGGCGCTGGGGCCTGGTCGAACTTAATCGAGCCTCTCGATCTGCACGCCGATCTCGCTCGCCACGCGTTCGATAAACATCAACTGGCGCACGGCTTCGCTCGCAGCCTGATCCGAGTGGCTATCGATCAGCGCCGCCAGTTTCTCGAAGCGAATACGTTCCTGATCGCGGAGTTCATCGAGTAAAGTCTCCAGCGCGCCAAGATTCCTGGCGTCCGCCGCGTCCTCTATATTCTCGCGCCATTCCATCTGCTGCATCAGGAAGGCCGGTTCCATCGCGGTGTTGTTCTCCGCATCGGCATGCACGCCGCGCAGCGACAACATATAAGTCGCCCGTTTCAGCGGATCGCGCAGCGTCTGATACGCCTCGTTCGCGCGCGTGGCCCACTGCATCGCGACGCGCTTTTGCGCGTCGCCAGCGGCGGCAAAACGATCGGGATGAACCTGCGCCTGCACCGTGCGGTACGCGTCATCGAGCTTTTTTGCATCGATGGCGTAAGTCGGCGGAAGGTCGAACAGATCGAAGTGACTGTCGTTGAGCGTTGCCATAGTGACGATGAGAGACAATGAACAGAAGCAGGAAATTAAGCGAAAGACACGAAACTTTGAAAAGCAGAGGCGCTAAAGAAAAAGACGGCACGCGCCGCCTCTTTTCTGTTCTTCTGCAACGCTATACGCGAAACGATTCGCCGCAGCCGCACTCGTCTTTCACATTGGGGTTATTGAACTTGAAGCCTTCGTTCAGCCCTTCGCGCGCAAAATCCAGTTCGGTGCCATCGATGTAAGCCAGGCTCTTCGGATCGACAATGATCTTCACGCCCGCCGACTCGAACACCTGGTCTTCAGGCGCGAGTTCGTCCACATACTCGAGCTTGTAAGCCAGGCCCGAGCAGCCGGTCGTGCGCACGCCAAGACGCAGGCCGACGCCCTTGCCGCGTCGAACCAGATACTTCTGCACGTGCTGTGCTGCCTTGTCCGTCAACGTGATTGCCATAGTCTCTCTTCAGCAGCCGCTCGTCCGGAGTCAATCGTTTCTCCGGTCGCGTACTGCAGCCTTGCTTTGAATCGAAAACCAGAGCGCCCGAGCCAACCATTGCCGAAACGCCCTTCCCGAATACTGCGAATCCCTACTTACGCGGCGTGTTGCTTCGCTTCAACCGGAGCAGCTTCTGCTGCGCCCGCGCCATGACGTTGCTTGTAATCGGCAACGGCGGCCTTGATTGCGTCTTCAGCCAAGATCGAACAGTGGATCTTCACCGGCGGCAGTGCCAGTTCTTCGGCGATATGCGAGTTCTTGATCGTCAGCGCCTGATCCAGCGTCTTGCCCTTCACCCACTCGGTCACGAGCGAGCTGGAAGCAATAGCCGAACCGCAGCCGTATGTCTTGAACTTCGCATCTTCGATCACACCATCCGCGCCTACGCGGATTTGCAGCTTCATCACGTCGCCGCATGCCGGCGCGCCGACCATGCCGGTACCGACGGTGTCGTCGTCCTTGCCGAACGAACCGACATTGCGCGGGTTTTCGTAGTGGTCCAGAACCTTGTCGCTATAAGCCATGATTCAAACTCCTTAAATTCGTATGCGTGTGCGTTCAAACATGAGCGCGAATGGGCCGCCAACGAGCGGCCAGACAAGCGCTTAATGCGCAGCCCACTGGATCGACGAAATGTCGATACCGTCCTTATGCATTTCCCAAAGCGGCGACAGATCGCGCAGCTTCTGAATCTTGCCCATCAGCAAGTTGATCACGTAATCCACGTCCTGCTCGGTCGTGAAGCGGCCAACGGTAAAACGGATCGAGCTGTGCGCGAGTTCGTCGTTGCGGCCAAGCGCCCGCAGCACATAAGAAGGTTCCAGCGAAGCCGACGTACAGGCAGAACCCGACGATACCGCCACGTCCTTGACCGCCATGATCAGCGACTCGCCTTCCACGAAGTTGAAGCTGATGTTGAGGTTATGTGGCACACGGTTTTCCATGTCGCCGTTCACATACACCTCTTCCATCTCCTTCAAGCCGTTGAGCAAACGGTCGCGCAACATGCGGATACGTTCGTTTTCGACGGCCATTTCTTCACGCGCGATCCGGAAAGCCTCGCCCATGCCAACAATCTGATGCGTGGCCAGCGTGCCCGAACGCATGCCGCGCTCGTGACCGCCGCCGTGCATTTGCGCTTCGATACGAATCCGCGGCTTGCGACGCACGAACAACGCGCCAATACCCTTCGGGCCGTACGTCTTGTGCGCCGAAAACGACATCAGGTCGACTTTCAGCTTGTCCAGATCGATCTCGATCTTGCCGGTAGCTTGCGCGGCGTCGACGTGGAACACGATGCCCTTGGCACGCGTGATCTCGCCGATCGCGGCCACATCCTGGATCACGCCGATCTCGTTGTTCACACTCATTACCGACACCAGGATGGTGTCCGGGCGGATGGCTGCCTGAAGCTTGTCCAGGTCGAGCAAACCGTTGTCCTTCACATCCAGGTAAGTGACCTCAAAGCCTTCGCGTTCGAGTTCACGGCAGGTATCGAGCACGGCCTTGTGCTCGGGTTTCACCGTGATGATGTGCTTGCCCTTGCTCTTGTAGAAATGCGCCGCGCCCTTGATGGCGAGGTTGTCCGATTCGGTTGCACCCGACGTCCAGATGATTTCGCGCGGGTCGCAATTGACCAGCTTCGCGACGTTCTCACGCGCTTCCTCGACCGCCCGCTCCGCGTGCCAGCCGTATTGGTGGCTACGCGAAGCCGGATTGCCGAACTGCTCGCGCAGGTACGGAATCATCTTGTCCACCACGCGCGGATCGACAGGAGTCGTAGCGCTGTAGTCCATGTAAATGGGCAGGTGGGGAATGTCGTTGTTCATCAGTTGCTCCGGGGATTTAACTCAATTGGCTCGCTCAAGGCGAGACGACCGCGTCTATACAGCTACGCGGCAGCCGTCAGCCGGCCAGGTTGAAAACGGAATTCGGTCCTTTCGGCGCCACGCGCACAGGCTCCACGCCCGCCGATTCGGCACGGCGATCGCGCAATACCGCCGGCGATCCTTCGCGTGCACGCTGCTGGTCGACGAGATCTTTCAGCGAGACGGAGTCGAGATACTCGACCATCTTCTGATTGAGCGTGGACCAGAGTTCGTGGGTCATGCAGTGGCCGTCATGCTGCTTGGTGCCTTCGCAAGCACCCTTGCCACCACATTGCGTAGCGTCAATAGGCTCGTCCACCGCAATGATGATGTCCGCCACCGTAACGTTCTCGGCACGGCGCGCAAGATTGTATCCACCGCCCGGACCGCGCACCGACTCGACAATCTCGTGCCGGCGCAACTTGCCGAACAACTGTTCGAGATAGGACAACGAGATGTGCTGGCGCTGGCTGATTCCTGCCAGCGTCACCGGGCCCTGCTCCTGGCGCAATGCCAGATCGATCATCGCCGTGACGGCGAAACGGCCTTTCGTGGTGAGTCTCATAATTTGTAAGCTACCGGGGGCTACAGCTAATACTTGATGAATTTGCTCCAGTATAAATAGCCTACGGTTTTAGTCAAGTATCCACAAGCATTTTCTTAGGAATTTGCTGAGAACATTGCACCTATTGAAACTTGCTGGCGGGCGCGGCGCATCAGACCACCAACTGCGTGCGAAGCGCCTTCAGCAGGCCTTCGCAGGCATCCTCGCACTGGTCGAGCACACGCTCGAAACCTTCGTCGCCGCCAAAATACGGGTCGACCACCACGCGGCTGCCGTCGCGGGTCGCGAATTCCATCAAGAGCCGGATCTTGTCGCGATATTCCGGCGGACACACTTCGGTCAGCGCGA